>Ga0210409_10007298_pt1 | contig 11385 bp, 13 predicted proteins | sample IncBWH17MmetaG_FD_161649 | JGI IMG/M metagenome (GOLD analysis project Ga0210409, IMG submission 161649) | Forest soil microbial communities from Barre Woods Harvard Forest LTER site, Petersham, Massachusetts, United States - Inc-BW-H-17-M | ecosystem: Environmental > Terrestrial > Soil >...
CAAGGCGCTCGACGACCTTCTGGCGCGCGTCATCGATGCGCGCGAGCGCGTGGCGCAGCATGCGGGACCGACCCCAGTGCTGTTGAAGATCGCGCCCGATCTCTCGCTCGATGTGCTCGACGATGTGGTCAACATTGCGCGCTCGCGCCGGGTCGACGGCATGATCGTCGGCAACACGACGCTGGCGCGGCCCGCGACCCTTCGCGACGCGGTGACCGCGCACGAGGCCGGCGGCCTGTCGGGCCGGCCGCTGTTGCCGCTCGCAACGCGGATTTTGGCCGAGACCTATGTGCGCGTCGAAGGGGTTTTTCCCCTGGTCGGCGTTGGCGGGATCGACTCCGGCGCCGCGGCGCTCGCCAAATTCCGCGCCGGCGCGAGCCTCGTCCAGCTTTATTCGGGGCTGGTGTTTCGCGGGCTGAGCCTCGTCGCCGAGATCAAGGCGGCGCTCATCGCCGCGCTCGCGCGCGCACGCCTCGACAGCCTTGGCGAGCTGGTCGGCGCCGATGCGGCGGCGGTCACGAGCGAGCCGTGGCCGGTCTGAGGAGCTGGTCGCGCGAAGACAGCGCGGCGGCGCCGGGCGCGGGGGCGAGCACCGGCTGCAGCGACGGCACGAAGCGGCGCCGCTCGCGCCGGGCCGGGATGGCGCGATAGACCTGCTTCGTCGCCTCGACGATGTGCACGCCGGCGAACGGCGCCGAGAGCGTCGCGCCGGTACGTTCCCAGGCCACCGCCGAGCGCAGAAACCAGCCGCGGGCGATCGGCGGCACGTAGAGCGCCTCGCCCCATCCAGTCGGCGTGAACCAGGTCTCGCGCAGGAGGTGCGTGATCTGCGAACGCGAATAGGGGCGGCCGTAGCCGAACGGAGTCGTGTCCATGCGCGCCCACAGCCCGCGCCGGTTCGGCACCACCGCGAGCAGCCGGCCGCCGCCGGACAGCACCCGCCACACCTCGCGCAACAGCCCGACCGGGTCGGACGATGCTTCGAGCGCATGGACGAGCAGCACGCGATCGACGGCCGAATCGGTGAGCGGCAGATCGTCCTCCTCGACCAGGGCGGCAAGCGCCGGGCGGGATGAAGGCCAGCGCACGACGCCCTGCGGCGCCGGCATCATGGCGAGGCAGCGCTCGGCCTCTTCGCGGAACAGGCCGAGATAGGGCGTCGCGTAACCGATGCCGAGGACGCGCAACGCGCTGGTGTCGGTCCAGCGCGCGCGAATGCCGCGGCTGACGAAGCGCCGGGCCACCGTGCCGAGCCGTTGGGCGTAGAAATTGCGCAGATCGACCACGTCCATGGCGGCAAAATAGCACGTTTTCTGCGTCGTTCCGGGGCGCGCCGAAAGCGCAAGCCCCGAATCCATGACCCCGACCTTGCGGCGGCTGGCGGGGAGCGCCTACTCTAGCCGGCGCGACTTATGGATTTCGGGCCGCGGCGACGTTCGCGCCCACAACGGCGATGTCGAGATGCCCGTACAGACAGACCTCTTCGGCTGCTTCACCGACAATTTCGGCGTGCTCATCCACGATCCGGGAAGCGGCGCGACCGCCTCGATCGATGCGCCCGAGGCGGCGCCGGTCGAAGCGGCGCTCAAGCGGACAGGCTGGCGCCTGACCGACATCCTGGTGACGCACCATCACGGCGACCACACCAGCGGGATCGCGCAATTGAAGAAAGCGCACCAATGCCGGGTGGTCGCGCCGCGCAACGAAGCGCAGCGCATCCCGCTGGTCGATGAAACCGTCGGCGAGGGCGACACCGTGAAAGTTGGCGCGCTCGCAGGGCGGGTGATCGAGACCCCCGGCCACACCGCCGGCCACATCTCCTACTTCTTCCCGGCAGAGAAGCTCGCTTTTGTCGGCGACACGCTGTTCTCGATCGGCTGCGGCCGCGTGATCGAAGGCAACCCGGAAATGATGTGGCAGTCGCTGCTCAAATTGCGGGGTCTCCCCGACGACACCCAGTTCTATTGCGGCCATGAATACACGGCGGCGAACGTCCGCTTCGCCAAGACCATCGAGCCGAACAACAAGGCGCTGGCCGCGCGCGCCGAAGAGGTGAGCCGGCTCCTCGCCGCCGGCAAGCCCACCATTCCGGCGACGATCGGCGCCGAGAAGGCGGCCAATCCGTTCCTGCGCGCCGATATACCCGAAGTCGCACAGTCGCTCGGGCTTGCCGGCAGCCCGGCGTGGAAGGTTTTTGCTGAAATCCGCGAGCGCAAGAACCGCTCTTGAAGGCAATCCTCACCGCCGCCGACGTAATCCGGCTCCTCGATCTCAAGCCGCATCCGGAGGGTGGGCATTTCCGCGAGACCTTCCGCGATGCGTCGCTCGTGTTTCCGGTCGCGCAAGCGGGAGAGGGTGCGGCTGGGCGGACCGCCTCAACTGCGATCTACTATCTGCTCGCGCGCGGCGAACGCTCGCACTGGCATCGCACCGACGCCGCGGAAGTCTGGAACTGGTACGCCGGCGCGCCGCTCAGGCTCGACATCGCGCTGGAGACGAAAGCGCGCGAGCGCGTGACGTTGGGAAGCGATCTCACCGCCGGCGAACGGCCGCAAGCGGTTGTGCCCGCTCACGCCTGGCAGGCGGCGGAAACGCTCGGCGAGTGGACGCTCGTCGGTTGCACGGTCGCGCCCGGCTTCGACTTCGCGCAGTTCGAGCTGGCGCCGAAGGGCTGGGAGCCCGAATAAAGGCCGAACATCAAACCATGTACTGGCCGCCGTTCGCGGTCAGCGTCGAGCCGGTGATGAAGCTCGCGTCGTCCGAGGCGAGGAAGATGACGCAGCGTGCGACCTCTTCCGGCTCGCCCAGGCGGCCGAGCGGGACGAGCGGCAGGATGTTCTTCTCGAGCACATCCTTTGGCATCGCCTTGACCATGTCGGTCGCGATGTAGCCGGGGCAGATGGCGTTGACGGTGATGCCGCTCTTGGCGCTCTCCTGCGCCAGCGCCTTGGTGAAGCCGATCTCGCCGGCCTTGGCGGCCGAATAGTTGGCCTGGCCCATCTGACCCTTCTGCCCGTTGATCGAGGAGATGTTGATGATGCGCCCGAACTTGCGCGCGCGCATGCCTTCGATCGCCGGCCGGCACATGTTGAACAGCGAGCCGAGATTGGTGTTGATCACCTCGCTCCACTGCTCCGGCTTCATGCGGTGGAACATCGTGTCGCGGGTGATGCCGGCGTTGTTGACGAGGACGTCGATCGGGCCGAGATCGGCCTCGACCTGGTTCAGGCCGGCCGAGCAGGCGTCGAACGAGGAGACATCCCATTTGTAGACGGCGATGCCGGTCTCGGACTTGAACTTCTGCGCCGCCTCGTCGTTGCCGCCGTAATTGGCGGCGACCTTGTAGCCCGCGCCGCTCAGCGCCTTGGAGATCGCCGCGCCGATCCCACGCGTTCCCCCCGTCACTACTGCGACGCGTGGCATGCCTTCCTCCCTTTGTGAACTTCTTTTGGTGAGACGACGGATCACGGACGACAGAGGACGGATATTTCCGTACCTCGGGCCTCCTTCGTCCGTCGCCTGTCGTCAGTCGTCCGTCCTCTATCTCTCCACGCACATCGCGATGCCCATGCCGCCGCCGATGCACAGCGTGGCGAGGCCTTTCTTCGCGTTGCGCTTCTGCATCTCGTGCAGCAGCGTGACCAGCACGCGCGCGCCGGAGGCGCCGATCGGGTGGCCGATGGCGATCGCGCCGCCGTTGACGTTGACCTTGCCGGTGTCCCAGCCGAGATCCTTGTTGACGGCGCAGGCCTGGGCGGCGAACGCTTCGTTGGCCTCGATCAGGTCGAGATCGCCGACGGTCCATCCCGCCTTCTTGAGCGCGGCGCGCGACGCCGGGATCGGTCCGGTGCCCATGATCTTCGGATCGACGCCCGCCTGAGCCCAGGAAACGATGCGCGCGAGCGGCGTCTTGCCGAGCTTGGCGGCTTCGCTCGCCTTCATCAGCACCATGGCGGCGCCGCCGTCATTGATGCCGGAGGCGCTCGCGGCGGTGACGGTGCCTTCCTTGTCGAAGGCGGGGCGCAGCTTGCTCACCGCCTCGAGCGTCGTGCCGTGCTTGGGGTACTCGTCGGCGTCGACGACGATGTCGCCCTTGCGGGTCTTGATGGTGACCGGGACGATCTCGTCCTTGAACCTGCCGGCCTTCTGCGCCGCCTCGGCCTTCTTCTGCGAGCCGACCGCGAACTCGTCCTGCTGCTGCCGCGTGATCTGCCACTGGCGGGCAACGTTCTCGGCGGTATTGCCCATGTGGTAGCCGTTGAAGGCGTCCCAGAGGCCGTCCTTGATCATGGTGTCGACCATCTCGAAGTTGCCCATCTTCACGCCGCTGCGCAGATGCGCGCAGTGCGGAGCCATGCTCATCGACTCCTGGCCGCCGACGACCGCGATCTCGGAATCGCCGTTGACGATGCCCTGATAGCCGAGCGCCACCGCGCGCAGCCCCGAGCCGCACAGCTGGTTGACGCTCCAGGCCGGGACCTCGACCGGGATGCCGGCATTGATCGAAGCCTGGCGCGCCGGTCCCTGGCCCTGGCCCGCCTGCAGGATCTGCCCCAGGATCACTTCCGACACGCGCGCGGGCTCGACGCCGGCGCGATCGATCGCGGCCTTGATCGCGACCTTGCCGAGATCGTGGGCGGGCAGCGACGCGAACGCGCCGTTGAATGCGCCGACCGGCGTGCGTACCGCGCCGACGATGACGATGTCGTCTTTCATGGCAGGTCCTTTCGGGCTGATGCTGGAGGCAATTCAAGCGCGGGCTCGCCGCGGCGTCTTTGACCTATGTCATAGTGACGGGGGCGCCTGCCGACAAGGCGGCTGCGGCGGCAGTGCTGCCATGCCCGGCCGTCCGCCGCCGCCGCGCCGTCTCACAAAACGGTAGCCGCGACCGGGGAAAGCGCCTATTTTGACGGCAGATAGCCAGCGGTTCCCGCCTGATGCCCGAGTCCATGACCAAGACCGCCGAGCCGATCACGATCAAGAAGTACGCGAACCGGCGCCTCTACAACACCGGTACCAGCACCTACGTCACGCTCGAAGATCTCGCCGCCATGGTCAAGAAGGGCGAGGATTTCGTGGTCTACGACGCCAAGACCGGCGAGGAGATCACCCGCTCGGTCCTGACCCAGATCATCTTCGAGCAGGAGAACAAGGAAGGGCAGAATCTCCTCCCGATCGCCTTCCTGCGGCAGCTCATCCGCTTCTACGGCGACAGCATGCAGATGCTGGTCCCGCGCTATCTCGAAGTCTCGATCGAGTCGCTCACCCGCGAGCAGGAGAAGTTCCGCCAGCAGCTGGCGCAGACTTTCGGCGTCGGCGCCTTCCCCTCGCTGGAGGAGCAGGTGCGCCGGAACATGGACATGTTCGAGCGCGCCTTCGCCATGTTCGCGCCCTTCGCCCGGCGCGAGGCGCAGGCGGGCGAGGCTGCCGCGGAGCCGGGCAAGCCGGCGTCCAAGACCGGCGACATCGACGACCTCAAGCGCCAGCTCGAGGAGATGCAGAAGAAGGTCGACCGGCTGAGCGAGAAGGGCCCCGGCGGCAGCTGACCTATTTCTCGCTCATTCCCGCGACAGCGGGAATCCAGTGGCAAACTCGGCGCAAATAAGAGCTCTGACTGTCATGCCCGCGCTCGTCGCGGGGATCCACGTCTTAAATGCCTGCCCATTGCAAAAGACGTGGATGGCCGGAACAAGTCCGGCCATGACGGCGACGATGCTTGCGGCAGATGTCTGCGAGCGGACGGTCGGGCGCTACTTCTGCAAGTTCCGCGAAGCCGGCATTCGGCGCGGCGATAACGGCGGCTTCTCGGAGGTCAAATCCGGATGCCTATGGCCGTGCAAAACGATGCGTTTTAGGCCCAAAAATAGGGCGCTTCCGAAACCGGGAGCTGAGCCCGCTACGCTCGCCGTGCAGAAGGCATCACCTCCCTCTCGGGTCCAGGTCGTCGGGCGATAGTTCGTACGGCGGCGCCGGCAGCTGCTTCGGCACCCACTCACCGAACAACCCGCTCGCCGGGACGAATTCCGCGGCTTCCGCCGACAGCACCTTGGACAGCCGCAGCGGCCAGTGCTCGTGCACGATGCTGGCCTGGCGCCACGACAATTCGACGCGTAGGCCTTCGTTCGGCGTTTCGTAGCGGATCGGCGGTCCCGGGTGCGCCGTGTCGACGACGAACGCCACCTGGGCGCGTCTGGCGAAGCGAAGCTGCCGGTTGCACTCGGCGATCACATCCTGAGCCCGCAGACGGAGTCCGGGAAGTTGGTTCGCGGTCGCAGCGGGATCGCCAAAGATCGCCCGCTCCAGATCGCGCTGCACTAGGTCAGCGAGTCTTTTGCATTTCTCGTCATCGGTGCTCATCGCCGCGACGATACGACAAACACGGAGCCAGCGGTCTGCGCCCTCGCGTCCCTGATCTCGATCGCGCGCGCGGCGGGCTCGTGGCCCTCCGCAACCTCCACCGCCCGCGCCGTTCCCTGCGTGCGCAGTTGCGCAGCTCGAGCCAGATGCTCATCCGGAGTCATCAGGTTCATCCCAACCTGGGCTTCGCTCATCGCCCGGACGATATATTTGGCTTTGGCGGCACACTCTTGCCGAACCTAACTGCAAAATCCTCCAGACTCTCGTTCATGCCCCGCTTTCGAGCGGCTTCAATGAATTGCTGGAATTGCTCTGGATCACGCTCTTTCGGTTCCCTTTTTCGCTTTGCGTCGACTTTTGTCATTGGACCACCCAGTAATTGAGACGTTAGAGAAGTGCTTGCGAGCTTATTGCCCGCAAGCGAATTAAGACAGCGGGAAATTCAGACGGGATTGCCTTCGCCGCACGAGGGTTGGGCCGAGTCAAAGACGTTGATGGCCGGAACGGCTCCGGCCATGACGGCATGATTGTCGGCTCACACCGCCTGCGCCCTGCTGGCGAGCCACGGCCGCTCGAGCGAGGCGAGGCCGACATGCGCGCCCTGCAGATACTCGCAGCCCCAGGCTTCCAGCGTCTTGGCGGTGTGCTCGTCCTGCACCCATTCGGCAACGGTGGCGAGGCCGAGCCGCCGGGCGAGATCGATCAGCGTGCGCACGAAGGCACGATCATCCTCGGAGCGGATGAGATTTTCCACGAAGGCGCCGTCGATTGACGATATCGACGCCGAGCTTGCGCAGGTTGCGGAACGAGGTGTAGCCGGCGCCGAAATCGTCGATGGCGATGCGGCAGCCGAGATCCTTGAGGCGGGCGACGAAGCCGCGCGTCTCGTCGACGTCGTGGATGGCGGCGCTCTCGGTGATTTCGACGATCAGGCGTTCGGACACGCCGGCATGGGTGCGCAGCAGCGAATCGAGCCCCGCCCACCAATCGGGATCGGTGGTCGAGGCCGGTGAGACGTTGACGCTCGCCTGCAGCGCCGGCGCCGCGGCGAGCTCGCTGACGACGAGCTCGAGCACCCGGTGGTCGAGGAAACGCACCAGGCCGAGGCGCTCGGCGACCGGCACCACGTCGCTCGCCCCGAGCAGGGTGCCGTCGGTGCGCCGCACCCGCATCAGGCATTCGTAGAAGGCCGGCAGATGCTCGCCACCACCGTTTCGTAGGCAAGGAAGATGCGCCGTTCGTTGAGCGCGGCGACGATCTCGTCGGTGGCGCGCATGTTGTCGCGGCGCAGCGCGTCGCGCTCGAGATTGGGCCGATAGGCGAAGAATGAGCCCCGCCGCTTGCCCTTCGCCGCGTCGAGCGCCTCCTTCCTTGGCGCGGGCCAGAACCTCCGGCACGCTGCGCGCGTGACGCGGCGCCGTCACCCCGCCGATCGTTACCGTCACGGCGACCGGACCGGCGGCCGTCGGCACCATCTCGTCGCGGACTCCGGCAAGCAGGCGATCGGCGGCGGTCGCCATGTCGTCCGGCGTGCATTCGGTGAGCACGATACCGAACTTGGTGCCGGAATAGCGGCCGAGCGAATCCTTGCCGCGCATCCGGCCACGGATGCGCTTGGCGACCGCACCGATGACCTCATCGGCAATATCGAAGCCGTAGGAATCGTTGATGCGACCGAGATTGTCGATCGCGACCAGCAGGAACCCGCAGGAGGAACGGGATCGCATGGCCTCTCCCAGCGTCTTCTCCAGGATCACCGTCAGCTGATGCCGGTTCAACTCGCCGGTAAGGCTGTCGTGGTAGGCGAGATAGCTGAGCCGGCTGTCGCTCTCGTGGCGCTCAGTGACGACGCGCACGGTCCCGTGCACGCGCGCCGGCCGGCCGCCGGCGCCAGCGAACCAGCGGCCGCTGTCCTCGATCCAGAGTTTGGCGCCGGAGCCGGAATCGGGGCGGATGCAGTACTCCGTCTGGAAGAAGCCGCCGCGGCCCTCGTCGCGCTGGTCGGTCTGCATGACGGCATCGAATCGGGCCTGCACATTGGCCGCGTCGAGCAACTGCGCGTAGCGGCGGCCGGTTGAGATCGTGGCGACGTCCGCGACGCACAGCACGTCGAGGACGTTCGGGCTCCAGACCAGCGCGTCGCTCTCGATGTCCCAATGATAGAGCGCCGCGCCCACCGAGGCGAGAATGTCGGCGGCGTCGAGCTTGGCGGCGATGTTCGGGCCTGACGGGATGCTGTGTGCCGCTCCGGCCGGCATGATTGGTTCGCCGGGGCTCGCATCTTGCGGACCGTTTCCGCTCACGGTCGCCTCTTTGACATGGGCTGCAGTCCGCAGATGGCGACGGCAGACGGCCGGTTCGCGCGGGAAACTATCGGGGATACTTTAACGAAATCGGAAATCTCGCGGCCGAATTGGACCGGCGCTGCGGCGCGCGGCTTGCGCGTGCCAGGCTCGAAGCGGTTCGACCGTCTCAATCCGGCACAGACGCCCCATGAGCCAGGCGCTCGTTCCCATCGCGCCGGCCCGCGGTGCGGCTTCGGCGCGGCCGGCTTGCACCCCGCGGGCCGATTTCGTCGCTCACCTGATCGCCGGCTGCTTGCAGGCCCCAGACGCGCGCCCGGCGTCGCGCCGAACCTGCAGACGCGATCGCCGCCTTTGGCGCGCTCGGCCAATGGCCGACGCCGGCGCGGCGCGTGCTGTCACGCGCTCTCTGAACCGATCGGCTTTTTGCTGCGACCGGCGGAGCCTTGCCGCCTCAGGCGGGCCCCTCGGCCTGGATTTCGACCTGGCGCTGCGACGTGCGGACGCTGACAGTGAAGCCGACCAGGACGTCGACCAGGCTGATGATCAGCAGCAGGAAGAAGGTCGAGGTGCCGGCCCGCTCCACCAGCAGGAATTCCACCAGCATGACGATGAACAACGCCATCGCCAGCATGTGGTCGATGATCGTCCTGATCCCGATGCGCGTCGCTTTCATGATCTCGACGGCGAGGAGCAGAATGGCGAAACCGACAATGATGTCTTCCCAGGTCAGCACCCAATCCTGCCCGGACATCATGTGCACGGTCGTCACCGTCGCGGTCCAGCTCACGCCGGGGGTGATGAAGGCGATGATGTTGTAGACGGCGAACGGAATGAGCAGCAGCGGAAAGCCCAGAACAAACATGGCGCGCGTCCTTATGCGAATCGTACGCGTTCATGACAGGGCGAGGGCGGGCCTGGCTGGCGAAGAAGCCGATCCGCCGACAGTCGTCTTAGTCTATCCGCCTCCTGCCCCATTCGCCACCGTGCAGGCGCGCGCGGATGGCGTTCTACGCCTCGGTCTTCTTGTCCAGCACCTGCCGGCCGCGATACATGCCGGTCTTGAGGTCGATGTGATGCGGGCGGCGTAGTTCGCCGGAATCCTTGTCCTCGATATAGGTCGGGCGTTTCAGCGCATCCGCCGATCGCCGCATGCCGCGCCGCGACGGCGATGTTTTCCTCTTCGGCACGGCCATGACCGTCTCTCCTCACGTTCGCTCAAATCGCGTCCCGACCGGGCGCAAGCCGGCGCTTCGGCGCGGTCCGGAACGGCGGCAAGCGGGCTTATAGAGGAACGCCTTCGGTGACGCTAGTGGGCGCGGACGCAGGCGTCGAACGCCGGGTGAGCGGCGGCGCGGCGCTCGTACACGCCGGCAAGCCGGCGCACGATGGTGGTCGGCGTGCGGGCGCTGCGGCGTACCGGGTTCGGCAGGACCGCGGCGAGTTCCGCGGCCTCCGGCGCGGTGAGATCGCGTGCCGATTTGCCGAACGCCCAGCGCGCGGCCGCCTCGGCGCCGAACTCGCCGTGCGGGCCCCATTCCGCGATGTTGAGATAGATTTCGAGAATGCGCCGCTTGGGCAGGACCAGGTTGATCCAGAGCGCCAGCGGGATTTCCAGCGCCTTGCGCACGAAGCTGCGCCCGGGCCACAGAAACAGGTTCTTGGCCGTTTGCTGGGTGATGGTGGAACCGCCGCGCGCCCCGCCGAAATCGTCGTCGGCCTGCTCGATGGCCTCGCGCATCGCGCCGAGGTCGATGCCGCGATTGCGGCAGAAGGTGCCGTCTTCGGCGATGATGACGGCGAGCGGCAGTGCCGGGGAAATGCGTTCGAGCGGGACGACGATGCGTTCGACGCGCGCTCCCGTGGCCCACCGCCACAGCATCGGCGTCGAGACCGGCTGCACGAACCGGTACAGTGGGGCGAGCAGGTAGGGGAGCGCCAGCAGCAGGAGGACGACGACAGCGCAACCGAAGAGGAAGCGTCGCCATCCCGGCTGTAGCCAAGCGCGCGCACCGGCGCGCTTAGTTGCGCGCATAGCCGATGAGCGGCTTCTTCTTGCGGCCGAGGAGAATGAGGATCATGGCGACGAAGCCGAGAACGACCCAGGCCGGCAGGTCGACCAGGCGTTGCAGGTACGGGTCCCAGGCCCACAAGGCTCGCTGCTTCACCCATTCCTCGGCGCCATTGAGGCTGTTCTGATCGACCATGGCCCAAGCCTTTTCGACGTTCGTGTAGAGCAGGCGCTGGTTGGCGATCGATTCCGTCCCGTCATAGACGAAGAAGACGAAGGCGGTCGCCAGCAGGCAGAGGCCGATGAAGCGAAGCAGGAACCTGATCATGCGGACGTCGGTGGGCTGCGGATCGTATCGCCGAGGGACGCATTACTACCCCGCACCGGCTTGTTCAATGCGCCAAAGCGTTTTCATGCCCCAAAGTGTTTTCATGCCCCAAAGCGTTTTCATGCCCCAAAGTGTTTTCATGCCCCAAGTATCTTCATGCCCCAAGTATTTTCATGCCCCAAGTATTTTCATGCCCCAAGTATTTTCATGCCCCAAGTATTTTCATGCCCCAAGTATTTTCATGCCCCAAGTATTTCATGCCCCAAGTATTTCATGCCCCAAGTATTTTCATGCCCCAAGTATTTTCATGCCCCAAGTATTTCATGCCCCAAGTATTTTTTCGATGCGCCAGCGTTCGCCGCGTCAAGTCTTCGCCTTGTCGGGTC
>Ga0210409_10007299_pt1 | contig 11385 bp, 6 predicted proteins | sample IncBWH17MmetaG_FD_161649 | JGI IMG/M metagenome (GOLD analysis project Ga0210409, IMG submission 161649) | Forest soil microbial communities from Barre Woods Harvard Forest LTER site, Petersham, Massachusetts, United States - Inc-BW-H-17-M | ecosystem: Environmental > Terrestrial > Soil >...
CCGGTGCTCGAAGGCGGCTGGCATGAAGAAATCGCCGCGGAGCGCAAGCTCGGCTCGCAGGGTAAGCTCCAGGTCGCCGCTTTCCACGATGACAATCGGCACGTCGCGGTTTTCGGCCGCGGCAACGATCTGCCCGCGGCGGACTATTTTCAGGAGTATTCCTCGAACGCCTTTGCCTATGACGGCGGGTCCTCCGGAAATTGGGGCTTGCGTGTCGCAGTCCGGCAGAAACTTTTGGATTCAACAGAACTGACCGCGGTATACGCTTACGCGGGCGCGCTCAGCCCGTCGGATGTGGTTGACGAGCCAACCCGCAATATGCTGCACAACAACATGTACCATTCCATTGGAGCGAGTGTTTCCACGAAGCTGCCCCGCATGAATACTAAACTGAATGTCGGCTATAAGTGGGTGGGTGGGCCAGCCGTATCGCGCTTGGACACTTATGGCGAATCGCTTTTCCAAATGGTTCCCTTCCTTCATGTCGGTGTGCGCCAAGCTCTTCCCAAGTTCGCGCCGGGCCGCTGGGAAGCTATCGCCAACTGCGACAACCTCTTCGCTCAGGGCTATGTCTCGGTGAACACGCAGGATGGCCGAGCCGTCCTGGTTCCCGCCTTCCGGACGTTCCGAGGTGGATTGAGCGTGCAGTTTTGAGCGGCATTTAAGGTTCGGAAACCTGTAGGTATCCTTCCATAAAGTGGATACCCGCAGCTTGAGTTCCCCAACAAAGCCCTAACCTTAAGAAGACATTGCAGTTACGGGCGCACCGGTATGTCGGACAGTTGGACATCCGTTTGCACCTTAAATTCGTCGCGGGGGTGTATTCCCTGGGGAACATGAAGCAGAACCTTAGGGTCAGTCTCGGAGCGGTCGTCCTGGCGCTTGCTACGCTGGCGGCGATGATCTTTGCCTGGCTGAACTTCATCCAACGTGAAACCTTTGAGATGCCGGACGACGGCGTCGCTTGGCTGGACACCTCGAATGGCGCGCAGGCCTGGAAACTGGTTGCCAACTCGCCCGCCGCTCGCGCCGGCATTCGCCCCGGCGATCTGCTGGTTTCCATAAACGGCCTCCCCGTCGCTTCCCAAGTACAAGTCACCCGCCGCCTATGGCACGCCGGTCTGTGGACGCAAGTGCGCTACAAATTGGTCCGCAACGGCCGCGAGTTTGAAACTCCCATAGTCACTGCGCCCGCGGAAAAGCCCGCTTCGATTGAAAATTATGGGCGGTTTGTCGGTCTACTCTATCTCTTCATTGGCATGTTCATTTTCGTGCGCCGCTGGAACGCGCCGCGCGCGGTGCATTTTTACATCTTCTGTTTGGTTTCCTTCATCCTGTACTCCTTCCAGTACAGCGGCAAGTTCGACGCCTTTGACTGGGAGGTGTATTGGGCCAGCATAGTCGCGAGGCTGCTCGCGCCCGCGCTGCTGCTGCACTTTGCGCTGGTTTTCCCGGAACGCGCGGCCGGCCGGTTTCGTTCCCTTTCTAAATTGGCGCTCGTTTATGGGCCCGGCGGCCTGTTACTCCTGCTGCATCTAACCACCGCCCTCAATATGCTGGGCAATGTGCCCTGGCTTGGCTCGCGAATTCTGCTCGACAAGATCGAGTTGACCTACCTCGGGATCTATTTCCTGGCGGCCGGGCTGGTTTTCTACAAGAGCTTTCGAGAAGCGCCTTCCGGTGTTCTCCGCCAGCAATTGAAGTGGCTCACCGGCGGGACGTTCGCCGGAAGCCTCCCATTCGCGGCGTTCTACGTCGTGCCGTATGTCATGGACGCCGTAACGCGCCCATGGATGCGCACTTCCGTCCTTAGCCTGGTGCTCATCCCTCTATGCTTCGGCTACGCCATCATCCGCTACCGCCTGATGGACGTGGACATCATATTCAAGCGCGGCTTGGCCTACACCGCCGCCACAGCAGCTGTAGCCGCGGTCTATTTCGCTTTGGTTGCATTGATCGCGGAGATCTTCCACGCGCAGACCTCCGGTCCCGCCGGCGGAATTTACGCCATCGTGATCGCCGCGTTTCTCTTTCAACCTTTCCGCGAATGGATTCAGGCCCGCCTGGATCGTTTTTTCTATCGCGACCGCCTCGACTACCGCCGCACCCTGATCGAATTCGGCCGTACCCTCACCAACGAAGTGCGTTTCGATCCTATGCTCGGCTCGGTGATGGATCGTCTTTCTCAGACCCTTCTCGTCGATCGCATCGCCATTTTCATGGAAGACCCGATGCACCCGGGGCACATGCGCCTGGCGCGCTCCATGGGCGTGCGCCTTTCCGAACCCATGGATCTCAGTTTTCTCGAGCCGGCCCGGCCCGAGTTTGCCCGGGGGGCGCTGTTCTTTGAGTCGCCCCGCGCAGCCAGAAATGTTTCCGTGCCCGTCCGAGAAACTCTCGAGCAATTGGATCTGAATTACTTCGTCCCCTGCCGCATTCGCGAACACACCGTTGCTGTCCTCGGCCTCGGCAAGACCGTGGATGGTGATTTCCTTTCCAGCGATGACGTTGAGTTGGTGCAAACCATCGCCGGCTATGTGGCCGTGGCTCTGGACAACGCGCAGCTTTACTCGTCACTGGAGCAGAAAGCGCTGGAGATCGCGCGCCTCAAGGATTTCAGCGAAAACATTGTTGAATCCCTTAACGTCGGCGTGCTGGCCGTGGACCTCGGCGGCATGGTCGAGTCCTGGAACACGCGTATGGAGCAGCTTTTCGGCGTGAAACGTCAGGATGCCGTAGGTCACCAGTTGCGCGCTCTTCTCCCCGAAGAGCTAGCCTCCGAAATCGCCGCGCGCCGCGAGGAGGAGCAGATCACCGGCATCTACAAGCAACGCCTGCAGCACCAGGGGAAATTTCTCACCCTCAATGTTTCCATTACTCCCCTGGTGAGTAAATCCGGCGAGCGTATCGGTCGCCTCCTGCTCTTCGACGACGTTACGCAGCGCGAGCGCATGGAAGAGCAGATGACCCAAACAGAGAAGCTCACTTCGCTGGGCCTTCTTGCCGCTGGCGTCGCTCATGAAGTCAATACGCCGCTCGCCGTCATCTCCAATTACATCCAGATGCTTGCCAAGCAGATGCCCAACGATGATCCGCGCCACGCCATCATCGACAAAATCGTCAAGCAGACCTTCCGCGCCAGCGAGATCGTGAATAATCTTTTGAATTTCTCCCGCACCGGCGCCGCGGAGCTTGCCGACATCGATGTTAATCGCGTAGTTGAAGAGACTCTCTCGCTCGTCGCGCACCCGCTCAAGACCTCACAGATTCACATCGTCAAGCAATTGGGCGAATCGCTACCCCCCGTGCGCGGCTCCGCCAACAAACTTCAGCAAGTCTTCCTTAACCTTTTTTTGAACGCGCGCGACGCCATGCCCGCTGGCGGCATGCTTGAAATCCGCACCGCCGCCCACAATGGCAGCGTCGAAGTCGAAGTCGCCGACACCGGCGCCGGCATTCCGCGCGAGCACATTCATCGCATTTTCGACCCATTTTTCACCACTAAAGCCAGTGGCCGCGGCACCGGCCTGGGCTTGTCCGTCAGCTACGGTATAATCAAAGAGCATGCAGGAAAGATCGATGTACGTTCGACCCCTGGAAAAGGCACATCCTTCCACGTTGAGTTCCCCGCGCTCAGGAAAGCAGTCCATGCATAAGGGCTCGATCCTCGTGGTCGACGACGAATCTGAAATACGCGAGGGCCTGGAACTCCTGCTCACCAGCGAGGGCTATGGTGTCTCCAGCGCCGGAACCGGCGAATCCGGTCTCGCCAAGCTGGAAGAGCGCCCCTTCGATCTATTGCTGCTGGACGTCAGCCTTCCAGACCGCAACGGCCTGGAACTGTTGAAAGAGGTCCGCCGCCGCGATCCCAATCTTTCCGTCGTGCTTATCACCGCATACGGATCGATCGATATGGCCCGCGCTGCCTTCAAGAGCGGCGCCATGGATTACATTACTAAGCCGTGGTCCAACGACGAGCTCCTCGCGCAAGTGGCGCAAGCCGTGGAATCCCGCCGCCTGCGCGAAGAAAACGTCCAGCTCAAGCGCGCCCTGAAGCAGCGCTTCAACTTTCCCAGCATCATTGGCAAGAGCGAGAAGATGCTGACGCTGCTCGACCTCGTGACCCAGGTCGCGCCATCGCGTTCCACTATTCTTATCAGCGGCGAAAGCGGCACCGGCAAGGAGCTTATCGCCAAGGCCATCCATTCCGCATCTACGCGCGCGGATAAGGCCTTTGTGCCCGTCAACACCGGCTCGATTCCCGTCGATCTCCTCGAGTCGCAGCTTTTCGGCCACGTTAAAGGCGCATTCACCAGCGCTGTCGCATCCAAAAAAGGCCTCTTCGAAGTCGCCGACCAGGGCACCATCTTCTTCGACGAAATCGCCACCATCAGCCCGGAAACCCAGGCCAAGCTCCTACGCGTAATTCAAGAACGCGAATTCATGCGTCTGGGCGGCACGGAACAAATTAAAGTCGATGTGCGTATCGTCGCCGCTTCCAACGTCGAGTTGCTCTCTCTGGTCCGAGAAGGCCGCTTCCGTGAAGATCTTTATCACCGCTTGAACGTCATTCATCTGCTGTTGCCGCCCCTGCGCGATCGCCGTGAAGATGTGCCCTCGTTACTCGCGCATTTCCTTGAACGCTATTGCCAGGAAAACGACAAGCCACTCCGCAACTTTACTCCCGCGGCTCTCAAGCTCTTGATGGACTACGATTGGCCCGGCAACGTGCGCGAGCTAGAAAACGTTGTCGAACGCGCGGTCGTCTTGTCCACGCAAGAACGCGTCGATTTCGACCTGCTCCCTGACAATATCCGCAGCAAGGAAATTGTTCGCGGCGTCCGTCTGCAGCTTTCTGAATTTTTGCCGCCCCTGCCTGGGGAACCTGGCTCCCGAATCGGCGCCGACCAACGTAACCCCTCCCTCTTTCAGATCATGGATGAAATCGAGCGCCGGATTATTATCGATATGCTTGAGCGCACGGCGTGGAATCAGACGGAAGCCGCCGAGCGCTTCATGATCCCACTTTCAACGCTCAATCAAAAAATTAAGCGCCTTGGCATTGACGTCCGCCGCCGCGGTCGCGCCGACGAAACTTTTACCGCCGCCATTGGAAAATAACTTTTCATCTTGCATCTTCGATATCGTGTAGGCACAGTACCTTGCTATGCTTTTGCGCCTCCCGAACTTTGCGGCGCGCCTCGCCGTCCTCGCCCTCTCAGTCACGCTCGCGGCGACGCTCTCCTTCTTTAGCATTCGAAACGCCCGTGCCGCATATCAAGCGGAACTCGGCACGCGCGCCGGTTATGAAGCCGCCACCCGCCTCGAGCCGGGCAATCCGGAGAACTGGTATCTCCTCGGCCGCTACTGGCAGTACACGCTCGACGAGCCTGATCCCCGCCGCGCCATCGACAACTTTCGCCATGCTCTTTCTCTAAATCCTCGCTACACAGACGCATGGCTAGACCTTGGCACTGTCTTCGAATCCGAGGGGGATTTCGCCGCTGCCCGCAACGCCTATATCCAGGCGAGCAATGTGTATCCCGCGTCCGCCGCCGTCGCATGGCGCTACGGGAACTTTCTGTTGCGCCAAGGTGACACCAAGCAGGCATTTGGAGAGATTCGACGTGCTGTGTACGCCGATCCGAAGCGCAGCGCCGAAGCCTTTTCTCGCTGTTGGCGCGTTGATCCGGATGTTCAGGACGTCCTTGCCAGCGTAATCCCGCCGGATCGCACTCCGTATCTCGACGTAATCCGTGAACTCGCCGCCACCGACCAGCTCGCTGCAACGCTCACTGTTTGGCAGCGTTTGGTTTCCATCCATCCACACATGAGTCCTGCGGATGTTATTTTCTTCACTGAATTTCTGCTTCAGAAGGGCCGTTTTGCCGACGCGCATCGCGTCTGGCAGGATGCACTGCTTCTTTCCGACGTCGTCACCAGCGATCCTCCAGGTTCCGTCCTTTGGGACGGCGGCTTCGAATCGAACGTCCGAGGCGGTGGCTTTGCCTGGACTTTTCCCGCTGCGACGCCTGGCGTGCAAGCTAGTCTCGATAGCCGCCAAAGGCACTCCGGCAAGCAGTCTTTGCGTCTTTTCTTTGATGGAAAGCGGAACACCAATTATGACGGCGTTTGCACGAATGCCGAGGTCCAGCCGGAAACCACCTATCGATTTTCCGCGTGGGTGCGCACACAGTCGCTCACCAGCGACGAGGGTGTCCACTTCCGTTTCTCCTGGTTTCCAGACTCAGGCCCTTCAGGCTCCACAGACTCTCAGGATTTTCGCGGTACTCAACCCTGGACTCGGGTGGAAATGCCCTGGAGTTCCGGCGAGGATGTGCATCACTTGCGCGTTTGCGTTCTGCGCAGCGCTTCTCATGGTTTCGACACGCGCATTCAAGGAACTGCTTGGATTGACGATGTTTCGCTGGTGCAGGTAGGAAACTCCGGGCCATGAGACTGCTGCAAATCGGCCTTTTCGCAGTCCTCGTTTTCGCCATCGCTGCCCACGGGGCGGTCGAAGACTGGTCCCGCTCCGTGCTGGAAACCTCTGCTGGTTTTCTTTTTGTTCTGTGGGCGGTGCGTGCCTATTTGACCCGCGACGAGGACGTGCTGATCTCTCCGATTCTGCCGCCGTTACTCGCGCTTTGCTTACTAGCGTTGGCACAGATCCTTTTTCGCGGCACTGTGTCGGTCTACGCTACTCGTAGCGAACTCCAACTCCTCGTGGCCGTCACTTTGCTTCTTTTTATCGCTACGCAGGCGTTTCGCACCAGGGATGACTGGCGCTTTTTTGTGTGGTTCGTGATGTCCTTCGGTTTTGTGGTGGCGATTTTCGGCATCCTTCAGCATTTGACGTTCAATGGCAAACTCTATTGGCTCCGCGAAATGCGTTACGGCGGAATTCCTTTTGGTCCGTACGTTAACCGCAATCACTTTGCCGGATTCGCCGAGCTGGTCATTCCGATCGCGTTGGTTCCTCTCGTTCTAGGAAAAGTGCGCCGCGAGCGGTGGTTTCTCGTCGGCCTGCTCGCGCTGTTTCTCTTAGGAGCCCTTTTCCTTTCTTCGTCTCGTGGCGGGATCGTTAGTTTCGCGGCGGAGCTTGCGGTTCTCGTCCTGTTGGTGATTCTGCGGCGAGCCGGCGGAAAGCACGTGCTTGCTGGAGCTGTCGTTTTACTCTTGGCCTTCATGTTGGTTTCCTGGTTAGGCACCCGCCAGATTCTTGAGCGCTTTTCTTCCATGCAGTCGCTCGAAGTGACTTCCGGAAAGCGCGCCTCCATGCGCCTGGACACCTGGCACATGTTCCGCGATCATCCGTGGACTGGCACCGGACTCGGTACCTTGCAAATCGTATTCCCCGCCTATGAGACCCTTTACGACGCAAAAATCGTTAACCACGCCCACAACGACTACCTTGAAGCCTTGGCCGAAACCGGAATCGTCGGAGCCGCTTGTTGTGCCTGGTTCGTGGGTGCTCTATTTTTCCAGTCCCTTCGTCGCCTGCTCTTGAAAGACAAGTCATTTTCCGCCGCTTTACATCTTTCCGGCCTGGTCGCGTGCACTGGATTTCTTGTGCACAGTTTGGTCGACTTTAACCTTCACATTCCGGGCAATGCGCTGCTCTTTTTCCTGATGGCCCAGCTTGCTACGGCCGAGATTTCCAATTCTGTTCCGCCCCCGCTTCCTCGTCACCGCGAGCGTCATCACCAGCCGGTTCTGACCGAAAATTACTCATTGACAAGGCCTTAACCGCTGTATAATCAGTCCCGGGGTTTTCCATCACTATGCAACCAGCCAGACTGGGTGCGTGGATGTTGTGTCTCATGTCCACGGTATCTCTTTCGGCCCTGGTAGCGCCACCCAGCAGCGCGCAGACCGTAGAGACTTCGCAACAAATCAACGATCGCATCCGCTCCCTCTCGGGTTCCGCGGCCTCGCGCCCCACCCCGGCTCACGACTACGTCATCGGGAACGGGGATCTGCTAACGATCCAGGTCTTCGACGTTCAAGAGTTGAGCCGCGACGTTCGCGTCAGCCAGACTGGCACCATTGGCATTCCCCTCGTGCCCGTGCGTTTGCACGTCAATGGGCTCACGGAACTACAAGCAGAACTGAAGATCGCGGAAGTTTTGGAAGCCAACGGCTTGGTTTCTCACCCCCAGGTCAGCGTCTCGGTGAAGGAAAAGAAGAGCAAGCCCATCACCGTGGTAGGCGCTGTCATGCACCCGATGGTTTATCAGGCGGACCGCCAGGTTACCCTGCTGGAAGTCCTCGCCGAAGCGGGTGGCATCGCCCCGGACGCCGGTGACTCCGTCATTGTCACTCGGGCCGAAACCGATCCCCGCGACGACGCGTCCCTGCCCCCAGAGATAAGCCCTCAAGACGCAACACCCACACCGGTTGCACCCGCGGATTCTGCTCCCACCGTTCCCACGTCACAAACGGCAGCGCCTTCTGCCCCTTCCTCATCCTCCGACTCCGCTTCTTCCACGGGAGCCGCTGGAGCTCCGTCTGCTGTCAGCGCCAAGGACACGCAATCCACACCTCCCGCGCTGCCAAACACCATTACCGTAAACCTTAATCAGGTGCTCGAGACCGGCGACACCACCAACAATATTGCGCTGATGGCCGGCGATATTGTTACCGTGCCCCATGCCGGAATTGTATATGCCTTGGGCGCGGTCAACAGGCCCGGCGGTTTCACCGTTTCCAATGACCGCAACCAACTCACCACTCTCAAACTCCTCGCCCTCGCTGGCGGCCTGGACCGCGCTGCGAAGTCTGCTCGCGCCGTCATTGTGCGCAAGGATGCCAGCGGTCAACAGCATGAGGTGGAGGTCGATCTGAAGAAAGTCATGAAATTTGAAGCCGAAGATGTCCGGCTTCAGCCCAGCGACGTTTTATACGTCCCCAAGAGCACCGCCAAGCAGGCGTTACTCAAAACCGCGGAGCTAAGCGCTGCAATCGGCACCGCGATTGTCATTTACCGCCTGATTCAGTAAGCCATGGCCGACGAAAACAAAATTATCCACCGCGAAAACGGCTCTAATGGCGCCGTCGAACTTCTTGCCGCGCCTTCCCGCTTGCCCGCTTGGGATCTTTCTCCTCGCGAGCCGCATCTGTACGATTACCTCATCATCCTTCGCAAGCACCAGTGGCTCATCCTTTCGTTCATGCTTGCGGTTGCCTCTATCACGGCCATTGGCACTTTCCGCATGCAGCCCGTTTACGTTGCCATTACCCGCATCGAGATCGACCGGGAAAACTCCAATATCCTCCCCTTTCAGAACACCGACGATTACATGCTCGATCTCGAAAACTATATCGAGACGCAATCGAAAATCCTGACCAGCGAAACGCTCGCGCTGCAAACCATTCGCAGCGGAGTTCTCTCCGGCCAGCCCGATTTCTCCAGTGACTTATCCTCCGACGCTTTGGCCACCGGCAGCCTGGCCAACTTAAAGCCGCCCCCTGAACTTGGCGCCTTCCTTGGCAGCTTGAGCGTCAAGCGCGTACCCAACAGCCGCTTGATGGACGTCAGTTTCGAATCCACCAGCCCGCTTTTAGCCGCCCAGGTCGTCAACGCGCATATCAAGAATTTCATTGACCAAAATTTCCAGAGCCACTATGAAGCCACCACGCGCGCTTCGACCTGGCTTACCGATCAACTCAGCGAATTGAAGATTCGCGTCGAAAAAGCCGAGGACGCGCGCATCACCTATGAGCGCCAGAATCAAATCTGGGCTCTCGACGGCGACAAGCAGAATGTCACTACGCAACGTCTTGGCGACCTCAATAAGGAATTGACCGATGCGCAGAGCGAGCGCATGCGCAAGCAATCTCTGTTCGAATACGCCAAGGCCGGTGATGTCGACTCCGTGCCGCAGATACGCGACAATGCGGCCGTTCAGGATCTGTCTCACAGACGCGCCGAAATCTATACCTCCTACACAGATGCTTTGAATCAGTATGGCCCCAATTTTCCCAGGGTGCTGCGTTTGCAAGCCCAGCTCAAGGAGCTCGACGCCGCCGCTGCTAAAGAAAAGAAGGCTGTTATTGCTCGTTTGGAGAGTGAATATCGCGAGGCGCGTCAGCGCGAAGAACTGCTCACGCAGGCGCTCAATCAGCAGAAGGCTGAAGTCAATCAGATGTCCGAGCGCATGGTGCAGTACAGCATTCTCAAACGGGAAGCCGAAGCCAACAAGGCTCTTTACGACGGCCTACTAACCAAATTGAAGGAAGCCGGCATTTCCGCTGGCTTGCGTTCCTCCAATATCCGCGTGGTCGATCCGGCCATGGTCCCCACCTCTCCTGCGCGGCCTGCTAAGACTCGCAACATCGTTTTGTCCTTCGTAATCGGCTTGGTCGGCGGCATCGGTTTGGCGCTGCTTCGCGAATACATGGACAACACCATAAAAAGTCCCGACGACATCGAAACGCTTGCGCGCTTGCCTTCCCTCGCGGTTGTTCCCGCGTTTGTTGAGTCCAATGGCAATCGGTCCCGGGTCAGTTTGCTTAAAGGCCACTCCAGCAACGGTCACGAAAAACGCATCGAGCTCGTTGCGCAGCATCTTCCCAAGTCCCAGATGTCAGAAGCTTTTCGCGCTCTGCGCACCGCTTTGCTGCTCTCGCAGGCCGACCACCCTCCGCAAGTCATTCTCGTGACCAGCGCGCTGCCTCGCGAGGGCAAAACCACTGCAGCCGCGAACCTTGCCGTCACCCTCGCTCAGCTTGGCGATCGCACTTTGCTTATAGACGCCGATCTGCGCAAGCCCGGCGTCGGCCGTCTTCTTAATCTCGGCTCCGGAAAGTACGCCGGCCTCAGTTCCTACCTTGCCGGAGTTTCCAGTCTTGATCTCGTTACCATTCAGCATCCAGCCATTCCTAATCTCTCCGCCATTCCTACCGGGCCTCTCCCGCCTAATCCTGCTGACCTTCTTTCCTCGCACAAGCTCAACGAAGCAATTGCCGAGCTTCGCACCAAGTTCAAGTTCATCGTCATCGATTCGCCTCCCATCATGGCCGCCACCGATGCCGTCATACTCTCCGTCAAGGCCGACGGCGTTCTCCTCGTGGTGCGCAGCGGCGAAACTCCGAAGGAAGCGTTCACTCGTACGCGCGATCTCCTGCTGAGTGTGAAGTGCCATCTATTAGGTGTCGTTTTGAACGCTGTGGATTCCAGTGCGCCGGACTACTACTATTCCTACAGGTATTATCCTTATTCCCAGGGCTATGGCCCTCAGGAACACGCTGAGAGCTTGCCTCCCGACGAAGACTTAGAGGTGCGGCAAAGCGTGGTAGTCCACGATCAGGACGACGATCAGGAACTCTGAGGAGGAAGCTTGCGGTTTTTAATCACCGGCGGTGCCGGTTTCATCGGGTCTC
>Ga0210409_10007301_pt1 | contig 11382 bp, 8 predicted proteins | sample IncBWH17MmetaG_FD_161649 | JGI IMG/M metagenome (GOLD analysis project Ga0210409, IMG submission 161649) | Forest soil microbial communities from Barre Woods Harvard Forest LTER site, Petersham, Massachusetts, United States - Inc-BW-H-17-M | ecosystem: Environmental > Terrestrial > Soil >...
GTCCACTTGGTCGAGCTTCTCATGCAGTCGGTGGGGATCGGCTGCGTCGCGCTGGTCGCGCGAGCCGTGGGCGGGAACGATCCGCACCGAGCACGCCGTGCGCTCGCCGCTTCCCTCTTCCTCTCGCAGGGCCTGGCCGTGACTGGGCTGCTCTTGGCCCTCTGCATCCCACGGCAGCTCTTGTGGCTGCTCGACGCGAAGCCCGAGGTGGTCGAGCTGGCCGTTCCGTACTTCAGGCTGTTCGCCGCCGCGATGATCCCGTTCGGCGCCGCGTTCATGTTCGAGAGCGCGCTGCGCGCCAATAAGAATGTGCGCGGGCCGCTTTTTGTCGCCGTCGTCGTAATGACGGTGAAGACCGTCCTCAGCGTGCTCCTCATTTTCGGCGGCTTGGGCCTGCCTCGCCTCGAGCTCGTGGGCGCGGGCATCGCGACTCTCGCGGCGCATGTCGTGGGGCTCGTTTTGTACATCGCGCTGGCGCACTTGGCCGCGCGAGAGGGCCTCCCCGTCACCATCGGCTGGTCGGACGTTCGCGCGATGTGGGGGGTGGCGCGCGAGGTGTTGCGGGTTTCGCTCCCTTCCATTGGCGAGCGGCTCATCATGAGCCTCGCGCTGCTCACTTACTTCAAAATCCTCTCGAGCTACGGAACGGCAGCCATCGCCGCGTACGCGATTGGCGTTCGCCTCCTTTCCTTTTCCTGGGTTCCGGGCCTCGGATTCGGCACGGCCGCGGCTACGTTCGTGGGCCAGGCGCTCGGTGCAGGAGACTCGGCCGGCGCTCGGCGCGTCGCATCGCGGTCCCTGAGCCTGGCGCTGCTTGTCATGTGTGTTCTCGCGATTGCGGTCCTTTTTCTGCGCGTCCCGCTTGCGAGAGGGTTTGCGAGCGACTCGCGCGTGGTCGAGGAGCTATTGCCGCTGATGACCATGCTCGCATTGGCCCAGCCGCTCATGGGCGCTCACTTCACGCTGGGCGGCGTGCTGCGCGGCGCGGGCGACACAATGACGCCTCTGGTCGGGGCCGCAGTGGGAAATTGGGGAGTCCGCGTGCCGCTCGCCTGGCTGTTCGCTCGCGCGTTCGGAGTACATCTCATCTGGATATGGGCCGCCCTCATCGGCGACCATTTGGCGCGTCTGGCGATCAACGGCTTCGTCTTTCTTCGGGGCAGGTGGACACGGCGGACCGGTGTCATGATCGGCTCCGTCGCGTCACTGGGGCAAGCGGAGTAGCGACGCCCAGCCCTTCCGCTGCATCGAAGACGCGTGAGAGCGAGTGTGCCTCCCATGACCGAGTTCACCTTATACGGCGAGACTCTGTGGATCAGCCCTTACGTCTTCTCGTCACTCGTCGCCTTGCGCGAGAAGAAAGCATCCTTCGACGTCGTCGAGGTGGGGCTCTTCGAAGGCGCCCAGCTCCGACCGGAATATTCGACGCCCTCGGTCACCGGTCGGGTGCCTTCACTGCAGCACGGGGACTTTCGACTGGCCGAATCCAGCGCCATTGCTGAGTACCTCGACGAGGTCCTCGCCCCGCCGCGGTTCGCGCGACTGCTTCCGCAGCCCCTGCGCGATCGCGCACGCGCTCGTCAGCTCATGGCTTGGTTCCGCTCGGACCTGGCAGCGTTACGCGACGATCGAGCGACCGTGACCATGTTCTACAAGTTCCGGCTGAAGCCGTTATCGGGACAGGCGCTGCGCGATGCAGAGAGACTGCTTCGCGTCGCCGACCAAGTCGTGCCCCCGAACGGCGGGGCCCTGTTCGGAGAGTGGTGCCTGGTCGACGCGGAGCTGACGTTCATGCTGCACCGCCTCCTGCTCAACGGCGATCGGGTTCCGGAGCGGATTGCTGCGTACGCCAGAGGCCAGTGGACCAGGCCATCGGTGCGTGAGTTCGCCGAGCACCCTCGTCCGGAGGCCGTTCCCGACACGTATTGGACGTTCAGCGGAACACCACGGCCGCCGTCCGCATAGCTGCAAGCGGTCTGCGCGAGGCAACGAGTCAACGTCCACTGAGTTGGCTGAAGGCAACTCTGTTTCCACTATGACTGTGACCCAGTCGCGAAGGCACGAGGAAATCACGGCGGAACGCCTCTTGCTCTCCTTCACTTGTGGTGCGAAGTGCGTTGACACTCGCGGTCCTCGTCCTTGTGGTCGCATGCTCCGGTCGGCCGCAGGAGACCGTGGCCGGGGGGTCGGTTACGGAGCTTGCGTGGCAGTGGTACGCGCCGCCCATGCGGGCGCTCATCGTTCTGACAGTCGATGATGAAGCAACCCCCGAAGCGGCCTCCATTCGGGCGGCTACCATCTCCGCGCTTCGGTCAACGTTTGAAAAACAATTTCGAGAAAGCCTCGGCTACGACGCGGCCCTGAGGGATCCCGCTGCGTGGCACCCCGCAGGTCTGCGGGTAGTGCTCGTGCGCCCGTCGGCCGTTGGATCTTCCCGCGCGATCGGTCCGAGCGATGACCCGCGCCTCGCGGTCGTCGGAACCGATGTAACCACCGATCAGATCCAGGCGCAGGCGGACGCGGCGACAATTGCGATCGACGCATCTCCGGCACCCCCTGCGGCACCTTATGCCTTGCTCGACGCCACTGCGCAGACCCTCGAACTCGTCACCGGCGCCCGCGCGCCAGGGGATGCTCGCGAGGCGAAACTGGTCCAGTCCCTGGGAGATCCAGAGGTCATCCTGCTCGCCATTGCGACGTCGCACGACGACGTGAGCAGCGCGACCGTCGAAATCGATGCACAAGAGACGATTGCTGTTGGCCGCAATCGACTTGGGATCGCTATCTGGACCTCACTTGTCGCGCAGCGCGGCGCGATTGGAGCCTCCTGCGGACAAAGCCTCGATTCATCGACACGCCTGGGCGCATGGGCTGATGCCATCCGCGACGTGGACACATTCGATTCGACGTGCCAGGACGCTGCAAGCCAGCTCGCTCAGGATGGCCTGTTCGGATGGGGTTCGGCGGACGATTTCTGTGACCCTTCCTTCCGCATTGCGAGCCGCCCTGATGGCAGCGCGGCGTGCTTGCTCGAGGCCGTGCTGGCGGACGACACCGCGTGTGCCTCTCAGCCCGGCATGATCGATCCCGCCGATTTCCAGGGCACGAGGGCGCCGCGCACGACCACCGATGCCGACGGCATCCTTCGGCGCGTTTGCGAGGTAGTAGAACTGCGCGGAGCCGAGAGCGATTCGTGCCGGACGAACGTCGCGTGCGACGGCTGCGGCCCCGGCTGGTGCGTCACGGATGTGTGGCCCGTGCCACGCCTCACAAATGCCTGGGACGGCTGCTCGCCGTTCCGCTTCGTTCGTGGCGCAACCCCGAGGGACAAAGCGCGGGTCAACTGGGTATGCGACATCGATTTGTGACGCATCGAACCCGTTGGCTTGGATCTTCTCACCTTCTTTTCTTTCCTTCGTGTTCATCCCTCACTGGTCCTACTCGTTTGGCCAGGCCCCCTGTGCTAATCAACCCCTATCGACGTCTACGGCAACAAGACCGGCCTTCCCCCTTCGGCGCTGCGGGCGCTCGAGCGCTTGTACCGGCGTCGCGTGCCGGCCGACGACGTCACGACCCCGGAGCTCACGCGTTCGCTCGCCTCGGTGTCGTTCGAGACGGGGCGACAGATCGGCGTTTTGGTCCACCGCTCCGGTCAGGTCGACTGCGTCGTCGTCGGTGACTCGTCCAGGCTCATGCTGCCGGACATCGGCCGCATGCGCGCCGCCGAGGGGCGTTTCCGCGCGCTTCGGCTCGTGCACACGCATCTGCACGGCGAGCCTCTGACTCGCGACGACCTTGTCGATCTGGTGCGGCTGCGCCTCGACCTCGTCGCGGCGATCCAGCTCGCGCCGAACGGAGAGCCGCGATCGCTCGTGTACGCGCACAACGTCCCCTCCGTCGACGGCGCATCTCCGTACCGCGAAGTGGGGCCGCTGCCGATCGCCCAAGCGCACCTCGACGTGGGCCGGCTCATGGCGGACCTCGAGGCGGAATTCGCTCGCCGCGCCCGCGCGCGCGAAGTGAAGGGAAAGGACGGTCGCGCCACCCTCGTGCACGTGGGCGACAAGTCCAAGGGCGCAGGCGCGATGCGCGAAGCCCACGAGAGTCTGCGCGAACTGCGCGAGCTCGCGCGAACCGCGGGCACCGAGGTCGTCGATTTCGTCGTGCAGCTGCGCGAGCACATCGACCCGAAGCTCGTCCTCGGGAAAGGCAAGCTCGAAGAAGTCGTCGTGCGCGCGGTCGAGCTCGACGCGGGCGTTCTCGTGTTCGACCGCGAGCTCACGCCTGCGCAGGCCAGCGCCATTGCAAAGCACACCGACCTCAAGGTCATCGACCGCACGCAGCTCATTCTGGACATCTTCGCCCAGCGCGCCGAGAGCCGGGACGGCAAACTCCAGGTCGAGCTCGCGCAGCTCAAATATGCCATGCCGCGTCTCGCGCAGAAGGACGAGAGCCTCTCTCGCCTGACCGGCGGCATCGGGGGGCGAGGCCCCGGCGAGACGAAACTGGAAATCGGGCGGCGGCGAGCGAAAGACCGCGTGCGGCATCTGGAGCATCAACTCAAGCAACTGGGCCAGCGTCGCGAGCAGCGACGCCGCAAGCGAACGCGCGACGGTGTCCCCACCGTGGCCATCGTCGGGTACACCAACGCCGGCAAGAGCACGCTGCTCAATACGCTCACCGGGGCAGACGTGCTCGTCGAGGACAAGCTCTTCGCGACCCTCGACACGCGCTCGCGCTCGCTTCGTTGCGGCTGGGCCGGCTGGGGGAACCGAGAAGTCGTGGTCACGGACACGGTGGGATTCATTCGGAAGCTGCCGAAGGATCTGTTCGCCGCCTTCCGCGCGACGTTCGAAGAGGCCGCGGACGCCGACCTGCTTCTGCACGTCGTCGACGCGAGCGACCCCGCCCGGGAAGAGCACGTGCGCACGGTGCTCAAGCTCCTCGAGGAGCTCGCACTCGCCCAGGTGCCACGCCTTCTCGTCTACAACAAGATCGACCTCGTCGACTCCGCGGACCTTCGCCTCTTCGAGCGGGCCAATGCGCGCGCAGGCGCGATGTTCGTCAGCGCCAAGCACCGCGACACGATTCGGCCACTCATTGACCGGATCGCGCGCGAGCTCGCCGAAAAATGGGAGCAGAGCGCGAAGGGGCCGAATGTTTCACCGACCGAGACCTTCGAGGATGGTGTCGACGATCTGCCTCCCGCGAAGGCAGACGACCTCACGACCATCGACGAGATGCTGCGAGCGGGCGGCCGGCGGGTCCGCTCGCGGCCCGCTATATAGCTCCCATCTCCCTGCCTCGGCGTCTCCCTGTGCATTCTTTCTCGTTTGGTCTAGGGCGTGTCCCTGAATTGTTGCCCGTAAACGTGCCCGCGCCCCTGCCCGTGCCCGAAACCCCAGCAACACCGACGCAGGTCGCCGGCGGTGTCGGGCAGGGGCACGGGCACGGGCACGCGTACGGGAAGAGAGACCGCCTCTCGCGAATTCGAGGACACGCCCTAACCGGGCTCGCATTGTCGGCGTTGCTCCTAGTAGCGGCGTGTGGGGGAGCCCTCGGGCGGGCGGAAGGGCAGTTTGCCGACGGGCGCTACCCCGAGGCGAAGCAAACGCTCTTGTCGCTCGAGTCGGAGAGCGCGGCGTGGTCGGATACAAAGCGGGCACAATACGCGCTTTATCGTGGCCTGACGCACGCGGCGCTCGGCGACCGCGAGCAGGCAGGCGTATGGCTGCGCGAGGCCAGGGCGATCGAGGACACGCATCCCAACTCGCTCTCGTTCGAGAACATGCAACGTCTCAAGATCGCGGAAGGGGGCATGGGTGGTGAGTAGCGCCGACACGCAGGCGAGGTCACGAATGGTGCGCGCTCCGCGAGGAACGGACCTCACCTGCAAGGGCTGGGTTCAAGAAGCCGCCTTGCGCATGCTTCACAACAACCTCGACCCGGAAGTCGCCGAGCGACCGGAGGAATTGATCGTCTACGGGGGCGGCGGCAAGGCGGCTCGAAATTGGGCGTGTTTCGACGTGATCGTGCGCGAGCTTCAGGCGCTCGAGGGCGACGAGACTCTGCTCATCCAATCGGGAAAAGCCGTCGGCAAGTTCCGCACGCACCCGGATGCGCCGCGCGTGCTGCTCGCGAACAGCAATCTCGTCCCGAAGTGGGCGACCTGGGAGGAGTTCCGGCGCCTCGAGGCCATGGGCCTGACAATGTTTGGCCAAATGACCGCCGGGTCCTGGATTTACATCGGGACGCAGGGGATTCTCCAAGGGACGTACGAGACGTTCGTCGCCGCTCGAAAGGCGTGCGCGGCTCGCGGCAAAACCGGGCGCCTTTGGGTGCTCACCGCAGGACTCGGCGGCATGGGCGGCGCGCAGCCCTTGGCCGCGAGCATGGCCGGCCTGAGCTGCCTCGCCGTCGAGGTCGATCCAGCGCGCATCGAGAGGCGCCTTGCCACCAAGTACGTCGAGGCCCGTGTCGACGACCTCGACGCCGCACTCGAACGGTTGGAGACCGCGCATCGGGACGGGCGACTCATAAGCCTCGCGCTGTGCGCGAACGCCGCCGAGGTTTATCCGGAGCTCGCGCGCCGCAGGATCGCACCCGACATCGTGACCGAGCAGACGGCGGCGCACGACCCGCTCAACGGGTACGTGCCACTCGGGCTCTCTCTGGAAGAGGCGGCCGAGCTTCGCGGGGAGGATCCGGCCGGCTATGTCGAGCGCGCGAAGGCGAGCATGGCCGAAGAAGTCACGGCGATGCTGTGGATGAAGTCCGCAGGCTCGGAGGTCTTCGATTACGGCAACAACATCCGTGCATGTGCAAAGGAGGCTGGATGCGAGCACGCGTTCGAAATCGCCGGCTTCGTCCCGGCGTACATTCGGCCGCTCTTTTGCGTGGGCAAGGGGCCGTTCCGGTGGGTCGCCCTGAGCGGCGACCCCGCAGACATCGCCGCGACCGATGACGCGGTGCTCGAGGCCGTACCGAACGACGCGGACTTGCGCAGATGGATCACCGTCGCGCGCGAGCGAGTTCGTTTTCAGGGACTGCCGGCGCGCATCTGTTGGCTCGGCTACGGCGACCGCGCGAAGGTGGGCATCGCGCTAAACGACCTGGTTCGAACCGGAAGGGTGAAAGCCCCCATCGTGATCGGCCGCGATCACCTCGACTGCGGCAGCGTCGCCTCGCCCAATCGGGAGACCGAGGCGATGCGAGACGGCTCCGACGCGATCGCCGACTTCGCGCTGCTCAACGCCTTGGTGAATACCGCCGCCGGTGCGAGCTGGGTAGCCTTCCACCACGGCGGTGGCGTTGGAATCGGAATGAGTTTGCACGCGGGAATGGTAATCGTGGCCGATGGCACCCCCGAGGCCGCGCGCAGGCTCGAGCGCGTCCTGACATCGGACCCCGGCATGGGGATCGTCCGACACGCGGATGCGGGCTACGACGCGGCCGTTTCCTTCGCCAAGACGCACGGGGTGCACGTGCCTCACCTCGTGTAACGTCAGGCCTCCTCTCTTTCGTGCTAAGTCCGCTTCGTTGACCTCCCCCCACGTCGTCGTCGCCACGCACGGCCACTGTTTCGACGGGCTTTGCTCCGCCGTGATGTTCACGCGCCTGTATCGCCGTCGATTCCCCGACGACGGGGCGTCGTTCACCTACCGAGGCGCCGGCTACGGCCCGGGGCAAAACGGCGTCGACCCGAAGGTGCTGAGCGGCGACGTCAACGCCATTCTCGACTTTCGCTTCGCCGCCGTGCGCCAGCTCACCTGGTACTTCGATCACCACGTCAGCGCGTTCGTCACGCCGACCGAGCGCGCCTTCTATGAGCAGGCGGTCGCCGAGGGCGAGGCGCGCGGTGAGCGGCGGATGTTCCACGACGGCGCCTACAGCAGCGCGACCAAGTTGATCGCCGACGTGGGACGGCAGCGTTTCGGGCTCGACCCGGCGCCCACCGAGGAGCTCGTACGATGGGCGGACATGATCGATAGCGCTTCGTTTCCAAGCGCGGCGATGGCTGTCGAGCGCAAGGAACCGGAGCTTCGGTTGATGACCATCGTGGAGAACCTGGGCGACGATGGCTTTTTGGCGAAGATGGTTTCCCGCCTGCTCGAGAAGCCGTTGTCGGAGGTCGCAAGGTCGGAAGACCTGGCGCAACTGTACGAGCCGCTCGGAAGAGCCCACGAAAGCTTCGTGAAGCTGGTCGAGAAAAGGGCCACGCGGTTGGGGCACGTGGTGCTCGTCGACGTGACGGAACAACTCATCGAAGTGGCCGGAAAGTTCGTCACGTATGCGCTCTTTCCGGACAGCGCGTATTCGGTCATGCTCAGTCGCTCGAAGAGCAAATGCAAGATCAGCGTCGGATACAATCCGTGGTCGCCCATCCCGCGGCGACACAACATCGCGGAGATCTGTGAACGCCACGGCGGCGGGGGGCATCCGGTCGTGGGCGCCATCTCCCTCGCGGCCGATAAAGTCGACGACGCCAAGGCGCTGGCGCGGACGATTGCACTAGAGCTTTCCACTTGAGCGTGTGGGCGACGAGTCCGGTCGTCGTCGGGCATCGCGGCGGACGGGGAGACGGATGGCCTCAGGAGAACACGCTCGACGCTTTCGAGCGGGCGCGCCGAGAGGGCGCGCTCGCCATCGAACTCGACGTACGCACGTGCGCCGGCGGGAACATCGTCGTCTTCCACGACGCGACGCTGTCGCGAATGGCCAAGGGCAGCGACGAGCGGCTGGTGAGCGACGTGCCGCTCGAGGAGCTGCGCGCGATGGGCGTTCCCACTCTCGAGGAGGCTCTGGCGTGGGCTCGATCGAACGCGATGGCCGTCAACGTGGAGATGAAGCACGAGGTGCCGGACCTCTTGAAGCTGGCCCGGGGCACCGCGCGGGCCGTGCTCGATGCAAGCGTCGATGTGCTCGTTTCTTCTTTCGATCCGCGGTTGCTCGCGATGGTCGCGCTTCTCGCCTCGAAGCTACCGCGCGCTCTTCTCGTCCGCGCGCGCCAGCCTTTTTGGGCCGATGCGGCTCAGAGAGCGGCGCGGCCACCGTTCGTTCGCTGGCTGCATCTCGAGCGCACCCAGGTTCACGCTACCGCCCTGGCAAGCCCCATGCGCCGAGGCTTGCGTCTCGGGGTGTGGACCGTCAACGACGCGAGCGAAGCGGTCGAACTCGTTCGTCGTGGAGCTTCGTCGATCATCACCGACACCCCCGGCACGATCGCAAGGGCGCTGGCCCTCACTCGCAGTTGACTTCTTCCGTACGCATGCCCGGCGGAACTGGCTGCTCGAAAGTCCCCTCGGGCAGCGGGGGATTGTACGAGAGCTGCTGATACTGAAAGCGCACATCGGCCTCGGGCTCCTCCACTTCGACATGGATCTTCCGAGGCAGCTCCGCATCGCAGCGAGGGCCGCTGGGGGGAACCGGCGGCTCGAGCCCGTCCGGATCGATGCGTGGCCCGGCGGTCGGCGCGCCCGCGTGCTCGCTCAGCTCGGCGTGATAGAGCAGGTACTGTCGCTGCTCGACGCGCACATCGAGCACCCGCACGCGCTGCTGGTCCCAGGGCTTATTCCAGTCGTCCGGACGAGGCGCAAGATGGATCTCCTCGCGCGCTTCGCGGGTGCCGGGGATGACCAGGACCCAGTAGCCATGGAAGTCCCACGCGATGGTCGGCGCTTGGGGCAAATGCCGCAGCACGGGCGCCTCGCCCTGCAGAAGGTCGACCAGCACATGGGCCGGCACGGGCACGCCGGTCAGTCGCGCGATGTTGCATGCCGTTGCGGGGCCGACGTAAAAATGCTTTTCGCGCAGATCAGCAAGTGCGAATCGCGAGCCATCCGTCGTCAACGTCGCCAGTGTGACGCCGAAGCTGCTGACGACGTCCATCCGGATGCGCGCAGGCCGCGCTGCAAAGAGCATCAAATCCCCGCGCACCCGCCCGTGCTCGCCGAAGTGGTCGAATTTTGCGTTGGCCTGGATCGCTACACCGCACGGGAAGGTCGCGCGCATGCGTGCGAGCGCCGCGTCGGCGGTCGGAGGCGCCGACGGCGGCGGCGCGATATGCGCGCAGGCGCAGGCGCCGGTCGCTGTCAACGCGACGGCGAGGGCAAACGTGCCCCTGCTCAGAATACCGCCTCGATGAGCGTTGGGCCGTCGGAGGCCAGCGACCGCCGGAGTTGGTTCACGAGTTCATCGGCCTGCGTGACGCGGCACGAGGGAACGCCCATCGATTGCCCCATGGCCACGAAGTCGAGCACCGGCGGCGTGAGATCCAGCATGCGTTTCGCAATCGGCCCTGCCTCGCCCAGACCCATGCGCAGCATCTCGAGTTTCAAGATCGCATACGACCGGTTGGCAAGAATCACGTTCGTGATTTTCAGCTGCTCGCGCGCCTGCGTCCAAAGGGCCTGAATCGTATACATCGCACTTCCGTCGGCTTCGAGCGCGATGACGCGCCGGTCCGGGCACGCGAGGGCCGCGCCCGTCGCGACCGGCAACCCCATACCGATGGATCCACCCGTCAGACAGAGCCAATCATGCTGGGGGCCTCCGGCCGTCTCCATCGGCGCCAGATAGCCGGTCGTGTTCGATTCATCCGAGACGATGGCGCCATCGGGGATCACGGCGCCGAGCGCGGCCGCCAGGGTCTCCGGGTCGATGGCTCCACCGGTAGGAGGCGCGGGCCTGCCGGCGCTTTGCAGGTCCGGTTCGCGCGCACCGAGCGCGCCGGCGAGCGCGCCCAGCGCGTCCTCCACGTCCTCCGACTCCGAGGCGAGGACATGCACCTGGCAGCCTTCGGGCACGGCCACACTGACGCCGTGGGGAAAGGCGAAGAACGATACAGGCGCACGCGCCGCGACCAAAATGAGGTGTTTCACCCCTTCGAGCACCGAGAGCACCATCTGCGGGATATAGGGAAGGCGTTCGACCCTCGGGCGCCCCGCTCCGCGCTCGAGACGGGGCGGGAACGTGTCGCACAGCACCCTTGCGCCAGTGAGCTTGCCGATCGCGCTCGCCAACTGAAACGCTTGCCCTCGGAGCGCTCGCCCGTTGAGCAGCAGGGCCGTCGGCTCGGAGCCGCGCAGGAGCCCGGCCATCTCGTCGACGACGCGATCCGCCACGCGCTTGGGCGCAGGCGCCTGGGCTTTCACGGGCTCTCCGCTCGCCGGGCCCCACGCGATATCGGCGGGCAGAACCAGCGTTGCGATTTGTCCCGGAGGTTGGCGAGTCGCCGAGATGCAGGCTGCGACATCCTCGCTGATGGCCCCCGCAGAGGCCATGGTCCGCACCCAACCGGACACGCTGTGCGCTACGGACTCGATGTCCGAATTGAGCGGCGGATCGTACTTTCGATGAAACGTGGCGTGTTCGCCAACGATA
>Ga0210409_10007305_pt1 | contig 11379 bp, 10 predicted proteins | sample IncBWH17MmetaG_FD_161649 | JGI IMG/M metagenome (GOLD analysis project Ga0210409, IMG submission 161649) | Forest soil microbial communities from Barre Woods Harvard Forest LTER site, Petersham, Massachusetts, United States - Inc-BW-H-17-M | ecosystem: Environmental > Terrestrial > Soil >...
GCCTTCAAAGCCGACGAGGCGGGGTACCTCAAGAAGTTCAAGCTCACGCCGGCGCAGATAGAGGCGATCCTCAAGCGCGACTACAACCGCATGCTCGAGCTTGGCGGCAACATCTATTTCACCGCCAAGCTCGGCGCGACCGACGGGCATTCGTTCCAGCACCTCGCCGCGGTCATGACCGGCAACACGCAGGACGATTACGCCGAGATGATGCTCGGCGGCGGCCGCTCGGTCGATGGCAACCGCTCGCGGTCGGGAAAGAACGCGCCGTCAAAATTCATCGCCAAGGCGGCGGCGGCGCGGAAGCCCGCCGGCGCGAAGGCGAAAGCCAAGACCAAACCCAGATCAGCAAAGCGGAAGTGAAGCCGTGGCCAGGATCATCGCCGGTATAGGTTCATCGCACGTGCCCGCCATCGGCGCGGCGCTCGACAACGGCAGGACCGAGGAGCCGTATTGGAAGCGGGTGTTCTCGGGGTTCGAGAAATCGCAGGCGTGGATGCGCGAGGCCAAGCCCGGCGTCGCCATCATCGTCTACAACGACCACGCCTCGGCGTTCTCGGTGGAAATGATCCCGACCTTCGCGCTCGGCTGTGCCGCGGAATTCCCGCCCGCCGACGAAGGCTGGGGCCCGCGCCCGGTGCCGGTGGTCGAGGGCCATCCGGCGCTCGCCTCGCACATCGCGCAGTCGGTGATCCTCGACGAGTTCGATCTCACCATCTGCAACAAGATGGAAGTCGATCACGGCATGACCGTGCCGATGAACCTGCTGTTCGGCAAGGTCGACAAGGATTCGCAATGGCCCTGCCCGGTCATTCCGCTCGCGGTCAACGTGGTGATGTATCCGCCGCCGACCGGCCATCGCTGCTACATGCTGGGCAAGGCGATCCGCAAGGCGGTCCAGTCCTATCCCGAGGATCTCAGGGTGGTGATCTTCGGCACCGGCGGCCTGTCGCATCAGATCAGCGGCCCGCGCGCCGGGCTGATCAACAGCAAATGGGACAAGAGCTTCCTCGACAATCTGTCGAAGGACCCGAAGAAGCTCGCGCAGATTCCGCATATCGACTACATGCGCGAGGCCGGCGCCGAAGGCATCGAGATGGTCATGTGGCTGGTCATGCGCGGCGCCCTCGACGACAAGGTCGACGAGGTCTACCGCTTCTACACCGTGCCGGCCTCGAACACCGCCGTCGGGCACATCATCCTCGCCAACCGCCCGCGCGCGGGGAAGGAGGCGGCGCGGCACAAACCCGCGGCCGGCCGCCACAAAGCCACAGCCGGCAAACACAAGCGCGCCGCCGCGCGGGTGAAGCGGATGCAGGTGCGGAGCTAGCACGACATCGTCATGGCCGGGCTTGTCCCGGCCATCCACGTCTTTGGCTCCGACTTGTTAGACGTGGATGCCCGGCACAAGGCCGCGCATGACGTAACTGAGAAGCTGAGAGGCCAACAATGAAGATCTGCGTTGCCGGTCAGGGCGCCTTCGGCCAAAAACACCTCGACGCGATCAAGCGCATTCCCGATGCCGAGGTCACTTCGCTGGTCGGCGGCAATCAGGACGCGACCGCGCAGGTCGCAAATAAATACGGCATCCCGCACCATACCGGCGACCTCTCCGAAGGCATCAAGCGCGCCGACGCGGTCATCCTCACCACCCCGACCAAGATGCATTTCCGCCAGGGCGAGCAGGTGATGCGTGCCGGCAAGCACGTGCTGGTGGAAATCCCGATCACCGACAGCGTCGAGGACGCCGAGGCGCTGGTGCGCATCGCCAAGGAGACCGGCGTCGTCGCCATGGGCGGGCACGTGCGCCGTTTCAATCCCAGCCATCAATGGGTGCACAAGCGCATCGCCGCCGGCGAACTCAAGATCCAGCAGATGGACGTGCAGACCTACTTCTTCCGCCGCAAGAACATGAACGCCGCCGGCCAGCCGCGGAGCTGGACCGATCATCTGCTCTGGCACCACGCCGCCCACACCATCGACCTCTTCCAGTACCAGGCCGGCGAGACGATCTCCGATTGCTACGCGGTGCAGGGGCCGATCCACCCGCAGCTCAACATCGCCATGGATATGGGGATCGTGGCGAAAACGCCGTCCGGCGCCGTGCTCACGCTGTCGCTGTCGTTCAACAATGACGGGCCGATCGGCTCGTTCTTCCGCTACATCTGCGACAACGGCACCTACAAGGCCTATTACGACGATCTCGTCGACGGCAAGGACCAGAAGATCGACCTGTCGAAGGTCGACGTCTCCATGGACGGCATCGAGCTCGAGGACCGCGAGTTCATCGCCGCGATCAAGGAGAAGCGCGAGCCGAATGCGAGCCTCGCCCAGGTGCTGCCGTGCATGCGCGTGCTCGGCCGGCTGGAAAAGATCGTCGACCCGCTGCGCAAGGCGCACGCATAGATTTCATCGCGAGGGGTCAGAGCGGGAAGATCGCAATTCCAAGCGCCCGTGCGCAGGCCGTCGATCTGTTGTCGTAACTGGCCAACTCAATGGAGTGGCCTCGCCTGCGCAAGAATTCGATCGTAGCAATGTGCAAGCCGTCAAGCGTGCCGACAGACAGCGGAAACGGCTGGAGCGCTCGCGCCAAGACCGCAGCAGCAAGCTCGACGAGAGTCACCTGAGCGATGAGAGTGCGTGCTGCGTCATGATAGGAGCCGGTAAGACTGCGTGCGTGCATTCGGTTCCAGAGTTCATATTCCAGCAGCCGGCTCGAAATTTGCGGCTCGCGCCACAGAGCCGGCGCCGGCGATTTTCCTTCACCAAAGAGGTGCGCAAGGGCGACGGAGCTATCGAGATAGATCAACGGTCGTCTCGATCTCGCTGCAAGTCGGCCATCAGCTCTTCGAACGACATGATGGGCCGGCGCGGGGGCGGTGCGCCCGGGGCGATCGTGGCGGGCGTCAACCACCCTTCCCGAACACCTTCGGCGATCAGGTCGTCGTCGCTCAGCAGCCTGCGGCCAGGCTGTGGCGGAACAATCTCGGCAACAACGCGATTGCGATCAGTAATCAGCACGGTTTCGCCGGCCCGAGCGATGCGCACATACTCGCTAAGCTTGTTCTTGAGAGTTTTGAGCCCGACCGAACGCATGAGGTTGAAGGTAGCTTCTGGAAGCTACTTCGTCAAGCTCACAACGATGCTGCTATACGAAGGGAGGTCCCCCTTCGCGGGGTAACGACAACACTCACTCCACAATCCCGATGAGCTTGGCGAGGCGGTCGGGATCGGCGCGCAGCGGCTCCGATGCGCCGTCGTAGACGATGCGGCCCTTGTCGAGGATCACCGTGCGCGCCGAGAACGTCAGCGCCACGCGGCTGTTCTGTTCGACCAGGATGATCGACAGCGCATTGTCGACGCGCAACTCGGCCAGCACCGCGGTCAGCGTCTCGACCAGAACCGGCGCAAGCCCTTCGGTCGGCTCGTCCATCAGCAGCACCGTGGGATTGGTCAGCAGCGCGCGCGCGATCGACAGCATCTGCTGCTCGCCGCCCGAGAGCTGGTTGCCCATGTTGTCGAGCCGTTCCTGGAGCCGCGGGAACAGCGCGAAGACGCGCTCGCGCGTCCAATGGCCCGGCCGCGCGGCGACGTCGAGATTCTCCCGTACCGACAGCGAGGGAAAGATCTCGCGCTCCTGCGGGACGAAGCCGATGCCGGTCAGCGCGCGGCGAAAGCACGGCATGCCGTTGAGGCGGCGGCCGTCGAGCACGACCTCGCCGGCATGCAAGGTGGTGTGGCCCATGACGGTCGCCAGCAGGGTCGTTTTCCCCACGCCGTTGCGGCCGATCACGCTGATGCACTCGCCGGGGTCGAGTTTCAGATCGATGTCTTCCAGCACCACCGTCTGGCCGTAGCCGGCCGAGATGCGGCGCAATTCGAGCGCGCTAGCCATTGACGGCCTGCCCGAGATAGACCTCGCGCACCTCGCGGTTGGCCTCGATCTCTTTCGGCGATCCCTCGGCGAACACCGCCCCGCTCACCATCACGGTGACGCGCCTGGCGAAGCGGAACACCACGTCCATGTCGTGCTCGATGATGAGCACGGCGATGTCCTCAGGGAGCCGTTCGATGGCGTCGAGGATGATGTGGCTTTCGGCGCTCGGCACCCCGGCGGCTGGCTCATCGAGCAACAGCACCTGCGGCCTAAGCCCGATCGCTATCGCAAGCTCGATCAGCCGCTGGCGGCCGTAGGGCAGCTCGGAGACGCGGCGGCGCGCATGGTCGGCAAGCTTGAGCGACTCCAGGAGATGCATCGCCTCCTCGATCACGTCGGTCCGGCGGCCGGCGGGATAGAACATCGACGAGGCGGCGCCGATGCGCTCGGCAACGGAGATGCAGACATTCTCCAGCACCGAGAGGCCGCGGAACAGCCGGTTGATCTGGAACGTGCGCGCGATGCCGAGCTTGACCCGCTCGGCTTGCGTTCGGCCGGTGATGTCGCGGCCGGCGAGAAGCACGCGCCCGCGCGTCGGCGGCAACACGCCGGTCAGCAGGTTGACGAACGTGGTCTTGCCGGCGCCGTTGGGGCCGATCAACGCATGGCGCGCGCCGGCATCGAGCCTGAAGTCGATGTCGCTCACGGCGGTGAGCGCGCCGAAATGGCGGCTCAGCGCCTGCGTCTCGAGCCGTATCGCGCTCATGACGCGGCGCGCCAGACGGCGTAGCGCTGCGTGAGCGTCGCGCCGAGGCCGAGGATGCCGTTGCGCGCGAACAACGCGATCGCAACCAGCAGCAGCCCGAGGCCGAGCTGCCATGCGCTTGGATAGATCTGCGCCAGAAAATGCTCCAGCGCCAGGTAGACAACGGCGCCGATGAACGCGCCGTAGAGCCGCCCATAGCCGCCGAGGATGAGGACGATGAGCACGGTCGCGGCGCGATCGAGATCGAGCGCGCTCAGGTTGACGTAGGCGTTGGTCTGCGCCCAGAGGGCGCCGGCGATGCCCGCGATCGCCGCCGAGATGGTGTAGCAGATCACGAGCCGGCGCCGCACCGGCGTGCCGACCGCATGCATGCGCAGCGCATTTTCGCGGATGCCGGTGAGGCTCTGGCCGAACGGCGAATAGACCAAGGTGCGCACGAACGCGAAGCAGACGAAGAGCACAGCCAGCGCGTAGAGATATTGCGTGTTGGCGTAGAGCGGATTGAACTCGAAGACGCCGAATACCGGGGCAATCGGAAGGCTCGGCAACCCGTCGAAGCCGCCGGTATAATCGTGCGCCATGTTGGCGGCCTCGCCGAGCAGCGCCATGGTGCAGATCGTGAGCATGAGCAGGGTGAGGCCGGTGGTGCGCAGCAGGACGAGGCCCGAGGCGAGGCCGATCACGGCTGCCGCCAGGCCGGCGAGCATGAGGCTCGTGATCGGCTCGCTCCACAGGCCGTGAAACGCCAGCAGTCCGACCGTATAGGCGCCGGTGCCGAAGAACGCCGCATGGCCGAGCGTGATGATGCCGGCATAGCCAAGCGCGAGGTCGAGCGAGAGCGCGAACGGGATCGCGATCAGAAGCTCGGCGCCGAAGCTCAGATAGTCGGGAAAGATGAAATAGACGCCGAGCGCGACGATCCAGGGCAGCGCCTCCCACCAGCGCAGGCGATGCCGCCGGATGAGGACGCGCGCCGCCGGATGGTCGAGCGGCCCGGCGCCGGCGGCCGGCCCGGCCGGAGCGGCCGCGACGCTCACGTCTCTTTCCTTCCGAACAATCCGCGCGGACGCCACAGCAGGAGAAGAATGGTGAGCGCGTAGATGAAGATGGTGCCCCCCTTGGGCAGGTAAAGCTTGAGCACGAAATCGAGTACGCCGAGCAGCAGCGAGGCGTAATAGACGCCGACCACGCTGCCGAGGCCGCCGACCGACACCACGATCAGAAAATACACCAGATATTTGAGCGCGTATTGCGGATCGAGGCCGAGAAATTCCGCGCCGAGCCCGCCGCCGAGCGCCGCCATGCCGCTGCCGAACGCGAAGGTGATGGTGAACAGCCGGTCGACGTTGATGCCAAGCGATTCCGCCATGCGGCGGTTGTCGACGGTGGCGCGAATCTGGGCGCCGATCCGCGTGCGCTCGAAGGCGAGCCAGATCCCGAGCACGATCAGGAGGCCGACCCCGATCAAAAAGATGCTGTAGGTGCGATAGCGCAGGAAGCCGAGGTTTAACTGGCCGCCGAGCGCCGGCGGTAGTTCGAACGGCTGGCTTTCCGGCCCGACCGTTATCGTGATCCCGGCGATGAAAATGAAAATGAGGCCGATGGTGAAAAGCACCTGGTCAAGCTCGCCGGCGCGGTAAAGCCGGCGATAGAACAACCGCTCGAGCACAGCGCTGAGCGCGGCGGTGGCGAAGAAACCCAACGCCAGAGCCGGGCCGAAGCCGATATGCGCGCGGTTCATCGCCAGCACGATGACGTAGCCGCCGAACATGGCGAAAGCGCCGTGGGCGAGGTTGACGAACCCCATCAGCCCCATCGTCACCGAAAGCCCGACGGAGACGATGAACAGCACCGTGCCGGCGGACAGGCCGCCCAACAGGATGCTGATGAAATTACCGGCAAAATCCACGGGCAATCCCCTCACCACCGGGCGGGGCGAACGGCGGACGGCGAACAGCGAATACCGGCAACATTCTATTCGCTAGTCGCGGTTTCGCCATTCGCCGCCATGGCAGTAGGAGGCGAGGCCCGACACGGCAACTGACTGCGAATGCGCCGATCACTTCTTCGGCGCGCACGGGCCGAACGCAAGCTCCTTGCACTGGTCCTTCACCTGATCAATCTGTCCGATCACCTTCTGGTGGAGCTTGCCGTCGGAGCCCTTCACGACCTCGTCCAGATATTCGTTCATGACGATGTCGCGGGTCGCCGGATCGATCATGATCGGACCTTGCGGGCTGTTGAACTTCCAGCCGAGCAGCGACTTCACCGCCTCTTCGCCGTCCATCTTGCCCTTGGTGGCCTGCACGGCTTGGACGATAGCGGCCATGCCGTCGTAGGCGCCGACCGCCATGAAATCCGGCGTCGAATCGGCGCCGTATTCCTTCTTCCAGGCGGCGACGAAGCGCTTGTTCTCCGGATTGTCGAGATCGGCGTTGTAGTGGTGCATGGTGACGAGGCCGACCGCGGTGTCACCCATGCCCTGCAGCTTGATGTCCTGGGTGATGTCGCCGGGTCCGATCAGCTTGATGCCCGCCTCGCGCATGCCGAGCGCGCCGTAGGTCTTGGCCGCGGCGCTGGCATGATCGCCGGCCGGCACGAACACGTACAGCACATCCGGCTTCTCGTCCTTGGCGCGCTGGAAGAACGGCGTGAAGTCGGGAACGGTGCCGGGTCCTCCGGCCGGAATGGCGTCGATCACCTTGCCGCCATTGGCCTCGAAGCCCTGTTTGAACGCCTCCAAGCTGTCCTTGCCGGGCGGGAAGTCGGTGTAGGCGACGACCGCCGTTTTCGCATGCAGCGTCTTGGCGGTCGCCACGCCCATCGCATAGCCGGAATGCCACATGGTGAACGAGGTGCGCACGTATTCCGGCGCCAGATTGGTGATGAAGGCGGTGCCGGCGTTCATGATCACCGCGAGCTTCTTGCCGGCGGCAACGACCGGCGCCGACGCGATCGCATCGGGCGAATAGACCCAGCCGGCAAGGGCATCGACCTTGTCCTGGGTGAGCAATTCCTGGACCGCGACCTTGGCTTCCGCGCCGTTCGGAGCCTTCGAATCGCGCTTGATGAGCTTGATGGTGTAGGGCTTCACCTGATCGGCATTGGCTTTCAGATAAAGCTCCATGCCGCGATCCATCTGCTGCGCAAATTCGGCGCCGATGCCGGTAAAGGGCAGGACGACGCCCACCTTTATCTCCTGCGCCAGAGCCGCGCCGGCCGAAAAGGCAAGTGCGGCGATGGCCGCAATCATTCGCTTGGGCATGAGCAACCCTCCCGGTTTCTTTGATTCCGTTGATTTCAATGCTGGACTTGTTGGACGCCGATACTAGGGGGAAGGGCGGAAATGGCAAGCAAAAGGCAGCCGCGCGGCACTGCGCGCCTTCGTCGCGCCACCGCGAATCCGAGCAAAATCATGCAGCGGGCGGCGCCCGTCCCTGGCCGGTCAGGGCGGCGGGCCGCCCATTTCGCCGGCAGCGGCGGCGTGGCTGACGTCCGACTCTGCTGCGGCCGGCTGTCCGGTGCGGAAGCGCACGCGATAGACCTGAAGGTTTTCCATCACCCGCTGCACGTAGTTGCGCGTTTCCGCGATCGGAATGCGTTCGACCCAATCCACGGGGTCGACCTTGGGATCGCGCGGGTCGCCGTGCGCCTTCACCCATTCGGCGACGCGGCCGCGCCCCGCGTTGTAGCCGGCAAAGGTCATCATGTAGGAGCCGCGGTAATCGCGCAGCAACCCGGCGAGTTCGCCGGCTCCCATTTGCACATTGTAGATCGGATCGCACACCATGCGCTTCCAATCGTAGGTCGCGTGGAACCTGCCCGCGGTATCGCGGGCGCTCTCCGGGGTGACCTGCATCAGGCCGACGGCGTTCGCCGGCGACTTGTCCTGCGGATCGAAGGAGCTCTCGGTGCGCACGACCGAATAGGTGATGCTCGCATCGACTGCGGGACCGATCGGGCTGTAGCGCGGGACGCCGAAATTGGGGAAGGCGTAGAGGTCCAAGGCAAATCCGCGGGCGAGCGCCGTCCTGCCGATACTCAAGGTGGTACGGGCGTCTTCGTGGCGCGCGGCGAGCTCGGCGAGCCCCATCAAGGCGCGAACATCGCTGCTTCGTTCGGCAAGATCCGTGGCAAACGAGATCACGAGTTCACGTTCGCCGGCGGCGTAGAGGATGGCCGCGGCGCGTACCACCTCGGACGCCCAGACCGCGGCATCGAGCTCCGGCGGGGCGCGCAACGCGATCTCGCCGAGCCCGAGCCTGGCGCGCGCCAGCTGACCGTAATAGGCGGTCGAATGACGGGAAGCGGCCTCGTAATAGGCCCGCGCGTTCTGCATTTGACCGGCCGCCTCGGCGGCACGGCCGCGCCAGTAGTCCGCGCGCGCCTTCACGATCGGATTGGTGGAGTCATCGCCGACGTGGGCGAAATGCTCGATCGCCGCCGCCGGATCGCCAAGAAAGCGCAGCGCGATCCAGCCCGCCATGAAGTAGAATTCGGCGCGATAGTTGATGTTCGCCGGCAGCGCGCCGTCGCGCACCACTTCATAGGCCGTCTTGGCGTCGCCTTGATCGAGGAGCTTGCGCGCGAGGATCCGGCGCTCGCGCCACCATTCGTCGGTGTCCTGGAATTCCATGCCCTCGCGCGGGCTGGCGAGCACCACGTGGGCCGCTTCGGCGACGCTCTTGTTGCCCAGAAGCCAGTGAATGCGGCAGAGCGTGTACCCGAGGTCGCTGCGCGCCTCGCCGTCGACGGCGTCGAGCAGCTTGCGGGCTTTGCTGGATTTCTCGGCCACGGCGGTGCAGGCCTTGACGACCGCGGTCTCGCCGCCGCCCAGCCGATGGGCGGCACGCATCGCGCCGCTGAAATCCTTGGCGGCGATGCGCCGATCCATCCGCCGGCGGTGATCGCTCGCAGTCAGAAAATCGCGGAAAGCCTCGAGAACCTCAGACTCGACTCGCTCCGACAGCTCGTCGCTCCACCACGTTTCGCGGATCAGGCGTTCGGCGCCCTCGCGGTCGCCGTCGGCAATGAGCACGCGGGCGAGCGCCAAGCGCCCCCTGGCGCTCGCCGGATTCCCGGCCAGAAACCGGCGCACGGTGGCAGCGTCGCGCCGGTCGGGCCATAGCGCAACTTCCGCGCGGCGGCGGAAGAAGGTGATGCCCGGCCAGCCCGGATTGTCGCGAATGAAGGCCGCATAGCGGCCGAATTCCGAACCCATGTCGTCGGAGCGCAGGATCACCCATTCGACAAGCTTCTTTGCCACCGGGTCGTGGATCGTTTTTTCCACCTCGGTGGCCTCGGTCGGCTTGTGCTTGCGCACGAGATCGAGCGCCTGCTTGACCGTCTCGATCTCGTCCGGCGGTATCAGCTCCAGCGCTTCGATAACGGGCGAGGCGGCGGCGTCGCTGATCGGCACGACGGCCTTGCAATGATCGTCCGACTTCGACCGCGAAGCGTGGTCGTGCTTGGAATGCTTCCCGTCCGTTTCCGCCGACTTTTTCTTCTCGGTACCGCCGTGTTTTAGATGTTTGGCGTGGGCGCCGGCCGATGGCTTGGCCTTCGTGCCCGCCGAACTGTGGGTTGAGCGCTTGCCGTCGGCATCAGCCGAACCGTGCTTGTGCACCTTGGCGAGCGCGCCCGCCGAGTTGAGGGCGATCGCCGCAGAGGCGAGCAGCAGCGGGAGCACGTGTAAGCGTCGGATCATCGGCCAACGTACCCCGTTTCACCTCACCTGCCTTCGCCGACTCCGCCTCGCGGCAGTGCCTCCATGCGGGAGCGAAGGTTTAGCCGTTTGCGTCCGTGCAATGCTTCCGTGCAATGCTATTGTGGTTATTTTGGCGGGCGATGTGATGCCACAGTGAATTTTGGCGACTGTTGCAATCGGGCGACATCCGCTTGCGCTAAGTGATTCGCAGCTTAGTTCCAAACGCGAGCGCGGAACAGGGTTAATCTTGTCCAACCGGGCCGCAACGTTGAGGTCTGAGAGGCCCGATGCCGAACGTTGCAGGGCCTGAACATCACGGCGCGACCCGCAGCCGCGGCCAGATCGCCAGCCACCCTTTGGATACGCGATCGAGGTACACCGCGCGCTTCTCGCCCGCAAAGCGCGGGGTCGGCCGCAGGACCAGATCGAACAGATCGCCGAGGCCAAACGGCGCCGCGATTTCGCAGGAACCTGCAGGCGTCTGCCTTGCCGCGACGGCAGTCGCGGTTTCCGGCCAATGGCCTATCGCATCAACGGCCGCCGCGTAGGGCGCGTCGCCGTTGCGCAAATGCATCCACGCCTGGTTTTTCACCGACCAGTCGACCGACGGATCCAGGGCTCGCAGCGCGGCCTCCACCTCCTTGTCTTCCGCCGGCCGGGCGCGTTCGCGGCAGAACCAGACGACGTCGACGTCCCCGGTGTGGCGGGACGGCGGGCGGTCATGCAGGTAGTCCCACACCGCATTCCTGATGAAGCCCGCGCCGACCCAGCAATCCGGCAGCCCGAGCGAGCGGACCATGGCGAGGACGCCGCACCTTGCCGGATCGCTCGCGAGGATCGCCTGCAAGGCAGACGCGTGTTTCATGCGGATGCCTCACGCACCCTGTGCCGCCGCGGCCGGTATCAAGCTTCGCTGTTTCCCGGCACTAATTCAGCGCAGAACGTCGGCGACGCTGCTCACCTCGTCGGCACGCCCGGTGTTGAACGCCGCTTCCCAGAGCGCGATCCTGCCCCCGCGCATGACCCAGA
>Ga0210409_10007307_pt1 | contig 11379 bp, 6 predicted proteins | sample IncBWH17MmetaG_FD_161649 | JGI IMG/M metagenome (GOLD analysis project Ga0210409, IMG submission 161649) | Forest soil microbial communities from Barre Woods Harvard Forest LTER site, Petersham, Massachusetts, United States - Inc-BW-H-17-M | ecosystem: Environmental > Terrestrial > Soil >...
TTGTCTGTAACCAGAGGTTCTTGGAAGGCTTTGATAAAGAAGGATGTCGCTTGTTTTCTGCTGATAATATTCTATCGATCCAGTAATGCGGTTTTTAAACAATCCATAATCTAGTCCGAAGTTTAGTGTGCTGGTATATTCCCAGCCCAGGCTTGGATTTGCCGGGTGATCAGCGTCGGGATAGGTACCCTGAACATTCGTGCCTCCATAGTTGTAATAGATATTCGTTAGCCAGCCCATAGTTTCATACGCCCCAATGGCCTGATTTCCTACCCTTCCATAGCTCGCCCTGAGTTTAAGCGCAGAAATCGACTTGCTATTTTCCAAAAAGCTTTCACGGCCCAGGTTCCATGCCACTGCGGCTGAAGGAAATGAATGCCATTTATTACCGGCAGCAAGTCTGGAAGACCCATCCGAGCGCATGGTCACAGTTAGCAAATACTTATCTTTATAAGTATAATTCAAACGCCCCATGTAAGAAAGGATGGCATTCTTGGTAAAATCACCGCTGCTGGTAATACTGGAAGCATATTTTGGATTGTAGTATTGAAGATAATCTGCTGGTATATCCCGGTAGCTCACGTCGCTCACTTCAGAACGGTTTTTCTGTAAACTATATAAACCAGTAAAATTAATCACATGATCTTCTGCTATAGTTTTATCATAGGTCAAAATATTTTCAATGGTATAATTGTAACCTGTGTAATGTCTGTTGTAACCATAGTTTTGGGTTCCCAGCTGTTTCGTTGTATTACTGGCATAAAATTTACCCTGCGTTTCCGGGCTGATCTCTATTCCAGTATTTAATTTGTATTTAAAACCATGTGTAAAGTCAACATCAATATAGGCCGTAGTAAATGTACTCAAGCGTTTCACATCGTCTGCCAATGCACCAGGCACAAAATCAGATAGCGGGTTCCACACGTTTTGATTACTTCCCGGCAAATAAGTGGAAAGCGTACCATTATCCAGATAAGGTTTAGAGAAAGGGCTGGCCTGTAAGAACTGGCTCACCGGATTTAGATTGGAGCCTTTTGTAAGGTTATAACTATTCAATGAACTCAAACCAACCTTAACATATTTTCCCAATTTATGGTCAATACTGAGTTTTGCGGTATAGCGGTTCATGCTTTGACCAGGATAAATTCCTCCTGCAGTATAATAGCCCAATGACATATCATACTGGGTAAGATCTGTTCCTCCAGATACGCCAACCTGGTGATTGGTCAATAAGGCAGTTTTATACAGCAAATCCTGCCAGTCGGTATTTGTTCCCGCCTTATAAAGCGCGTATTCAGTTTTGTCAGAAAAAACCGTTTTATTGGCATCATCAGAAACTAAAGCAGGATCATTAATTCCGGTATAGGAACCTGGGGCAGAGCCGTTAATCTTTGCCCACTTCCTCATTTGTAAAAACTGATTGGCATCCATCACATCATAATGTCCCAATGATTGGTTAAAACCTACATAACCACTGTAATTAATTATAGGTTTTCCATTCTTACCCCTTCTTGTATTGATCAGTACAACCCCGTTAGCTCCTCTCGAACCATAAATTGCTGTGGAAGAAGCATCCTTCAAAATAGACGCAGAAACGATATCGTCCTGGCTGATGTCGTTCAGATTACCATTAAACGGTATCCCGTCCAAAATAATAAGAGGATCATTGTTTGCACCCAAAGATCTTTCGCCTCTAATCCGTATGGTTGGTGCAGCACCGGGCTGGCTGTTTCCGCCACTTTTTTGAATAGATAAACCTGGCGCGCTGCCTTGTAAAGCGGTAGCAATATTCCCTGCGGGAATCTCCCTTAGCTGCTTTTCACTAATAGAAGAAACCGCTCCTGTAACGTCAGATTTTTTTCGGGTACCGTAACCAACCACAATAACATCGGCCAGTATTTGCTCACTTTGTTTCAGCGAAATATTAATTGACGTTCGGCCATTAACAGCTACTTCTTCCGAGGTATAACCAACATAAGAAACCACCAGAATGGTATTTTCCGATGTCCGGATAGAAAAATTTCCCTCAGTATTGGTGGTAACTGCCTGTTGGCTTCCTTTTACTTTAATGCCCGCACCCGGTATGCCCTGCCCCTTTTCATCGGTTACCTTACCAGATATAACAATATCTTGCCTTTCGACCAACTCTGCAGCTGTGTATGGTCGGAGTACAACCACATTCTTGTTAATAGAATAAGTAAAAGGCTGCCCGGCAAAACATTTCTTTAAGACTTCCAAAAATGGCTCGTCTTCAACATCTAAAGTAATTGTTTTTGCTTTTCCAAGAAGGGCATCGTTGAAATAAAAATTATAATCCGTTTGCTTCTTCAAAGATTCGAGAACCTTTTCTATAGGCATACGGTTTGCATTTAGGGTCACTTTCTGAGCAAAGGTGCTTGCTCTGCTTTGAAATATGGTGACCAGCAGAAACATACAAATAAATTTCATTCTCAGCAGAAATTTAAAACGCAGGGATCCAGATACACCCCATGCAGTTGTGTTAAATAATTTATACATTTGGTTAGTAAGATTTAATACTTATTATGATGAAATGGGTTGATAATACTTGCTATTGGCCAATTGGCCTGAAGATCCGGAGGGCTCAATCTCCGGGTCTTTTTTAGCTTTTATTGATCAGGTAAGATTTTAATCCATTACGTATATCCTCCTTCCCTGAATCTTGAAATGTACGGTTCCAGTCATTTCCATGGTCTTCAAAACTTCTGTTACCTCATCGAACTTTGAAATCGTACCACTGTAACGGTTATCCAGTTGTTGGCTTTGATAAACAATGTCTACATCATACCACCTGGATATTTTATTTAAAATAGAGTGTATATCTTCATGGACAAACATGAAAAAGCCATTCTTCCAGGCAATTGCTTCCTCAATAGAGACATTCTTTACAACAATATTTCCTTTGCTCTTTTCCAGAACAGATTCTTGTCCCGGATGCAGCAAAGATTCTTGTCCTTTGGAATGAATCCGTACTGATCCCTCCAGTAAAGTTGTCCTGATCAAACTTTCATTTTCATAAGCCATAACGTTAAAATGAGTGCCTAGTACTTCAACTTCCTGAAGAGCGGTTTTTACTTTAAATGGATGCTTTTTGTCCTTTGCAACCTCAAAATAGGCTTCACCGGCAAGCTCCACACGTCTTTCATTACCAGCAAATACAGCTGGAAATTTCAAAGATGACAATGCATTTAGCCAGACCAGTGTACCATCCGGCAGCAAAATTTTATATTGTCCTCCACGTGGCGTACTAAGAGTATTCATAACGGATCCACCTGTAGCTTTTTGCTCACCAGCAGAATAAACCAGCTGCCCCTCCTTGGTTTTAATGATTTGTGTACCTGAACTGTTAATGATATTTCCTGGCTTCGCATTATCCAGCACAATTTGTTTTCCATCGGCCAGGATCAATAAAGCTTTATCCGTTCCGGGTTTTATAAGATTTGGCCGCTCTTTGTGAACGGCAGCTGTTAACTCTGTTTTTGTTGATCTGCTGATCATAAACCAACCTGTTCCAATGGCAATAGAAAGAACAGCAGCAGCAGAAAGTAAGCGATACAGATGTTTAACCCTGGAATTCAGAGTTTGCCCGGTAAAAATTTCCTTTTTGATATTTAAGCGGATTCTTTCTTTAACTAGGTTACTTTCATCTATATGTTCAGCCAGCCATTCTGTTGGTTGACTGGATTGACGATCATACTCTTCCTGCAGTTCCTTCCGCTCCGGCTCGCTTATGGACCCGTTTAAATACTTTTGTATAAGATTGTTCAGCTTATCGTCATTCATTATTTATATCTGGCTTATATAAAGGAAGTACCATAAAGAGCAGCTATCCCTTAGTCCAGATTAAAAAAAATAATTAATTAATCGTTTTAGTTCTAAGCTAAAGTAGAAATAGGAAGCCTGCATCTTTAAGTGACCCTTTTAGGGTCTTTAATGCTTTGGTAAGGTGCGCTTCTACTGTTTTTTCTGAAATGTTCATTTCTCTGGCAATTTCAGGATTATTTAAGCCCTGAACCCGACTGTAATTAAACACCATCCTGCATTTCTCAGGGAGTTGTTCTACAACACCTCTAAAGTATTCTTCAAGAAACCGCACTTCGATCCGTTCATCATCCGCAATTAAGATATCCTGGTAATAGTTCTCCTTTTCTATCTGCTTACGCCTTTGCTCCCGTTGTTTATACTTATACACTGAAAATTTAACTGCAATAGCAAAATAACCGGAAAGGGAATGAATAGAAATATCGTTCCTTCTCTTCCATACACTGATAAAAACATCTTGAACAATACCTTCAGCAACTTCCTTATTTTTGGTATGGCTATAAGCCAGAGACAGGAGTTTCAACCAGTAATGATCGTAAATCTTCGTAAAGGCAGACTCACTTCCCGAAATTAAAGCGGCAATGAGTTCTTGTTCCTGTTCATCCTTTTTTGAAGAAGACATATACATATTTGGTTTAGTTGCATACGAATATATATAATGTTATTTTAATTGTATTTAACCTGCATCACTTTTTATTGATCGACTAGTTGTTGATGTACTATTTTAATCAATTCGCTGTTCTTTAATCTTAAGAAATCGTAATTATTAAAGTTTGATTTTCCCCAATACTGACCTTGTCTTTTAGGAGAACCTCCAAAGCATTATTTTTCTGTATAAACTCAATAAGAATTTGCCTGCCATCCAATATTGCCGAAACAGAACTTACCTTTTTCCCACCTAATTTCTCTAATGCAATCTTATTGAGCGCTAACTCCCCATATTTCAATTCAAAACTATGGATTTGCTTAAGATCTGTTTTCCGTTGGCTGTACGTACCCCATCCTGCCGCGGTTGTAAATGCTGCCTTAAAGTTTTCCTTATTCCATTTAGGTGCAAAACCAATATATCCTTTTGGCCCATGATATTCAAAACCGCAAGCTGTAACGAATGTACCATAACTGGCCATAGCTCTTGCATAATGATCACTGCACTCAATTTCATTAAAAGGATTTCGTTTTGCTGCATGGTGCCTATCATGAATAGCACGGGTTAAAATCAAACCTTCATCAGGCATTCCCTCAGCCATAAAATGTGCCGCTACCTGGTGTTCAAAGCCATTCATGGAAATAGCCCAGCTGCCAGCTTACATTTTCTCCGAAGGGCTTAGCTTCATTATGTGGGTTTGTATTCATGACCATTCCACCTTCACCAGCCAGTGCATAAGGACGTCCTCCCGTATGGGTTTTGATGTATGGCCCAACATCCATAGTAAAATTATATTTCCATAGAGCCGTCAGGGCGGCAACTGTCTTTTCCTTATCCAAAATCCTAGGTAAGCCTATCTGGAACGCCCAACTCTGTCCATATACCTGATCGATATGACAGGTATTATAAGAACCCAGTTTTTGGCGGCCTTGAACAGCATCTGGACGGTGAATGAAATATTCTCCGTTAAAGAGCTCCTTTTCCATATTCTTACGACCATTGGTTACATAGGTTTCACAGACCCTTGCAAATGAAGAGTCTTTCATTTCCTCGGCCATCATCTGTGCGGCCTTTGCAGCGGCAATACATAAACCAACAATCCAGGCAATCTCTCCTTCCCACACGGCATCAAGAGTATTCTCCATCGGTGTATCCGTCATTCCATCCCCATTTTTATCCTGATCCAGCATAAACTCGACGGCCTTTTTAATTTTTGACCAGTTGGCATTCAAAAAGTGATGGTCTTTGCTCATTTGATGCTCTCTGTAGAATCTGAGTATCGTACCAGCCTGGCCATCAATCGCCGGACGGGTTTCATTTTCTCCCCGAAAAAGAATTGCGCCACTTTCCTCTATAAAGCCAATGCCAAGGTCAACCCGTTCACGTAAGTCTTTTTCCAGTTCCGGAAAAATCCTGGCAACGGCTTGTGCATATTGCCACACATGAGTACAGGTTCCTGCACATGCACCTACACCCTCCCAGCTCCAGAAACGGCCGTCTGCAAAACGATAAGTATTAGCTGTTGCCAGAGTGCCTATATTTACAAAGGTGCGTTCCAGAAACCAGTGCGGCAGTGTAGAATCTTTCCAGGTATGAGCCCAAAGTTCGGTTCTAGAAGAGAGTTCCTTAAAATTGGCATTTATAAAGTTTGAAACCTCTTTGGCATTCCTAAATTTGGCACCATAATGGAAACCAGGTTCTGCATCTTTAACTAATTCTTTAAGTTTTGGATTTGGGTTGTTAAAATACCAGCTCACTGAATAATCTGCGTTAAATCTTTGTCCAGCGGCTAATATGGTCCCAGTCCCAATCGCTCCAATCAATTTTTCAGGAAAATCTTCTAAAGCAGAACTGCTTTCAGAGGTATTAAAATGTTTGCTGTTAACTGGCCAAGGATTAAATGAAATCTGGGGGTTTCCTTTGGCATGATGTAACATAAAGCACATGGAGCCACCATCACCGGCTTCCTGCACTTCTTTACTACTACTATCAGAAGAAAAAAAGATACCGGTTGAATCTTCAGCTGCCAGCAGTGTATTTTTTCTTTGCCCCATATTTTCTTTACCTGTCAATTTGTTCACTCCATTTTCCATCCAACCCAACAGAGAAATATCTATAGATTCTTTACCCTTGTTAACGGCTTCTATCCTAAGTATAGTAGCAGGTAAAGCTGATTTTTCCGCATCCAAAGGAATAAATGGTGAATAAACGCAGAGTTTTATTTCTAAAGGGAAGTCCTTACTACAATATTTAATAGTGGCAACTGGATATGATCCTTCAAAACTGACTTCATCCCAATGATCTTCATTTAACTCCTTAATTAAAGTTTTTCCTTCATAGTCTATTTTAATGGCAAACCCTTGTTCCAATACACGTCTGTTATTGGCTATGGCTGGTTCAACATAGGCAGATCCATCCCTTGGGCGAATTTTACGCAATGAAGTTCCATCGTCCCAATTGACAACTTTAGGGTCTATTCCTTCATGCACTCCTTCAAAACTCTCATTGTAAATTTGCCAAAGCCAGAGCCTGCCGTCCCCACCCACATACACCGTTCCTGCATGCAGTCCGCCAACCGGCATGCCTATATACCTAAGTTCATTCCTGCTTTTTAAATAGGTCGTCGCTTCGCCTCTGTTAAACAGCGCTTGCTGCCACGAAGGATCTATAGCTTTGTTTTCAGGGATATTATGTAAAGGATATCCAACGGAAAATATGCTTTGTGCCCATACCGGAAATTGTAAAGCAGCAAGCCCTGCTGTGAACAGGCTTGCTTGCTTTATAAAACTTCTTCTGTTAACAGTTTTCATAAGTTTAAGATACATTAAAACCATTAGACCACCATTAAATAATATAAAAGGCCATAAGAATACTTCTCTGGCCTTTTATATCAAGCATATACGTCTATATATGCCGAACAGCAAATTTAATTAATTAATAACCTGCTGAAGCTTCTTCATTAAAGCATCACCACGAAGATTACTGGCGATGATCTTGCCATTGGGATCCAATAAAAAGTTCTGAGGAATTGCAGAAATGGCATAAGCCTGCGCTGCTGCATTTTTGAAACCCAAAAGATCGCTCACCTGTGTCCACGGAAGCCCATCTTCTTTAACCGCTTTTAACCAGTTGTCTTTTTTATCATCCAGTGAAACTGCCAGTACATCAAAATTCTTATCTTTAAATTCGTTATAAGCTTTCAACACATTTGGATTTTCTTTACGGCACGGACCGCACCAGCTGGCCCAAAAATCAATCAATACATATTTACCTTTATAAGAACTTAAAGAAATGGGTTTCCCATTTACATCCGGTTGTGTGAAATCCATGGCAACTACCCCGACTGAGGTTTTCCTCGCAATTTCCAGTTTTTTTACCAGTAATTTCCCTTCCGCAGTAGTTCTTAATCTTTCACGCAAGCTATTAAACATAGGTTCAAATGTCTCCAGCTTAATCACAGTACTTTTGCCTTGCACCATATCCAGGCTGACATAGGAATCTGGATGCGATTTAAAAAAGGTATTTTGCTTTTCCTGGGCCTTCAATGCATAAGGCGTCATCAGTTTCCTGATCTCTTTCATGCGTTGAATCGTATCTACCCCTTTGGCCTGTGTTCTGATATATATAGCCACCATCTCTTCCTGTAAGGGCTCAATCTGGTCCAGTTCCGGCTTCATCTCGGCTTCCAGTTCCAGGTTTTCTGCCTGCGCCTTACCGCCAGTAATGACCGCTTTTTTCATAGTACTACTTCCGCCGACCTTCGTGATTCCCTTCTCCAGGAAAAAGTCCTTTTGATCTGTCTTCAATCGTTTTTCAATAAAAGTAACTGAAGAATCTATTTTTACAGGTTCAAAGGTCAAATACGCTTTAACAGCATCATTGCCAATCTGCCCCTTAAAAGAAAACAGACCGTTCTTCGTTACAGTTGAGTCTTCAATAGTTTTGCCTAAGGAACGATAAGCAAGGAAGACTTTCTTGTCTTCTTTTAGTGCGGTAAATTTTCCGTTTATGGTATACGTGTTCTGGGCATTGGCTGAAAAAGCAAACAGGCCAACGCACGCAATCAGATTAATTGTCTTCTTCATGATCGTTATTATTTATTCGATTCTACTTTCCATAATTTAAACTGTTGATCAGAAGGAAGAATGCCCTTCTTTAATGAGGCCAGTAATTGCTCCAGAATGGAAACCAGCTTTTCTTGTCCGCCAGCTTTCTTCAAATCGGAGATTGTCTTTTCGGTCAGTTTTTTCGCCTTCTCTTTATCGCCTTTTTCCCAGCTCCTTTTAACCAGCTCTCCCGAAAGCATCAGGTTGACAGGATCAAGTGCAAGCGACTTTTCTCCGGCCTTAAACATTGCCGCAGCAATTGCAGCATCGGGTTTAGCAGCAGGAACAATTTGATCAATAAAAGCAATCCTCATTAAGGTTTGTGGATTTTTCGAATTGACCGTAAATCTATTCAGCAAAGCTGCTGCACCTTTCAAATCCCCTTGCCCATAAATGGCTGAATACCATGCAATCATCGCTTCCGAAGCATCTGCATCATCCCCTGGGTTTTCTTTCAAATAAACTGCCGTTTCTTTTGCAAGAACATCCCACTGCTTATTGTCCTCAAGCGTTTTATAGTACAAATATTTAATGGTAGAAGTAGGATGCTGATCGTAAGCCTGTTTAAGGAAAGATATTCCATCAGCAGGTTTTCCCATCTTCCCATACAAAACCCACTTCATCATTACCCCGGTATCTTCAAAAGGATTTTTTTCCAACATGGAATCAAGGACAACCATAGCCCTATCATAGGCCTTCTCTTCAAAGATCAGTTTTCGAAGACCATCGTATTTCTTGGCAGGATCCATTTTTTTTGCCGCATCGAGATTAAACTTCCGGTCTATCAGCAACTGTATAGCTTCCTCACTCAATTGCTCCGGATTAGGCATCCAGACAACTTTATTATCCTGGATCACAAAGGTCTGCGGGATTCCGCTTAGTCCTGCAGCCTTCATGAATTTCAAAGAAAAATCACTCTCCTGTCCGCCACCATAAGCAATCCTATAACTCATTCCGTCCCCTTCCTGCTTCACAAAATCCGCCACTTTCTTTGGATTCGTTTCCCAGATATTCTGACCAATAATCACCACCTTGTTCCCAAATTTTTTCTGCAACTGATTTACATGAGGGATCGCCGCTTTACACGGCCCGCACCACGTGGCCCAGCATTCCACAATATAGATTTTATCTGGATCAAACCGGGTTACCGGCTCGCCCTGGATCCATTGTACTTTAGGGTATTCTGATACTTCAGAGCCAATCCCAAAGCTTGGTTTTACGGTTTCCTTTTGGGCAAATGCTGAAGTACAGAGTACGGACAAGCCCATCAGGATGTTTCTGATTTTTTTCATATTTTGTTTTTCAAGATTAGTTTTTAAGGATTGTTGACCATTCCTGGATTCGCTGTAATCACTTTTTCCGGAAACCGCAAGGTGAGCCTTTCCGGCTTTAATGGAAAGGTTGCCATCACAGTACCTGTTGCAGAAAGTGCCTGATGTTTATAGGTCGTTCCAGCAAAGATGGGGTCTACAGATAAACGGCGCATATCAAACCAGCGATAACCCTGCAAAGCAAATTCACGGGTACGCTCGTCAATAATGAATTTGACCATTGCCGTTTGGTCGGTGATGTTTACGCCTGCATTTGCTACAGGCATCCTGTTTTTACGAAAGGCTTCCAGATCGGCTTTAGCTCCCGTAACATCACCGGTACGTGCCTTAAGTTCCGCTTTCATCAGATACATATCGGGCATGCACATGCCAATTTGGGTGGCGTAAGGTCCAACTTTTCTAAAGGCTCCCGCGGTAATTGGCGCACCACCAAAATAATTTGGCCCAAGAAATCTTAACCGTAAATCACCAGTCTTCGACCCGTCATACAAAGCCACAGTTTGAGGTGCCAATAAAATATCATTGGCTAAAAAAGTATAACTATTGCCAAATTGTTTGGCGAAGAGTAGCTCCTGATTGTCGTTGACCGTTAGCACACCAAGAACATAGGTAAGCGGACTTGAAACCGGGTTGTATCCCCATGCACCACCTACAGCCAAAGTAGAATTGTAGTCGTATAAATTTACGGAGTATGTAGTTGGCAAATGAGAAAAGGCGCTATTGAGCTGAACCAGGCCTTCGGGATATTTCCCCATAAAAAGGTAAACCTTGGCTAAAAGCGCTTCTGCAGCAGACTTTGCCACACGGATACGATTACCTGCAGAAACTGGTAAGGATGGAATGGCCGTTTGTAAATCCTGAACAATAAAATCATAAACGGCTTTTACAGAGGCCCTCTCGAATTTAGTTTGTGTAACATCTGAGGTCTTAACAACTGGAAAGCCAGGATCTGTCGCTGCTGTTGCCTCATTATAAGGTTTACCATAATAATTGATCAGCATAAAATAGATCCAGGCCCTGTTGGTTAAGGCTTCCGCGAGGTAAGATTTTTTTACATCATCTGTCCCGCCCTGTGACCCCATCACTTCATTGATTACAATATTATAGGTGTACAACTGGGACATTAACGCCTTAAATTCACTCCCATCCTCATTAGGCTCATAAATCACATCTGCATATTGAAAATACCTTTTGGATTTTAATGTCAGCATATTATCGTAATACGGCTGCACTGAAGTGACCTCGTCTCCTAAAAATATTTGTCCGTCTATATCGGTTGAATTGAAATAGCCGTTGTTGAGGATCAGGTTATAATCATTTGTATTTTTAGCGATCAGTTTTCCTTTTGGATCTACTTCCAGAAAGCTCTTTTTACAGGAGTATAATCCTGACAACATCATTAAGCACAATGCCGTATATATTTTAAACTTTGAATTTCTCATGTTTGATTGAATTT
>Ga0210409_10007309_pt1 | contig 11377 bp, 12 predicted proteins | sample IncBWH17MmetaG_FD_161649 | JGI IMG/M metagenome (GOLD analysis project Ga0210409, IMG submission 161649) | Forest soil microbial communities from Barre Woods Harvard Forest LTER site, Petersham, Massachusetts, United States - Inc-BW-H-17-M | ecosystem: Environmental > Terrestrial > Soil >...
CAGCCGGGCGCGCGAACTCGCCGAGTTGTACCTGAAAGCGCCGGAAGTTACGCGCCGCAACACGCGCATCCACTTTATTCAACCGTTGAAGGAGCGCATCGTGCGTGAAGTCGGTTATGGATTGTCGCTCGAAGGAGCGTCGTCGGCCGATCTCGTGAAGTCGATCAAGGCCAAGAGTGAACCCGTTGCTCGCAAAGGAAAATCCGCATAAAGAGCGCGAAGGTAACGACCCCGGAACTTTCTTGTACTCAGCCTTCTGCAGACCGCATCTAATGCGGTGCAGCTCCAGCAAAGGATGCAAGTGGTCACTCGTCCGCCAGCCCGCACCCCGGCCGGTACTCCAGCCCTTACTCCGCCGGAGAACATCGCGATTAAAGCCGTCCTCGTAGCCAGCGATTTCTCGGACGCCTCCAAGAAGCCGCTCCGCCATGCCGTCAGCGTCGCGCGCCATTTCGATGCCAAACTCTATGTCGCTCACGTTGTGTCCTCCATTGGATACACCATCGCGGGGGCTGACGCCGTCCAACTAGCCGCGAGTGCCGCTCGAAGGGAAGTGGACGAATTGGAGAATAAGCTTGTTCAGGGCGGTGCCCTCACCGGTGTACGGCACGAATTTATTGTTCGCCAGGGCGATGTTTGGGACGAGCTGCGGGCCGTCATCCAGGAAAAGCAGGCGGATTTGCTGGTACTGGGAACTCACGCGCGTCACGGCGTGGCCAGGTTGGTTATGGGCTCCGTGGCGGAGCAAATCTTCCGTCAGGCGGGCGGTCTCGTACTGACAGTGGGCCCGCACTCTCTCCCCGACGCTCCGCCGCTGGACAACGCCGCTGGCACGCTGTCGATCTTATTCCCTACCAATTTCGACGATGCTTCCGCTTATGCCTTACCCTACGCGCTCGCATTTGCCAATCATTTCAGGGCCAAGCTTGCCCTGCTTCATGTCGCTCCCGTCATGCCCATCCCCGAAGGTTTTAGTTGGTCGAGCACCCCGAGCGACATCATCCAGTTGCGCGCGGATGCCGGGCACACGGCTCTAGAGAGGCTTCGCCAGTTTGTTTCGGGGAGTTCCCTGCCCCCTGTGACGCCCGAACTGATGGTCGAATTTGGGGAGCACGGTGAAACCATCTTGCGCGTTGCCCGCACTCTCAAAACCGATTTGGTCATCATGGGCTTGAATCACTCCGAACACGGCCGTGCCATCTCCCACTTGCCAGAGACCATCGCGTATCAGGTCGTCACCGCAGCCCCTTGCCCGGTCTTAACCGTCCGCTACTAAGTCTCTCGACCTCACCACAACTAGATGAAACTTGAGCGCGAACGGCCTGGCCGTGCCCCGTGTTAGCAACTCTTAGGAAGCGAGCAACCACGCATCCGCCATCAATTCTTTTCTGGATTTTCTCTGATGTCACTGCTATATACTCCGGACACTGTTTTTAACAGGCCCTTCCATTTCATGTTTTTAACACGGGGGACCACGATGCTCGCTCCCAGCCGGCGATCTTCCTTTTTGTTTGGGCTCTGGGTTTTTCTCGGCATTTTCCACTGCTTCTCCGCCTTGCGCGCTCAACAGGCTTCCGGTCTCAGTGCTTCCGTCGGGGAACTGAAATCCCGCGCAGAATCTGGTGATTTGTCTGCGCAGATGGAACTCAGCGAATTCCTTCTAAGTGCCAGCCCCTCTGCCGAGTCTTACGATCTGGCCTTGAATTGGCTCCGCTCCGCCGCTGCTCAAGACAGCTCCAACGCGGAATTTGTTTTCGGCTATCTTTGTCACCATGGCCACGGCGTTCCTCAGGACTACGTGCAAGCCGCCCAGTATTACCAGCGCGCAGTCGTTCATGGTCATCGCGACGCTCCAAACAATCTAGCTGTCCTGTACCAACAGGGTCTCGGCGTTTCCAAGGACGCTGCCAAGGCTGTCGAGTTGTTTCGCACTTCCGCCCAGCGCGGTAATCCGACCGCTCAGTATAATCTTGCTGTTGCTTATTTTTCAGGCATCGGAACTTCGCGCGATCCTTACGAAGCGGCCCACTGGTTCCGGGTTTCGGCCGATCTTAATTTCCGCCGCGCTCAGCACGCACTCGGCGTCTTGTACTGCAAAGGCGCTGGCGTTCCTCTCGATTTCTCCCAAGCGGCGCATTGGTTTGCTCTCGCTGCTAATCAGGGTTATCCGTCAGCGGAAGTCGATCTCGCCGCTCTCTACGAAAGCGGCCGGGGCCTCTCGCTCGACTATGTTGCCGCCTACACGTGGTATTCTCGCGCAGCTGCAGACGGCGACCCCTCCGCCTCCACACGCCTTAAAAATCTCGCCCACCTGATGACTCAGAAGCAACTTGACCGCGCCAATGCAATCCTCGCGCAGTCTTCACCATCTCATCCGTCTCCCGACAAGCCCACTGACCCTTCCTTCCTCTCCGGCCCCTGATGACAAGGCCCTGCCATGCCAGCCTGAGCTGGGAATCTGCGAGGGCAGTGTGGATCGCCGAAATTTCACGAGTTTGGATGGGCCGATTGCAAAAGCGCGCACTTGCGTCGATATTCCCTGGGAGCTACGCCCATCTCTCGCTTAAAAACTCGACTGAAAGAACTCTCCGATGCGTAGCCAACGGCTGACGACACCTCAAAGAGCGACATATTGTTCGAGCGGATCATGGCGCCCGCTCTGTACATCCGCCACTGGGTAAGGTATTCGAGAGGCGTCTGGCCCAAAACGGACTTAAATTTTAGGGCAAAGGCAGACCTGGACATGCGCGCTTCGCGAGCGAGTGACGCAACAGACCAGCTGCGATCAAGGCCCGCATGCATTGCCTGTATGGCTTTGCTGAGATGTTTGTCTGACATGGCCGCCAACCACCCCTTTGGCGGAGCCTCGGAGCTAGTTGCGTAAGCTCGAATTGCGTAGACAAACAGTGATTCGTAAAGACAACTGATCAAGCGCGATGAAGCAATACCGGGCTGGGCAGTCTCCGCCGCCAAAAGATCCAGTACGGATTGGAAGGCGTGACTTCGATTTTGCTCAAGGCGCAGGTGCAGATAACGAGGCAGAATGGAGGAAATTAACGGGGCCCCGAATGCACTCATGCCAAACGACCCACTCACCACGGTTGTGAGCGAGCCGCCTCCCCCGTAATGAATCACGCAGTCCTTTTCGAATTTTCTTAGTTCGGTGTAATCGACGACGGGAGAACGCGGATGATCCACCAATGTAAAGGGCTGATCATTGAGAATGAAAAGGAAAACATCGCCACCGGAGAGCGGGATGGCTTGCCGGTGATTCTTGAATTTGATAAGCCCCGATCCGCGAACCATTAAGGCGAAGCGTATCCGCGGACCGGTATCCCCGGAGTAGCGAAAACCCCACGGGGCGGTGGCCTCCAGACGCGTATACACCGCTTCCTGAATTCCCATGGATCCAAAGACTTCCGACAGCGGGTCCATGCGGTGTTCAAATACTGGACGATCGGTCATGTTCTTTGGACGGATGCCGCTCACGAGTCCCACTTTATAGCATCTATCTCCTCGTCCGCCAAATTGCAGTTGAGGGAACACGCTTTCGTGTGACTGCAACCAAATTCAAGGAGAACAACGAAGATGCCCATGAAGAATCGTGACGTGTCCAGCGCGAAACGTAGATTTGCGTGGATTTTGCTTACTTATTCAGCCTTGGGCCTCGCGGGCATTCCAGTGCGCGCACAAGAGACAAGGTCCGAAGGGAAGACTTTAGTTGTAGAGCCCGGCAACGATTTGCGTGCCGCGCTTGAAAAAGGAGTGCGTCTCAGAGCTCCAGGGCAGCCGATTACCGCGAGGCTGCTGGAGCCGGTCTACGCCGGAGAAGATCTCGCTATCCCCGCGGGCTCGACGATCAAGGGACATGTTTCTGCAATCAGTACGGCTCCGATGCGCAAGCGTGCCCGAAGGTTGCTAAATGGCGATTTTACCCCGCCTAAGACGGCGCACGTGACGTTTGATCAGTTGGTGCTTTCCGATGGAACGATCGTGCCCATTCACAGTGATTCCGTTGTCGGCCTTGGTCGTGTGGCGAATTCGCGATATCTTCCCAAGGCGGAGCGTCCAGGAGTCCGCCAAAAACTCAAGGGCGCAATGGCCCCGCTACGAGAACCGAATAAGCTGCAGCGATTGGGCGAAGCGGTCGTGACCAGCTTGCCATACCACCCGGAATACATCGATCAAGGAACCGTTTTTGACGCCGCCCTGCTCACACCGGTGACGGTACTCGCATCGGTTCAGCCTAATACGGAGGTTCCGCAAGCAAGCGACTTTCTGCGCCTTCACCTCTTGACCGCAGTCAACTCAAAGACGTCCACGGCGGGCGCACAAGTCGAGGCCGTTGTTTCGCAGCCGTACTACCAGGCGGATCATCAACTGCTCTATCCCGCCGGGGCCAGAGTCACCGGCACGGTCCAGAAAGCTTCCTCCGCGGGGTGGATGAAGAGAAACGGAAGCATCGTCTTTGCATTCCGCTCAGTCCAGATGCCGGACGGCACGACGAGAGATATCGATTCAACTGTCGGAGGCATTCAAGCCGAGCGTTCGGAAGGTTTGGACGTCGGTAAGGAAGGCGAGATTAAAGCTACGACTTCGACTTTCGCGCGGATTCTCGCTCCCGTTTCACTTGTGGGTCCATCGAGAGGAGCTGCGGACATGACTACGCAGAAGACAGCATGGTCTCGATCCGGCGAAGGCCGGAAAGGCTTCGGCTTGCTCGGTGCTGGCGGAGCGCAGGCATCTGCAGGTACGGCAATTGGGTTTGGATACTTTGGCGCCGCAAAGAGGATTTGCGATGCATTCATCACTAAAGGTTCAAACGTCGAACTGCCGGTTAATACCCCGATTTTCCTGCGACTGGATTCCAATGATCGCTCGGCAGCACTGGCAACGCGATAGCCGTCGGGCTTGTTTTTTGCTAGGGGCAGTCGCCGCAGTGGGTAGTTTCCAGTGGAGCGAATTGATGATGCTGGTCGGATTTATTTCTTCACCCTTGACTAGACATTCGTTTCGACTGGTTTTGCGCCGAGGGTTTGGACGAGAACAGCGCGCCAATTCCCTCCGCGAGCGTAGGGTGAGTCAGGACCGCATCGCGCAGCGCCGTATAGGGCAGCCCCGCAATGATTGCAACCTGAACTGAAGACATTGTCTCGCCTCCCTCGACAGCGAAGGCCGTGAAGCCCAGGATCCGATCGCTGTCCGCCGCCACCAGCGCCTTTAGAAATCCTCGCGTTTCAGAGAGCGTGCGCGCGCGGAGCACGTTTTCCATTGGGATTTTGAACAAGCGGTAGGCAATACCTCGCGCTGTGGCTTCCTTCTCGCTCAGCCCGACGCGGGCGAATTCCGGATCGGTGAACAGACAGAAAGGAACTTGCCTGCCTGTCGTCACGCGCTTGCCGCCGTTCAGGTTGTCGTGGACCACGCGAAAATCGTCAATGCTGATGTGCGTAAACTGCGGGCTGCCCGCTACCTCGCCGATGGCCCACACGCCGGGCGCCGTGGTTTGAAGCCGCTCGTTGACCTTCACATGCCCCCGATTTGTTAGTTCGACGCCGGCCAGCTCCAGTCCCAGCCCCTCGGTGTTCGGAGTGCGGCCCGCCGCGACCAGCACATGGCTGCCTTCGATCGTTTTCTCCACTCCGTTTTGCTGCACAAGAATTTTTACCGACTCGCCCGATTTACCCGATACCCGCTTGATCTGTGCATTCAAAAGAATGTCGATGCCCTCGTCCCGGAACAGTTCACGAAGAGCTTCCGTCACATCTTCGTCTTCTTGATATACCAGCTGTCCGTTGCGCTCGATCACCGTGACCTCGCTGCCAAATCGGCGCATGGCCTGGGATAGTTCGATACCAACATAGCCTCCCCCGATCACTAGCAGATGTTTGGGGACCTCATGCAGTTCGAGTGCTTCCACATGCGTGAGTGGCTGCGCGTCAGCAAGGCCAGGAATTGGGTCGAGCGCGGCGCGCGTGCCCGTGCTGATGATTACGTTGGTTCCGCGGAGTCGACGCCTTGTTCCATCAGGCAGCATTGCTTCCACAGTCCGGGGGCCGATGAAGTGTCCGGCGCCGAGGATGAATTCCGCTCTGGTCTTTTTATAATTGTCGAGATACAGATCGTTTAAGGCCGACACCATCCTGCGTTTCCGGCCCCGCACTACAGTCATATCCACGGTGAAATCTTTCCTGGGGATGCCGAACTCTTCGCTTCTGCGAACGTACGATGCGACCCTGGCGCTGTGAATAATGTTCTTGCTGGGCAAGCAGGCGATGTTCGGGCATGATCCGCCGATATATTTGCGGTCTATCAACGCCACACGCTTTCCCTCGCTGGCAAATGTCCATGCAGCAATTGTCGATCCCGTGCCGCCGCCCAAGATCACAAGATCAAATTCCTCCGGGTCCGACTTCTTAGGTATCTGAGCCGAGGAAACGCTTTCCACGGTGTTCATATGACTTTCCCTTTCTCATGGGTGTACACGTGACTTACCGGATCAAGAAGTGTGGCGATACCGCCGCTGGTTCAATGCTCGGCGCGCATCGATTTGACGAGGCCTGCTGTCGAGGCGCCTTTGAGCGAGAGGCCGTAGCCAACTTCCCGTAGTGCGTCTCGGCGCAGCTGGGTCCGACGCCGCTGCACGCCTGTAGAAAAATCTCCGCGTGGTGTGAGGTGGACATTCAACCTCTTTTCACCAAAGGGTGAGCCTCAATTCTAGAACCCTTTCAATTCGAGACTCAAGTCCTGACCCACTGAGCCCGCACGACTACCAGGACTTGGGGTGCTGATGCAGAGTCGCATTCTATGGGACCGGGCCGTCGAACCTCAACTAACCTGCGTTCCATGATTCAATCTGTTTCTCTGTCGCCCTCTCTCTAACTGACTTGGTAAGGTGGGGCTTTGCAAGTTTCTTTTTCAGCCGGGCTACCCGCGCCAAGAATGCGGCGTCCGACTCTCTATTTTTGGCTCGTTTCACCGGAGCTTTATCCTTCTTAGTTCTCTTCTTTTTCACAGCTTCAGCAGCCGCAACATTCCGGTTCGGGTGTGGTTCCTTTCGTAAACCGCCTGCAACCAAAACGCACCGCTCTCCGGCTGGGACACCTCACGTAGGACAGGCGACGGAAGACTGTTGCCTTCGGTTGGTTTTGTTTTCATTTCTTGCCTCCGCTGCGTCGCGGTTCGACGGCCGTGGCGCCGAAAGTCGGAGCGGTCTTGCTGGCTCTACCTTTCTTGACGGACAGCGGGCGATTTTCTAGGAACGCGATGACCAGTGCGCTATTTACCTGCAAGCCCCCGTTGTAGCTGACCAATCCCTTCTTCTTGAACTCGTTCATGAATTTACTTACCCGTGGGCGGGTGGTACCAACCATCTCCGCCAGGGTTGATTGGCTCACCTTCAGGGCGGAGTCCGACTTCGATTCCGTGGTTATTTTCCCAAACAACAACAGAACGCGGGCCAGTCGCCTTTCGCTGAAATTGAAGAATTGATCTATCAGGTCTTCCTCGACTCGAACAACCCGTGAAAGCAAATATCCAACGAAGACCATTGCAAACTGATGGTCTCTATTTAGCGTGCGAAGCATCCTCTCCTTTTGCAGTCGAATGACATTGGATTGTCCAATTGATCGCGCCGTACAAATCCGCAGAGATTGGCCTGCTAGACAGCCTTCGCCAAAAAAGTTACCTCGTGGCAGGATGGCGATTATAGCTTTCTTGCGGGTGGTGATCGCCGTGAGCTTCACCGTCCCGCTCTCGATGTAGAAAACAGAATCAGCTGGATCTCCTTGCGAAAAGACGGCCTCCCTGTCGTGGTAGTTCCGAAAAGTCATCCCATTACGGAACTTTTTGCGGAGAAGTGTGCGACTGACACCGAGACTACGATTACTCACCATTCAGGTCTGCTCCATCAATCAACTCAGGAAACTGGCCAGCGATTCGTTAATCGTAGACTTAGAGGACCAACCCGTCTAGATGAGCAAAATTGAACACATGCAAGGTGAACAAAAGCGGACAGTGCTATTTTAGGTAGTTTGTAGAAGCAAATTACGGTTTCCTCCTAGATTTGGGCAAATCGAAAAAATGCGAACGAAGTGAGTATTCCGTCGGGCGCTTGCCAGATTTAGCTGATCGCTTCGAATGGAGGAACTGTTAAATCTGACAGGGGCGATCACCCATCGCGGGGACAGAGCGGAGTAACCCTTGCGGCAAGCCTGTACCGCTGCCCAGCTAGTGAGGGGCTGCGTAAGGTTATACGTTTAGAGCATGAAAGCTGCCTGCGGCCATTGCGGCATGGAGCACGTCCTGAAGGACGCGGAAGTCGCCGCGCACAAACAGGTCCAGTTCCATTGCTCGAAATGCCGGCAATTGACGACCGTCGAAATCACGCTGCGTCCCGACCAAACCATGGTGGTTTCTCCGCTGCCCTCTTTCGCACGCGGCAATGCCAGCAAGTCAACCCTGAATTTGCTTGAGCAAGACGACGGTCTGAAACTTCCCGCGGCGAAGAGCGCGATTCTCACCGTGGTGTCCGGGCCGTCGAAGGGCGCGGTGCATAAATTGAAAAAGCCTCGCGTAATCCTGGGCCGCGAAGACGCCGGCATCGTCCTGGACGACCAGGAGATTTCACGCCACCATTGCCTGCTGGAAGTGCGAGAAAGTTACGCAAAGTTACAGGACCTGGATTCCACGAATGGCACCTTCTTCGAAGAAGAGCGCGTACGCGCCGCCATGCTGCAAAATGGCTCCGAGTTTCGCATCGGCAACAGCGTCATTCGCTTCACGCTGGTCGCCAAGTAGCGCCCCCGCGGCGGACGCCAGCCGAGCTTAGCGTGTGCCGCAACTCGTGAGATACTGGCGCATTCTCACTTTGTTACGCTCTTCCGATGAATCGCCTCTCCGTCTGCATCATCACGCTGAATGAAGAAGAAAATCTGCCGCGCGCGCTGGCTTCGCTGAAGGAAATCGCGGATGAAATCGTGGTTGTGGATTGCGGAAGCACGGACCGCACCGCGGAAATCGCGCGCGAACACGGCGCCGCGTGGTTTGAGCGGCCCTGGACCAACTATTCCGACCAGAAAAACTACGCCGCGGAATGTGCCTCCGGGGACTGGGTCTTTTCCATGGATGCGGACGAAGAGCTGAGCAGCCCGCTGCAAACGTCGCTGCTCTCCTGGAAAAAACATACGCCGGAGTATTGCGTTTATGAAATGTCCCGCAAGACTTTTTATCTGGGGGCGTGGATCGAACATTCCGGCTGGTATCCGGATTTCCAGCGGCGCTTGTACCGCCGCGATGAAGCGGAATTTTCCGGCATCGTGCACGAGTCCCTGCGCTATGCAGGCAAGGTCGGGCGGCTGAGCGGCGATTTGCTGCATTACACGGTGCGCTCGTTTGAGGAGCACGAAGCCAATGTCGAGCGCTACACAACCCTGGCCGCGCAGCAGATGTTCGACGAAGGCAAGCGCAAATGGAAAGGCGCGATGTGGTTTGCCGCGCCGTGGAGCTGGTTCCAGAATTTCGTGCTGCGCGGCGGCTTCATGGACGGGTACCGCGGCGCGCTGATCGCGAAAATGGCCGCGCGCGCGGTGCGCCTCAAATACGCCAAGCTGGGAAAGCTGGTGCAAGCTACCGCCGGCGGCGGGAGCGATGAGGCCGCATCGTGAAGGTGTTGCTGGTCGATCTGGAAACCGAATGGCGCGGCGGGCAAAACCAAGCATTGTTGCTGCTGAAAGGGTTGCGCGAGACAGAGCACGAAGCGGAATTGGTCGCGGCAAATCGCTCCGCGCTTGGGGAACGCGCAGGGTCGGCCGGGGTGCGTGTGCATTTTGTATCGCGAGGTTTTTTTCGGTTGCCCGCCGCGCAAAAGGTGCGGGCGCTGCTGCGCAAGGGAGGATTCGATCTAGTTCACGCCAACGAGGCGCATGCGGTGACCGCCGCGTGGCTCGCGCTGTCGGGGACGTCATTACGTGTTCCATTCTTGATTTCACGCCGCGTGGGCTATCCCATCGGGAAGAGTGCGTTGGCGCAAGCGCGCTACAGAGATGCGACGAAAATTGTCGCCAATTCCAAATGGGTCGCTGAACAAGCGGCCACCTCCGGGGCACCTCGTGAAAAGATTGACGTTGTGTATGAAGGCGCGGACATCCCACCTCGATTTACAACCGAGCAACGGCACCGTGCCCGGGCGCGATGGGGAATCTCATCGGCCACGCCGCTGTTAGGTTGCGTCGGCGTGCTGCTTCCCGATAAGGGGCAAGAATGGCTGATTCGCGCCTTGGCGAAAGTGAAGAAAGAATTTTCCGAGACCAAACTTTTGCTGGCTGGCGACGGGCCGCGACGCGGACAGCTGGAATCGCTCGCAGGGGAGCTTCGCCTGAAAGACGATGTGATTTTTGCCGGATTCGTCAAGGACGTCGAAAACGTTTACGCCGCCCTGGATGTGTTTCTGCTTCCTTCCTTTTTTGAAGCACTCAACAATTCCCTGCTCGCTGCAATGGCCTACGAGATTCCATCGATCGCATTCAATAAAGGCGCGCTGGGCGAAATCATTGAGGACGGCAAGAGCGGCTTGCTGGTTTCCGGGCCCGACACAGCGGAAATTTCGGCAGCGTGCATCAGAATCTTGCGTGACCGCGAATTTGCCGCGTGCCTGGGCCGTGCGGGCCGGGTGCGCGTCGAGCAGAATTTTTCCACTGATAAAATGGTTCTGGGGATGATTCGCGTCTACGAAGAATGCCTTCGCGGCAATCCAGCATAATTGCCGGTTTGTTCGGGCGGGGACAGCGGCTGCCAAAAAAGGACGAAGCGCCGAACGGCCTTCTTTCCGTGCGGCGCTTCAAATCCTTTGTAACTTGTTTGCGCTAGTTATCTGACTTCTGTTCCGAACGTTCTCTCCTTCCGCTCAGCCGTTGGGCCAAGCATGTCTGGATTCAAACAACCCATCGCCCTTTGGTCTCGAGGAACTCCACGCCAACCGCATAGCCTTCGCCATGCAGTGGCTGGCAGTAGGCCACTCGAGCCGAGGAACGAAACTTTCCGGTGCGCGAGACGAGCGTCAACTTCTCGCCTTTTTCCCAGTTGCGCACGCTGACCACGCGCGCGCCGCGCGCACTCACGTTTTCCGTGAATGTCGATTCCGTGCCGGGCGTCCGCCGATGGCCGTCGAGCATCACGGGTATCTCCATCGGGATGCGTTTTTCGGCGCGAAAAAAAGTGTATGTCGTTTTTGGCGGCATCGCGGGTCGGTCATCCTCACAAACACGCCGCGATGCGCGCGAGATTTTGCACGCTGGTGCCGCGATTCTTCATGCGATACAAAGCGCGGTCCGCAGCAGCAAGAAGCTTTTCGGGGGTGTCGCCATCTTCCGGAAACGCG
>Ga0210409_10007311_pt1 | contig 11375 bp, 11 predicted proteins | sample IncBWH17MmetaG_FD_161649 | JGI IMG/M metagenome (GOLD analysis project Ga0210409, IMG submission 161649) | Forest soil microbial communities from Barre Woods Harvard Forest LTER site, Petersham, Massachusetts, United States - Inc-BW-H-17-M | ecosystem: Environmental > Terrestrial > Soil >...
GAGAACAACCGGGTGGTCAATTTCAATGCCGGCCCAAATGGCGCGCGCCTGATCGGCGAGCTAATCGACGTCACCATTACAGAAACACTGACCTATACCTTGCGCGGCGAAATCGTCGTCGCCGAATAAGCAGCAGCGCTAGCCGACCAATCAAACCAGATAAGCACACGCCAGTTTGAAAACTAAAACCCCTACCCAGCCGCATTATTTCATCCCGCAGCCGCTCGACAATACGCGGCTGGCGCACCTGTGCGGACCGCTGGATGAAAACCTGCGGCAGATTTCGGCGGCGCTGGATGTCTCGATTTTCCGCCGCGGCGACAAGTTCATCGCCGCCGGCAGCAATGCCGAACGCGCGGTCGAGATCCTCGATCAGTTCTACGCCGTCGCCAACAAGGTGATCTCGGTCGATGAAATCCAGCTGGCGCTGGTGGAGCAGCGCGCCAAGCTGGGCATGGGCAAGAAACTGAAAGCCGTCAAGAGCAACGGCAAGGCCGGCGACGAGGCCAGTGCCGATGTGGCCGACCCGGCCGACGCCGAGCTGACCGAAACCGATATCGAAAGCCCGGTGCTGAAAACCCGCCGCAGCGATCTGCGCGGCCGCACCCCGCATCAAAGCCAATACATCCGCGCCATCCTGGAACACGACGTCACGCTCGGCATCGGTCCGGCCGGCACTGGCAAGACCTATCTGGCGGTGGCTTGCGCGGTCGATGCGCTGGAACGCGACGCCGTCAAGCGCATCGTGCTGACGCGACCGGCGGTCGAAGCAGGCGAACGGCTGGGCTTCCTGCCGGGCGACCTGGCGCAGAAAGTTGATCCTTATCTGCGGCCCTTGTATGACGCGCTCTACGATTTGCTGGGCTTTGACCGCACCCAGAAGATGTTTGAAAAGCAGGCGATCGAGATCGCACCGCTGGCCTACATGCGCGGCCGCACCTTGAACCATGCTTTCATCATCCTGGACGAAGCGCAGAACACCACGCCGGAACAGATGAAGATGTTCCTGACCCGGATCGGCTTCGGCAGCAAGGCCGTGGTCACCGGCGACGTCACCCAGATCGATCTGCAGCGCGGCCAGAAGAGCGGCCTGATCGACGCCATGAACATATTGAAAGACGTGCGCGGCATCGCCTTTACCCGCTTCAACAGCAGCGACGTGGTACGTCATCCGCTGGTGGCGCGCATCGTCGACGCCTACGAAAGCGCGTCGCTGGCGGCGCCGGTGGCTTCCACCCACGGCGTCATCGAAGCTGCCACGCCGCAGCCTGTCAAAGCCGTCAAGCCGGTCTCGACCGGCATCACCAAAACCGCACGCAATAGAAAATAAGCGCACATAACCACGATGCCGCAAAAAAATAAACTCTCCCTGTCGGTGCAATATCCTGACCCGCGCCTGCAAGACAGCGTCAGCCGCCCAAAACTGCGGCGCTGGGTGCAAGCCGCCCTGCTGGCGCCGGCCGAGCTGACGATCCGCTTTGTCGACGCCGATGAAGGCCGCGCTCTGAACCGCGATTACCGCGGCAAGGATTACGCCACCAATGTGCTGACCTTTGCCTACTCCGAGGATCAAGAGCAGGAAGACAATGGCGTCACCCAGGCCGACATCATCCTGTGCACCGATGTGCTGGAGCGTGAAGCCAAGGAACAAGACAAGTCCGTGCTGGAGCACGCCGCCCATCTGGTGGTGCATGGCGTTCTGCATGCGCAGGGCTACGACCACGAAGACGAGGAAGAAGCCGTCGAGATGGAAAGCCTGGAAATTGAAATCCTGGAAGCGCTGGGCTGGCCCAATCCCTACGCAGACCGCTGAGCGCCAAACTCACGCCTCACCCGAAACGCCGCTTATGCGGCGTTTTTCATTTCCAGCGCCAGCTTGGGACGCCAGAAATCAGACATATAAGACATTTCTTATATTCTAAAAAAAAATAGCAAAAAGGTAAAATATTGAAAATAAATTAACATTTGTGGACTAGAATTAATCTCATATCTCCTCGAGTAATAAGAATATGATGAAATCGTGTAATGAATAGAGTTGATCCGCGACTAAAGCACATGAAAACAACATTGCTCACTTTCCGGAGGCAAACATGAACCCCGCCACACTGTTCATATTGGCTGTACCACTTCCGCAGCAGGAGGCCTGAATGACATCCCCGGCCCTCAATACACTCAAGAAACCGGTGGTCCATCCCGTCTGGCTGCGCATTACGCACTGGCTCAATGCACTAGCCGTGATCATCATGATCCTGAGCGGCTGGCGCATCTATAACGCCTCACCGATTTTCCCGTTCCGCATCCCCAGCGAATGGACCCTGGGCGGCTGGCTGGGCGGCGCCCTGCAGTGGCATTTTGCAGCGATGTGGCTGCTGGCGTTCAATGGCCTGGTGTACCTGCTGATGAATACCGGCAGCGGCCGCCTGTGGAAGAAATTCCTGCCTTTGCGTCCGCGGGAAGTGATCCAGGACATGCTCAAGGCGCTGCGCGGCAAACTGCAGCATGACTCCCTCGATCATTACAACGCCGTGCAAAAACTGGCCTATGTCTCGGTCATCCTGGACCTGATCCTGCTGGTGGTGTCCGGCCTGGCGATCTGGAAATCGGTGCAGCTCCCCGTCCTGCGCGATCTGATGGGCGGCTTCGACAATGCCCGCATCGTGCATTTCTTCGCCATGGCCTTCCTGGTCGTTTTCATTGTAGTGCACGTGATCATGGTGGCGCTGGTTCCGCGCACGCTGCTGGCCATGCTGCGCGGCCGCTGAGGAGAGCATGATGATCAAGAAAAACCTTGGGCCCGCGGCACAGCTTGATGCCGACGCCATATTGAAAGATGCGCGGCGCGAACTGGCGCTGCCGTCGCGCCGCCTGTTCGCCAAGCGCGCGCTGACCCTGGGCGGGCTGTCGCTGCTGACCGGCTGCAATATCACCGACGAACCTTCGGTCAACCGCATGCTGGAACGCATCTCGCGCATGAACGACGGCGTGCAAGGATGGCTGTTCGACCCCAAGCGGCTAGCGCCCACCTACACTCAGGCGGAAATGACCCGCCCCTTCCCGTTCAATGCCTTCTATGGCATCGAGGACGTGCCGGATATCGACGGCAGCGACTATCAGCTGGAAATCCTCGGACTGGTTGCCAACAAGCGCCCCTGGACGCTGGAGCAATTGCACAAGATGCCGCAGAACGAGCAGATTACCCGTCATATCTGCGTCGAGGGCTGGAGCGCCATCGGCCGCTGGGGTGGTATTCCGTTCTCGTATTTCCTGAAGATGATAGGCGCCGACCTGAGCGCCAAATACATCGATTTCCAGTGCGGCGACGACTACCACACCAGCATCGACATGGCGACCGCGCTGCATCCGCAGACCCAGCTCACCCTGACCTATGACGGCGAGATCCTGCCGGCGAAATACGGTTTCCCGATGAAGCTGCGGATGCCGACCAAGCTCGGCTACAAGAATCCGAAACACATCGTTTCGATGGAAGTGACCAACAAATACCCCGGCGGCTATTGGGAAGACCAGGGGTACAACTGGTTTGGCGGATCCTGACAACGGTCCCGCAATTTGCTGCACCTATTGTTTTTTTTGGCGCTTTTGCCACTTTTATCTGGAGATTCAAAATGAAGAAAAGCCTTACAATCCTGTTGGTTTCTGGCCTGATGATGACTGCCGGCGGTGCTTTTGCTCAGGACGCAATGTCGAAAGATGCTGCCCCTATGGCTAAAGACGCAATGTCGAAAGACGCGGCTCCCATGGCTCACGACGCCATGAGCAAGGACAGCATGTCCAAGGACGCCATGGCCAAGCCGCACAAGAAAATGCACAAAAAAGACGCGATGTCCAAAGATGCCATGTCGAAAGACGAAATGAGCAAGGACGGCATGGCTAAAGATGAAATGAAGAAATAATTACCTCTTTTGCAACGAGGGCGGATAGTGTCTTTAGGCGCTATCCGCTTTTTTTATGTGCCAAAACAGCGATTCGAGGCACGATATGACGTCGATGACACATGCGTTTCGTCGTCCTGTCACATATTTGTTGTATGCTATTGCTTCCGAAACAATGTGAAACCAAGGCTAACGCCATATGCCAGAGCACCCTAGTAGCGTCAAATCATTTGACGCTAAACCCCACCGGTCACTATTTGAACGCCTGACCGCACTGATCTCCCCTGAACCTGAAAATCGCGCCGAACTGCTCGATGTGCTGCAAGACGCACACGAACGCAACCTGATCGACGCCGATGCGCTGTCGATGATCGAAGGCGTGTTCCAGGTATCCGACCTCTCCGCCCGCGACATCATGATCCCGCGTTCGCAAATGGACATGATCGACGTCACCAAGCCCATCGAAGACTGGATGCCGGAAGTCCTGTCGACCGCCCACTCGCGCTTTCCTGCCGTCGACGGCGAGCGCGACAAGGTGATCGGCATCCTGCTGGCGAAAGACCTGCTGCGCTACTACGCCGAAGATTCCTTCGACGTGCGCGACATGCTGCGCCCGGCCGTCTTCATTCCTGAATCGAAGCGCCTCAACGTCCTGCTGCGCGACTTCCGCGCCAACCGCAACCACATGGCGATCGTGGTCGACGAATACGGCGGCGTCGCCGGCCTCATCACCATCGAGGACGTGCTGGAGCAGATCGTCGGCGATATCGAGGACGAATACGACTTCGACGAAGAAGAAGACAACATCCTGGCCATCCGCGACGGCGACCACGGCGGCCGCTGGCGCGTCAAGGCGCTGACCGAGATCGAACAGTTCAACGAGACACTGGAAACCGCGCTGGTCGACGAAGATGTCGACACCATCGGCGGCCTGGTCGCCAATCACCTCGGCCGCGTACCGCGCAAGGGCGATGAATTCACCATCGACAATGTGCGTTTTGAAGTCTTGCGCGCCGATGCCCGCCAGGTGCATGTCCTGCTGGTCGAAAAGCTGTCAGAATCTGGCCAGGAAGAATCCTGAAGATGAGAGCGTAGGTCGGTCCGGCGCTGCGCTTGTCCGACTTACCTCTAACAGCAACATCTCCGCTGCCCATGCGCTTTCGCCTTAGCTCCATCCCATTTCCCCTGCTGCTGACGCTGGCCGCCGTCACCGGCGCCATCAACGTCTTTTCCTTTGCTCCCTACCGCCTCTGGCCGCTGCAACTGGCGACCCTGGCGCTGCTGATCTTCTGCCTGCGGCAACTCGATGGCAAAGACAGCGTCAGACGCGGCGCCCTGCTCGGCTGGGCCTATGGCTTCGGCTGGGTCGCGCACGGGGTTTACTGGATCTACATTTCGCTGCACGATTTCGGCGGCCTGCCCGGCTGGCTGGCGGTGCTGGCTGTAGCAGTGCTGGCTGCCATCATGGGCTTATATACTGCGCTGTGCGCCGGCCTCAGCCTGTGGCTGCAACGGCGCTGGAATGCCTCGCCGCTGCTGTTTGCGCTGGCGATCTTCCCGGCCATGTGGGGACTGACGGAATGGCTGCGCGGCTGGCTGTTCACCGGCTTCCCCTGGCTGATCTCGGGCTATGCCCATACCGCAGGTCCGCTGAGCGGCTTTGCCCCGCTGGTCGGGGTCTACGGCGTCGGCTGCATCGCCGCCGTGATTGCCGGCTGCCTGGCTTTGCGGCCGCAGCACACACTGCCGGCCGTGGCAGCTGTTCTGGCGCTGCTGGCGGGCCTCGCTTTACATCAAGTAAACTGGACCACACCGCATGGCAAGCCGATTTCCGTGCGCCTGTTGCAAGGCAACGTGCCGCAGGAAGAAAAATTCAATACAGCCCAGATCATCAATTCCTTGCGCCTCTATGTCGACATGATCCGCGCCGCGCCGGCCGACCTGATCGCCACGCCGGAAACCGCGGTACCGATCCTGCAAACCGAGCTACCGCCGGACTTCCTGCCGGCCTTGACCGATTTCTCGCGCCAGAGCGGCAGCCATATCGCGCTCGGCATTCCCTATATCGACGGCCCTTACCGCTATTCCAACAGCGTCATAGGTATCGCCCCGCAGGACCAGGCCTTGCCCGCGTTCCGCTACGACAAGCAGCACCTGGTGCCGTTTGGCGAGTTCGTGCCGTTCGGCTTCCGCTGGTTCGTCGACATGATGAACATCCCGCTCGGCGATTTCCAGCGCGGCGCCGCAGTGCAGGCGCCATTCGCGGTGAAAGACCAGTGGGTCTTGCCGAACATCTGCTACGAAGACTTGTTCGGCGATGAAATCGCCGCCCAGCTTGCGGCGGCCAACGCGGCTGGCAAGCCGGTCGCGACGCTGCTGCTGAACATGTCGAATATCGCCTGGTTCGGCAACACCATCGCCTTGCCGCAGCATCTGCAGATTTCGCAGATGCGCAGCCTGGAAAGCGGCCGGCCGATGCTGCGCGCCACCAATACCGGCGCCACCGCGCTGATCGATCCGCATGGCGTAGTCAGCGCCCGGCTGGCGCCATACACCCGCGCAACCCTGGCAGTCACAGTACAAGGGTATAGCGGCATGACGCCCTATATCCTGCTTGGCAACCGCACGCTGCTGGCGGCGGCGCTGCTGATGCTGGCCGGCAGCTGGTGGCGTTCCCGCCGGAAACGCGACTAAGGCGGTAAAACCCGCTAAAATCGCTGCTTTTAGCGCTGATCTTTATCGCGCCCCGGTTCCTCTCTATTAATCGGCATTTGCCGTACGGAAAAGCAACAAAAACAATGCTTACATTTCAACAAATCATTCTCAAATTACAAGATTACTGGGATGCGCAAGGTTGTGCCCTGCTGCAACCCTACGACATGGAAGTCGGCGCCGGCACATCGCATACCGCCACCTTTCTGCGCGCAATAGGTCCGGAGCCCTGGCGCGCTGCCTATGTGCAGCCGTCGCGCCGCCCGAAAGACGGGCGCTATGGCGAAAACCCGAACCGCTTGCAACATTACTATCAATACCAGGTGGTGTTGAAGCCGGCCCCGGAAAACATCCTTGACCTGTATCTCGGTTCGCTGGCGGCACTCGGCCTCGACCTGCAGCGCAACGACGTGCGCTTCGTCGAAGACGACTGGGAAAATCCGACCCTGGGCGCCTGGGGCCTGGGCTGGGAAGTCTGGCTGAACGGCATGGAAGTGACCCAGTTCACTTACTTCCAGCAAGTCGGCGGCCTCGATTGCAAGCCGGTGCTGGGTGAAATCACTTACGGCATCGAACGGCTCGCCATGTATCTGCAAGGCGTGGAAAACGTCTACGACCTGGTGTGGACCGAATGGGTGGAAAACGGCGTCAAGAAGACCCTCAGTTATGGCGACGTGTTCCACCAGAACGAAGTCGAGCAGTCGACCTACAACTTTGAATACGCCGATACCGAATTCCTGTTCCCTTTGTTCAGCAACTACGAAACCCAGGCCAAGCGCCTGCTGGAAGTACCGCTGGCGCTGCCGGCCTATGAAATGGTGCTGAAGGCCGCGCACACTTTCAACCTGCTGGATGCGCGCGGCGCCATCTCGGTCACCGAGCGCGCCGCCTACATGGGCCGGATCCGTAACTTGTCGCGCGCAGTCGCGCAGGCGTACTACGATTCACGGGCGAAACTGGGGTTCCCGATGTGGGAAATCACCAAGGAAAACGCCGATCTGTTATTGCAAGAATTTGGAGATGAATACATGGCGGCTGTGGCTCAGCGCGCAGGGGAAAAAGCATGAGCAGCACCCTGTTGATCGAAATTTTTACCGAAGAACTGCCGCCAAAGGCATTGGCGAAACTGGGCGACGCCTTCGCCATGGGTATCTTCAATGGCTTGAAAGCGCGCGACTTCCTGGAAGAAGGCGCACTCGCCACCGCATTCGCCACCCCGCGCCGGCTGGCAGTCTCCATCAGCCATGTGCGCGCCGTTTCGCTCGACAAGACCCTGCGCGAAAAAGTGCTGCCAGTATCGGTGGCTCTGGATGCCGAAGGCCGGCCGTCGGCGCCGCTGGTCAAGAAACTGGCTGCCCTCGCTGCCCAGTGCGGCAAGGTGATGATCACGCCAACCGAATTGGAACGCGCACCTGACGGCAAGGCTGAAAGCTTTTTCTACAGCTACACCGCCAAAGGCGTAGCGCTGCAAGCCGGTTTGCAGACGGTGCTGGAAGACAGCGTCGCCAAGCTGCCGATCCCGAAAGTCATGAGTTACCAGCGCCAGCACGGCCACGCTGCCGGCCACACCGTACGCTTCGTGCGCCCCGCGCACAGCCTGGTGGCGCTGCACGGCGACCAGGTGCTGCCGCTGACCCTGCTGGGCCTGGACGCCGGCCGCCTGACGGAAGGCCATCGTTTCCTGTCCCAAGGCCGCATCACGCTGGCCGATGCCGACAGCTATGCGAACGCGCTGGCGGAGCAAGGCAAAGTCATCGCCAGCTTCAGCGAACGCAAGGAAAAGATCCGCAGCGCCCTGCTGGCGACTGCCGCCGATGATCAGGTGCTGATGCCGGAAGCGCTGCTGGATGAAGTAGCGGCGCTGGTCGAATGGCCGGTGGTGTATGCCTGCAAGTTCGAGGACGAATTCCTCAGCGTGCCGCAGGAATGCCTGATCCTGACCATGCAAACCAACCAGAAGTACTTTGCGCTGACCGACAGCGCCGGCAAGCTGCGTTCACGCTTCCTGATCGTCTCGAATCTGCAAACCAGCGAACCGCACTACATCATCGAAGGCAATGAGCGCGTGGTGCGGCCGCGCCTGTCCGATGCGAAATTCTTCTTCGAGCAAGACCAGAAAAAGAAACTGGCCGAGCGCGTGCCGCTGCTGGCCAACGTGGTCTACCACAACAAGCTCGGCAACCAGCTGCAGCGCACTGAACGCGTCAAGGCGCTGGCAACGGCGATCGCCGGCCTGCTCGGCGGCGATGCTGCGCTGGCCGCATTGGCTGAACGCGGCGCCCTGCTGGCCAAGGCCGACCTGCTGACCGACATGGTGGGCGAGTTCCCGGAACTGCAAGGCATCATGGGCAACTACTATGCACGCCATGACGGCGAAGCTGAGGCAGTAGCGCTGGCGATTTCGGAACACTACCAGCCGCGTTTTGCCGGCGACGCCCTGCCGACCACTGACACCAGCACCGCGGTGGCATTAGCCGACAAGCTGGAAACCCTGGTCGGCATCTGGGGCATCGGCCTGCAGCCTACCGGCGACAAGGATCCGTTCGCGCTGCGCCGGCATGCCCTGGGCATCTTGCGCATGCTGCTGGAAAAGCGTCTGCCGGTGTCGCTGATGCAATTGCTGGGCAACGCCGCGCAGCAGTTTGCCGGCAACGCCAACTTCAAGGACCCGAGCAGCGATGTGCTGCCTTTCCTGTACGACCGCCTGCGCGGCCTGCTGCGCGAACGCGCCTATTCACCGAATGAAATCGAAGCCGTCGTGGCGCAACAGCCGGAACGGCTCGACAACATCATCGAACGGCTGGACGCAGTGCAAGCCTTTGCCGCCTTGCCGGAAGCGGAAGCGCTGGCAGCCGCCAACAAGCGCATTACCAACATCCTGAAAAAGACTGAAGGCGTCGGCAGCACCGTGCAGCCGGATCTGCTGCAGGACAGCGCCGAGCAATCGCTGTTCGCCGCCATGAATGCGCTCAAGCCGGAAGTCGATGCCGCTTTTGCCAAAGGCGATTTCAGCACCGCGCTGAAAGCCCTGGCGCGGCTGCGCGAAAACGTCGACGGCTTCTTCAACGATGTGATGGTGATGGCCGACGATCTGCAATTGCGCAACAACCGCCTGGCTTTGCTGGCGAACCTGCACGTGATGCTGAATCAGGTCGCCGACATTTCCAAGCTGGCGGCGTAAACGGATAACCAACAGCCATGAAACTGATCATCCTCGACCGCGACGGCGTCATCAACCACGACTCGGACGCTTTCATCAAATCGCCCGCCGAGTGGATGCCGATCAAGGGCTCGCTGGAAGCCATCGCGCGCCTGAACCAGGCCGGCTACCGGGTGGTGGTAGCCACCAACCAGTCGGGCATCGCGCGCGGCCTGTTCGACATGCAAACGCTGATGGCGATCCATCAGAAGATGCATGAGGCAGCGCAGCTGGTGGGCGCCGAAATCGACGCCATCTTTTTCTGCCCGCATGCGGCCGACGACAACTGCGATTGCCGCAAGCCGAAAGCCGGCATGTTCCATGACATCGGCAAGCGCTTCGACGTCAGCCTGCGCGGCGGCGTCGCCACGGTCGGCGATTCGCTGCGCGACTTGCAGGCCGGCTTTGTCGCCGGTTGCGCGCCGTACCTGGTGCTGACCGGCAAGGGTGAGAAGACCCGCGAAAAAGGCGGCCTGCCGCCCGGCACCCTGATTTATCCGGACCTGGCGGCAGTCGTCGATTTCCTCTTGAAGAAGCCGATGGAACTGGCAGTGTGATTACTCGCCGAGGAGCCATGAGCGCCTCGGCAATAGTGTGTGTTTAGAAAAATATCTGGAGTCTGCATGTTGCGTTTTTCACTGTTTCTGCGTTCGCTGCTGTTTGCCGTACTGATGGCAATCCTGACCGTTGTCTGGTCGCTGGCCTGCGTCCTGTTTGCCCCCTTCCCTTACGCACGCCGCTACTACCTGACGGCGCGCTGGAACGTCATCGTGGTGTGGATGGCCAAGGTCATCTGCGGCATCCGCTATGAGGTCAAGGGTTTCGAGAATTTCCCGGATGCGCCTGCGGTCGTGCTGAGCAAGCATCAGTCGGCCTGGGAAACCATTTTCCTGCTGCAGATGACGCCGCGGCCGCTGGTGTTCGTGTTCAAGAAATCGCTGACCTACATTCCTTTTTTCGGCTGGGGCATCGCCCTGCTGCGCATGATCCCGATCGACCGCAGCAGAGGCCGCGACGCTTTCGCTCAGGTGGTGGTGCAAGGCCGCAAGCGGCTGGCCGACGGCCAATGGATCATCATGTTCCCCGAAGGCACGCGGATTCCGGTCGGCCAGACCGGCAAGTACAAGAACGGCGGCACCCGCCTGGCAGTGGAAACCAATACGGTCGTTGTGCCGATTGCCCACAATGCGGGCGAGTGCTGGCCGAAGAATTCCTTCATCAAGAAACCGGGCCTGATCACCGTCTCCATCGGCAAGCCGATTGCTCCAGAAGGCATGGATAGCAGCGAGCTGATGGCGAAAGTCGAAAATTGGATAGAATCTGAAATGCGGGTGATTTCACCCCATGTCTATTCCAGGCAAAAATAATACTCACTAGCCAACATTGAAACTATTGCATCAAAAGCCGATTAAGCAACACCTGGGGCCAAATGCACGGCCTCAGGGCAAGCTACCGCAGCAGCAAGCGTTGCAGCTGGACCTGTTTGCCGACGACTCAATCGTCAGCACGCCGCCCGCGCCGCAAACACCCAATCCAAGAACAAATCCACGCGCCACCCCGCTGCTACGCTTGCT
>Ga0210409_10007313_pt1 | contig 11374 bp, 12 predicted proteins | sample IncBWH17MmetaG_FD_161649 | JGI IMG/M metagenome (GOLD analysis project Ga0210409, IMG submission 161649) | Forest soil microbial communities from Barre Woods Harvard Forest LTER site, Petersham, Massachusetts, United States - Inc-BW-H-17-M | ecosystem: Environmental > Terrestrial > Soil >...
ATCTATATGTCGGTGGACGCGCCCGGGGACGCGTGGAACGGCAATATTGTCGAGCGCCTGCTGGCTTATGGGAACGCCGTGCTCCATCCGAGCAAAATCCGCTGGAAAAGGTTGTTCGAAACCTTTCGATAACCGCGCAATGCCGGCAGGCCGAATGGGAATGGTCGTTGCATCGATGGTCAGGGTGAATCGTGAAAGCTGACGCGACTAAAGAAAAGAAAAAGAAGGAAGCGGTGAAGGAACAGAAAGCGCCGATGAGTACCCGCGTGAAGAGCGAGATCATCGCGTGGTTCTGGGTGATCCTGGCGTTCATGCTGATCAACGGGACGCTGGGGCAGGCGCGCGTGATTCCATCCGCGTCGATGGAGAACACCTTGCTGATTGGCGATCACCTGATCATGAGTCGAATTGGCTACGACGCGGGAATTCCTTTCACGAACTGGCATGTGCCGCTGTGGCGCAATCCCCATCGCCAGCAGATCGTCATTTTCAAGCCGCCCTACGACACCTCGCTGCCAGATTATGTGAAGCGCGTGATCGCGCTACCGGGCGAAACGGTGGATGTGCACGATCAAGCCGTGTGGATCAACGGCAAAAAACTGGAAGAAAACTACACCATTGGGCACACGGAGCCGCCGTCAAAATCCAGCCTGATCGGAAATTTTCCCGGGCTGCCCTACACCGTGCCGGAAAATTGTTATTTTGTGATGGGCGACAACCGGGAGAATTCTCTCGACAGCCGATATTGGGGGTGCGTGCCAAGAAATGATATTCTCGGCACGCCGGTGATCATCTATATGTCGCTGGATGCGCCGAAAGATGCGTGGAACGGAGATATCGGAGCGCGGTTTCTTGCTTACGCCAATGCATTGATCCACCCGGGAACTGTGCGCTGGCGTCGATTGTTCCATGTGTTCTAAGCTGTACAGGTTCGGCACCGCCGAATAGCCGGACCGTTCGCCGAAAACGACTCCTGTCCACCCGCAGCAAGTCACGGGACGGGTGATACGCCCCTGATGACCGCCCACTGCTTGCAGGGACAGAGTCGCCAAGAATCACGAATCGTGGTTGCGACACAGACGTAATCTGAAGGCAGCCGACCATGAAATACGCCGATGCTGGAGTGAATATTGCCGTGGCCGACGATGCCAAGCAGCGCATCCGTCATTTGGCCAGCCACACCTTTACGCCTGCGGTGCTAGGCGGGATCGGCGGGTTCGGCGCGCTGTTTGCTCTCGACATGCGGAAATGGAAAGAGCCGGTGTTGGTTTCGAGCGCGGACGGCGTAGGCACCAAGCTGAAGGTGGCGATGTCCATGGGCGTGCACTCCACGGTGGGCGGCGACCTGGTGAATCATTGTGTGAACGACATTCTGGTGCAGGGCGCGGAGCCGCTGTTCTTCCTGGACTACCTGGCGATGGGCAAGCTGGAGCCCAACGTGGTGGAGCAATTGGTGGATGGCATGAGCCGCTCTTGCCGCAAGGCGGGATGCGCGCTGATTGGCGGAGAGACCGCGGAGATGCCGGGATTTTATGCGCCGGAAGAATACGACCTGGCGGGCTTCATCGTCGGCGTGGTGGACCGGAAAAACATTCTGACCGGCAAGGGCGTGAAGCCAGGAGACACGTTGATCGGGTTGCCCTCCGCGGGACTACACACCAACGGGTATTCGTTGGCGCGAAAACTGGTTTTTGACGTCGCGAAATTGAAGAACGATACCTACGTGGCGGAAGTGGGAAACAAGATTGGCGCGGAATTGCTGAAGCCGCACGTGTGTTACGCCCCGGCATTGAAAAACATTCTGGCGAAGGGGTGGGCTTCCGCGCTGGCGCACATTACTGGCGGCGGGATTCCCGGCAATCTGCCGCGCGTTTTGCCCAGCGGCGTGAAGGCGGTCATCGATCTGGAATCGTGGCCGATTCCATCGATCTTCAAATATTTGGCGAAGGTCGGCGAGATAGATACCGACGAGTTGCTGCAAGCGTTCAACATGGGGATCGGGATGATCGTGATTGTGCCGTCGGCGTATGTAAAAGAAGCGGAAGCGGACTTGAAGCGGCGGCGCGAGAAGTTCTATCGCATTGGACGCATTGAAAAAGGCGACACCGGTAAAGCGCGGGTCGTCTATTCCGGTTCGCTGAATTTGTAGCTAGCCCTCTTGGTTGTCGCGGACTTTCTCCTTCTGCTCCAATACCACCACTGGCATTTCTCGGCAGGCAGGCGAGGACTACGCGCCTGGGCTACGGCCGCTTCGAAGGTGTCCAGGACGCACGGATCCATGCGCTGGCCTCGAAGGCGCTGCAGGCGCTGATACATTTTGACGGGCTGTTGCTTGGCGAGTTGCGGGACGGATTTGATGCCCAGCTGTTCGAAGTCCTTGAGCATGACGGGACCGATGGAGATGAGGTCTTTGAGTTGGCGCTGGGCAGCAGGCATGTGGGACTCCTTGTTTCGCTTTCCGTTCGCTAAGGGCAAAGTAAAATGTAGCGCGATCTTTTGCCAAATTCAACTGGAATTCAGTTCCGCAGACCCACCCCTGAAAGGGGTGAGCTATTGGAGTGCGGGGCGGGTTCGGAGTGGGGCTACCTGCAGCGGCGCGCGGAGCGAACGAACGGCGGAGCAGGCCCTGGGTGTTTGGTGACTCACTCCAGATGTGCTAGCTTTTTTAGTTTATGAACAAGCGCATAGGCGTGCTGTTAAGCGGCCGGGGCTCGAACTTTGAGGCGCTGGCCGAGAGTGTTGCCGCGGGACGTATTCCCAACGCGGAGATCGCGATTGTCGTCAGCAACAAGCCCGGCGCGCGCGGGCTGGAGCTAGCGCAGTCGCGAGGCATTGCGATAAAGGCGATTCCTTCGAAGGGGCTGGAGCGCGAGGCTTACGATCGCCAGGTCGTAGCTGTCTTGCAGGAACACAAAGTTGAACTGGTGTGCCTGGCGGGCTACCTGCGGCTGCTGTCGCCCTATTTTGTGGCCGCGTATCCGCAGCGCATCCTGAATATTCATCCCTCGCTGCTGCCGTCGTTTCCCGGGCTGGAGTCGCAGAAACAGGCGCGGGACTACGGCGTGAAAATTGCCGGATGTTCCGTGCATTTCGTGGATGAAAATCTGGATGCCGGGCCAATCATTCTGCAGGCGGCTGTGCCGGTCGAGGATGGCGACGATGAGCACACGCTGGCGGAGCGCATTCTGAAGGAAGAACACAGGATCTATACCGAAGCGGTGAAGTTCATTCTCGAAGGGAATTACCGGATTGAAGGCCGCCGCGTGCTTCGCGGGAAATCCTGATTCCCGGCGGTTTGTGAAACGCGAAAAGAAGGGATGGTATGCCGGAAGCCAAATTCAAGCCCGTTGAGGAACAGCTCGCCTATCTGAGGAAAGGTGTGGCGGAAATCGTTCCCGAAGAAGAACTGAAGCAGAAGCTCGCAAATTCCGTGCAAACCGGCAAACCGCTGCGCGTGTATTTGGGCGTGGACCCAACGGCGCCGGATATTCATCTTGGCCACACGGTGGTGTTGCGCAAGTTGAAACATTTTCAGGACATGGGGCATACGGCGATCTTCATGATCGGGGATTTTTCCGCGATGATTGGTGACCCCACCGGACAATCGGAGACCCGGCCGCCCCTCAGCAAGGAACAGGTCGACGCGAACGCCAGGACTTATTTGGAGCAGGTCTACAAAATTCTCGATCGCAAGAAGACGGAGGTGCGCTACAACAGCGAATGGTTGGGGAAAATGTCCAGCTACGACGTGGTGCGGCTTTGCGCGCATTACCGGCTGGCACGCATGCTGGAACGTGAAGATTTCCGTTCGCGCCTGGACGCGAATCTGCCGATTGCCGTTCATGAGCTGCTGTACCCGCTGCTGACGGCCTACGACGCCGTGATGCTGCGCTCGGATGTGGAACTGGGCGCTACAGAGCAGAAACTCAATATTTTGGTGCACCGCGAAATTCAGCGCGAGTACGGCGTGATGCCGGAAGTCGCCGTGACGCTGCCTATTCTGGTGGGGCTCGACGGCGAGCGAAAAATGTCGAAGAGCCTGGGCAACTACGTGGCAATAACGGAAGCGCCGGAGGAGATGTTCGGGAAGCTGATGTCCATTCCGGATGAGCTGATGTGGTCGTACTACGAACTGGTGACGGACCGTACGCCGCAGGAGATCGCGGCGCTGAAAGAACAGGTCAAGAGCGGGGCGTTGCATCCGATGGACGCGAAGATGCGGCTGGCGGAAGAGGTTGTTTCAGGGTTTCATGGCGCGGAGGCTGGCCGCAAAGCAGCGGAAAATTTCCAGCGTGTGTTTCGTGACCGACAGGCGCCAACGGAAGCTCCGGTGCAGAAGATTCCGGTTGGTCCGGCGAGAAAACTCACTGCGCTGCTGACGGAGTTAAAGCTCGTGCCATCCAAGAGCGAAGCCGAGCGGTTGATCAAGCAACGCGGCGTGGAGATTGATGGGGTTGTTGTGGAAGATCCACGCAAGGAAATGGACCTGACGAAACCGGGTGAGTTCCTGTTGCGCGCGGGAAAGAAAAAATTTCTGCGCATCATCGTAGAGTAGCACGGCTCGTTCCAGGCGCGACGTTTTCCTTTTCCTTCGTAAGAGGCAAATGCACATTGTCTCGCAGCGCTGCTAGGCTAGGACTTCGGCGGCGAGATTGGCTACGTATTCCGCGATGGCTGGGGCGGCGGTGAGTCCCGGAGATTCGATGCCCACGAGTTGGATTACACCGGGCACTTCACGTTCAGGTTCGATCACAAAGTCGGCGATACCGTGTCCATCAGGGGGCACGAGCTTCGGGCGCAAGCCGGTGTAAGCCAGATGCATGTCCTGCGGTTCAATTTCCGGAATCAGCGATTTCACGTCGGCGGCGAATTCAGAAATGGTCATGCGCTCGCGTTCGTAATTCTCCTTGGATTCCACGTAGCGCGCCGTTGGTCCCACAAGCGTCGTTCCCCAAACCGTTTTGGTGAAATGCAATCCCAAGGTGAGTCCACCGCTGTGCGGCAGGGGATAGACAAGATTGTTGACCAGCGCCGCTTTTGCGCCGCGTAACTCGCAGTACTCACCGCGTACCGGATAAATCTTCCAGGGGCGCGGTCCGAGGAGTTGCGCCACCTCGTCGGCGTAAAGCCCGGCCGAATTGATCACGCAGCGTGCGGAAATCGTTTCGGTCTCCGATTGGTCCTGGTCGCCAATGCGCAAGCCAACGACGATCGAACCGTTTTGCGCTTCCAGCGACTCGACGCTGGCGCGATTCACCAGATTGGCGCCCTGGCTTTCCGCGATGCGCGCGAACGCATGGACCAATTCTTCCGCGGAGCAAATGCCCGTAGATGGCACGTCCAGCGCGACGTATCCGCGCACATGCGGTTCCCGAGCGCGAATCCCGGCCGCATCCAACAACCGCAAGCCCGCAACGCCGTTTTCTTCGCCCTTTTTCTTCAACGCGAGCAGCCTAGGCTCTTCCTCCGCATTTTTCGCGACCACGATTTTCCCGGTAGTGCGGTAAGCGACGTTATGCTTTTCGCAGAACGCCTTGGTCATGCGGTTTCCCTCGACGCACAGGCGAGCCTTCAGGGAATTTGTCGGGTAATAAATGCCGGAATGAATGACGCCGCTGTTGCGAGTGCTGGTGGCCATGCCCATTTTGGGGCATCGCTCCACCAAAAAAACGTCTTGCCAGTGGCGGGAAAGAGCTTCGGCAATCGCGCAACCGATCACTCCGCCGCCAATGATCAGAACATTGGCCTGGTCCATAACCGTTTAGGATACAATATTGCGCAGTTCGCGGATTGCGACTATTCCTGGTGGCCAATCTCATCGAAGAACGGTTTGCAGGGAACCAGCTTGGCTTGCGTGCCATCGTGCACGGCAAACTTTGCCACCTGCGATTCCTCGTAGCCATTTTTCCACAGTGAGGCGCTGCCGTACTCGCCGTCTTTGTTCAACGCGTAGAAGTATAGGTGGAAGGTAGCGAGCTTTTTCTTGTCGCCATTGTAATTGCGCACCACGCGCCCCATGGCTTCCAGGCATGCGTCGGTTGGCTTCACGCCGCGCCGCATTTGCTCAACAATGGTATGTCCGCCTGAGATTTTGATATTTTCCTCGCCTTTTCCCGTGGAGCCCGCGCCGCCAACGTCGCCATCGACATACAAACCCGCGCCGATGATGGGCGAGTCACCCACCCGCCCCGGTATTTTCCAGGCCAGACCCGAAGTTGTGGTGGTGCCGCTAACCTCGCCCTTGGCATTCACCGCGAGGCAATTGATGGTGCCGGTGACGGCATGGGCGATGCGTTGTTCGGCGTAGGCGATTTTCTCGGCGTCTCCATCGAAAAGAAGGGCCATGTGCTCTTTCCACTCCGGACTGTCGATGCCGGGCCGCCAGTTGAAGTCGGTCTTGGCTTTCCATGCCAGCCAGATCTTGCGGGAATGTTCCGTGAGGAGATTCATCTCCTCGAATCCTTCGGCGACCGCAAAACGACGCGCGCCATCGCCAACGATCATCACGTGATTGGTGCGCGCCATCACGGTTTTGGCGAGGCGAGACACGTTCTTTATTTTTTGGACCGAGGCGACGCTGCCGCACCGGTGCGTGGGCCCGTGCATGACGCTGGCGTCGAGTTCCACCACTCCTTCTTCATTCGGCAGGCCTCCGTAGCCGACGGAATCATCATTCGGATCGTCTTCAACGACGGTCACAGCAGCGACCACAGCATCGAGCGTGTCGCCACCACTCTTCAGGATGTCCATGCCCTGCTGCAATGCGTTGACGCCGTTCGCCGAGGAAATGATCAGCGGTCGCGTTGCGGCGGACTCCGCAGCCGCAGGCCAGGTCGTGCGGGGAGCGAGCTCCGGCAGAGATTTGCCGAACAGCCGGCTGGCAGAAGCCAGGGCGCTGCCGGTCAAGGTAGTGAAGAAAAATCTGCGGCGAGACCAGAGATCCATCGGGATGCTCCTTCAGAGAAATCAAAACAAGCCGAGTGGCACTGTAGGCGAAAAGCCGGGGAAAAGAAACTCTCAGACCAGCCTTTATGCGCGTCTATTAGTCTGTGCTGCCGAGAGGCAGGAAGTATTGCGTGCCTTTGACCGGCTCCTGCAGGCGGCGAAGGAGCTGCTGCAGATCGTCACTGCGCTCGACGAAATCGATCTCCGAGGTATCGATGACCAGCAAGTCGGCCCCGGCATAGCGAAAGAAGAAGTGTTCGTAGGCACGAGCCACTTCTTCGACGTATTCGGGTGCGATCTGTTTTTCTTCGTGGGCTTTTTTCTTGGCGATTCGAGCGCGAAGCACTTCCGGCTTGGCTTGCAGGTAGATCACCAGGTCAGGCTCGGGAAGTTCCGCGGTAACGGATTCGTAGTAGCGTTCGTAGAGTTTCAATTCCGGGTCATCGAGATTGAGGTTGGCAAAAATGCGGTCTTTTTCCATCAGGAAATCGCTGATGACCGGGCCCGGCGCTTCCGCCGACATGCCTTCGCGGATACGCTTCTGGCGTTCAATCAGAAAATACATTTGCGCGCGAAAGGCAGCGCCCCGTTTCGCGGCATAAAAATCCGCCAAAAAGGGGTTGTCTTCGCAGTCGTAGATCCGCCGCGCATGCAAGCGTTCTGCCAGGATGCGGGCAAGGGTCGTTTTGCCCACGCGCAGCGGGCCCTCAATCACTATAAATCGTGGTGGCTGCGAGCCGCTTTGCGGCTGAAGAGCTCGTTTTGTTGAAGAGGATTCCGATGGCGCCATTTTTTCTCAGCGAAGCTTGTTTCCTCCAATTGCGGGGGATTATAGCAGGAGTTGCGGGCACAAATTGTAAGCGCTGTACCAGGATAGTACTAAAGTCCCAGGACTGGGGAGGGGTCGAGGGGCAGGAAAGGTACCAGTGAAAAATGTGACCATTGGGCCAGTGACCCCTGTCCCGAAGTACAGTAGAGTGGTCGTGGTTGCAGCGTACTGAGCATCTTTTCTTCTGCGACCTGAGGGGTGCTTCATGGTCTTCGCCGCAATCGCGCTGGTCTGCTGTGTGACCGCCTTCCCGAATTCCTCTAACGCTACCAGTGAGCGCAGCACGCCTGCGGTTGCTTCAGCCGACGCTTCCACGCCTGCCGCCAAGGTGGAGAAGTCGCAGCCCGTACGCCCCGATGCTCCCATTGCGAAGAACGTTTCTTTAGTCACCTCAAATGCGGAGGATGGCTCCTCGGAAAGTTCAAGTTTAGAAAGCATTACGCCAGGCAGCCAGCCGTTTTCGAATGCTCCCATCAAGCCCGCCATTCGCGGAACCTACGAGACCGCGCGGCAACGAAAGATCTGGTACGGATTAGTGGCAGCGAGCAGCGGAGCAGCCGCCTTTGACGCGTGGACGACGCGGCGCGCGATATCGGGAAACTACGGCGTGGAAGGGGATCCGCTATTGCGGCCGTTTGCGCACTCGAATGCGATTTATGCGGCAACACAGGTGAGCCCCGCGATTATGGATTATCTGGGTCATCGCATGCTGACCGGCCAGCACCAATGGATGAGGAAAATGTGGTGGGTGCCGCAGGTGGCGGGCACGGGCTTTTCTCTCGGCGCGGGCATTCACAACTATCGTTTGGTCCCATAATAATTACTGCGGCAATAAACAACTCCAACCACAAGCGAATTTCTTCGCATCGCCTCGTTTCTTTCCGTGCCTAATGCGATATAGTGGGGCTACCCTGTCTGTAGCTGTTATCCGCCCTGCCACTTCCTTGGGAACTTTGTTCCGGCAGACGGGATGAGCATTGGGTACCCTATCTGAAGCAAGCCGGGGCGCCGTGGGGGCGCTGGCTGGAGGGCAGAGTCATGGCGATGAGAAAGCCAATCTTGGGTGCATTGCTGATGATGGCGATGGCCTGCGTGCTGCGCGCGCAGGATGGGAATCTGACCGGCAATTCCGCGAAAGATTCCGGGATCACCGTGGGGTCCTTCGGAACTAGCCCCGTCGCACAAGTGAATTTGTCCGCCGCCGCGGGCGATGCAATGCGAAGTTTTGCGTTGGCTACTCCGGCATCAGCGAGCGCCAATGCCAATGCAACTCCCGCTGATCCTGGAGCGGCGCCGGCAGCAAGACCGAAGTATGTGTTTGGCGAACGGGATGACTACCGTTGGCAATTGGCACTGGGAGTGGAATTCTTCCGGTTCCAGTCCAATATCTTTAATGCCAGCATGGTTGGATTGAACACCACGGTAAGCTATTACACAAACGACTGGTTCGCTTTGGAAGGAAACCTGGTCACTGGTTTTGCTCCCGAGATCTACGATCGCGAACACGTAAAATACTTTGGCGGCGGCGGTGGCATTCGCATTGGAACACGCAAAGCGAGATTTGAGCCTTGGGCCCACGCATTGGTAGGCGGCGGACACCTGCAGCCGCAAACGGCGGGAAACAGTAAAGGTGCGCTAACGGCCACGGGAGGGATCGGGTTGGACTACCGACTACACGCGCGGCTGTCGCTGCGTGCGGAAGCCGATTACCTGTATAGCCAGTTCTTCAAGCAGACGCAGAACAATTTCCAGGGAGTGGCGGCGGTGGTGTTCCACTTCTGAGGCGATTTTCCCTCGCAACAGTATTCGTTTCGACAGACGTATGCGGGTGGCACACAGGTACTGGGCGTGTGTCTGCAAAGTGCCATACGTCACATCCTTCGCTCTTGCGCTTTGCTATATTCCGCCAAAGGAAGAGGCCATCGAGGATCTATGCGATTCACCGCGAGTCGATCCCCCGTATGAAGGGAGGAATTTATGCTGAAAAAGGGCATGATCGTGCTCGGCACATTGCTTGCGGCCGCAAGCCTTTGTTTCCCGCGGGAAGCACCGAAAAGAAACCAGAAGTAAGAAGATCGTAATCAAGCAGACGAGTGCGTCGTCCGGTAAAGAGATGTTCACGCAGTACAGCGCACCGTGTCACGGAGTCGACGGTGCCGGGAACGGCCTGGCGGCGTCGGCCAGGACACAGCCAACGAACCTGACGCCACTGGGCAAGAAGCACGATGGCAAGTATCCCGCGAATACCGTAGCGGGCGTCCTGAAGTTCGGAAGCGGCGGCGCCAATCCAGGGCATGGTTCAGCGGATATGCCCATCCGGGGAGCGCTGCTCCAAACCCTGGACAAGTATCCCGATTCCATGGTGCCACAGCGCATCAGCAATACCGTGACGTACATCGCGACACTTCAAGCGAAGTAACCCTCGCTCGCAGTCTCGCAGGCTCTGGACGGCAGGAAGAAGAACTGTTTCTTTCTGCCGTTTCTTTTTGTGGGCGCGCGAGCGGGGCGCAAGTTATGGGCTTAAGGGTAAAATCGAGGTGGCCGCTAATGATCATGGGAGAAAACCCAAATGAATCGAAGTAGCAGAGTGTTGGTGCTGACGTTTTTGTCGAGCATGTTGATCCTCCTTGCTGCTCGAACGCTGCCAGCACAAAACCCACCGGAGTGGACCGAGCCGTTTCCGCCGCACAAGGTGGCCGGAAACATCTACTACGTCGGCAGCAAAGGACTCGCGGCTTTTCTGATCACCACGCCGCAGGGACACATTCTGATCAACAGCAACTTGGTGAGTTCAGTCCCACAGATTCAGGCCAGCATCGAGAAACTTGGCTTCCATTTGAGCGACGTGAAAATTCTGCTGATCAGCCATGCGCACTTCGATCATTGCGCTGGCAGCGCGAAACTCAAGGAGCTGACAAGCGCCAGCTACATGGTGATGGATGCGGATGTGCCGGTAGTGGAGTCGGGCGGGAAGCGCGATTTCCAGTACGGAGGCTCGAAAGGTTCGTGGTATCCCGCGACAAAAGTCGATCGCGTGCTGCGCGACGGCGACCAAGTGAGACTAGGAGACACCGTGTTGGTGGCGCATCTTACGCCGGGGCACACGAAAGGAGCGACCACGTGGACGATGAAGGCAAGCGATGGAGGAAAGATTCGGGAGGTTGTGATTGTGGGAAGTCCCAACGTCAACCCAGGCTACAAATTGCTTCACAATGCGGCGTACCCGAACATTGCGCTGGACTACAAGCGCACATTTCGCGTGCTGAATGCTTTGCCGTGCGACATATTCCTGGGAGCGCATGGCAGCTACTACGATATGGAAGCGAAGTTCGCACACTTGAAGCAAGGGCAGGCGAATCCGTTTATTGATGCGGACGGCTATAAGAGCTACGTGGCGGACAGAGAGGAAGCCTTCCGCGCCGAACTGAAGAAACAATCCGCGGCAAATCACTAGGAGATAAATTCGGGAAGAACATTTCGTCACGAGAATCGCTGCGAGTCCTCTTGCGCGCATGTTAAGAAATCATAAAGATTCGAGCTGTTACCTGTGGTTACGTTACGCCCCACGAGCAGCGGGTTACATGGAAATATTTGCTTGGC
>Ga0210409_10007315_pt1 | contig 11373 bp, 8 predicted proteins | sample IncBWH17MmetaG_FD_161649 | JGI IMG/M metagenome (GOLD analysis project Ga0210409, IMG submission 161649) | Forest soil microbial communities from Barre Woods Harvard Forest LTER site, Petersham, Massachusetts, United States - Inc-BW-H-17-M | ecosystem: Environmental > Terrestrial > Soil >...
AATCCCACGCCGACCGCGCTGCCGAGCAGATGCGACAACTCCAACACCGGCAGCGGCACAAAGTCGCGCAGCAGCGCCAGGCGATTGTCGAGTCCGGGAGTTGCGCCGGAAAACAGCAGCGCGGCACCCGCGACGAATACCGCGATGGCGATGGCTTGAGGCGTGACGGCACTGAGAAAAGTGCGCAGCAGCCGCGCCAAGCGCACCACCGGAGCTCGATGCACCCATAATTCATGCACACCCAGCAATATGAGAGCCACGGCGAAAGGTCCAAAATAGTAAATGGCGCGAAAGGCCACCAGCGCCCCCAACAATCGATCCTTCGGGATGGCCGGCAACAGCAACAGCAGAATGAATTCGAACACGCCGATGCCGCCGGGCACATTGCTGATGACGCCGGCGGCAAGCGCGATCAGGTACACGCCGGCAAAGGCGGCAAAGCCGATGGAGGCTTGAGACGGCAGCAGTACGTACAGGACGCTCGCGGCGCACAACAAGTCGGCACAGGCAACTGCAATCTGCGCGAATGCGACGCGCGGCCGCGGCACCGGAATCTCAACGCTGCGAAACTTCAATGGGGCGTGACGCGTGCAGACCAACCACAGGTACGCCGCGACCGCGGCCAGCGCCAGGCCGCCCGCCAGCCGCGCGAGCCAGGCGTGCACATGCAGGATCGAGCCGGACATTCCGGCATTCGACAGCAGCGACAGCCCGAGCAGCACCCCCGCACCCAGGAAAAATGTCAGTGTGCCGAAGGCGATGATGGTGGCGATCTGCTTCGTGCCCAGGCCAAAGGCGGAATACGCCCGGTAGCGAACGGCGCCGCCGCTCAAAGTGTTCAGTCCGACGTTGTGACCGATGGCGTAGCTCATGAAGGAGATGAGCGCGACCCGGGGATATGGCACCCGCGCTCCGGCAAAGCGCACCGCGAGCGCGTCATACAGCGTCAGCGAGCCGTATCCTGCGAACGTAAAAAATGCCGCACGCAGCAGTTTTGCGGAGGATATTTCCTGGACGTGCCGCAGGATATCGTGCCAGTGATACTTGCCCAACAGCAGGTGCAGGAAATACAGCGCGAGCCCAAACAGAGCAATTCCCAATAGGGTTGTCCACGCGGGAACCCGGCGAGCTGAGATCGTGTGTGCCAAGCCGGATATCGTATCAGGCCTCCATGACAAGGCCGAAAACTGCTAGGCTTTTGTACTCTGTCGATCACGAGGGGTGACCAACGCATGAGTTCCGCCAATGAAGGCCGCCAGGCGACCATGGATTCCGCGCAGATTTATCGCGAGGAAACGTTTACCGATCGCAAGGTTGGGACCATTCGCAGGCTGACGCCGGTGAGCGCAGCCGGCGAAACGGATGCTTCGCGGCCGGTGCTGTATGTGGGACAGGCGCAGGTCATGACGCCGATGGGCGCGGTGCCGATCAGTTTTGAACTCGACGCCTTGACGCTGAACGCGGCGATTGAAAAATTTGGCGCCACGGCGGAGCAGGCCGTGCACCAAACCATGCAGGAGCTTCAAGAGATGCGCCGCGAGCAAGCGTCCTCGCTGGTGATCCCCGATGCGGCAGGAGCACGGATTCCGAATCCCAGCGACCTGATCGGCCGCGGGCGGCCGCGCCGCTAAGGCCGCGCCGCATTCTCCAGCGCGTCCCAGCGCTCATAGGCGGTCTCGAGTTCCGCGCTCAATGCTTGCAAGCGCTGCAGCGCGGCGGCAGCTTGATCCTTATCGCGTCGAAACAGCTTTGGATCGCTGACCGCCGTTTGCAGCGCCTGCTGTTCGGCCTCCAGTTGTTGAATTCTCTGCGGCAACTCGGCCAGTTCGCGCCGTTCATGGTAGGTCAATCGCTGCGCCTTGCGCGCGGGCGCGGGCGCTGCCGCGGCGGCCGCAGCAGCGGGCGCCTTGGCGGCCGGTGCGAAGGCGCCGCCATCGGGCAAGTCCTTGCGCTGATGCAGCCAATCGGTGTATCCGCCGACATACTCATTCACCCGACCTTCGCCTTCGAACACCAGCGTGCTGGTGACGACATTATCGAGAAACGCCCGGTCGTGACTGACGAGCAGCAGGGTGCCGGCATATTCCGCGACCATTTCCTCCAAGAGCTCCAAGGTTTCTGCGTCCAAATCATTGGTCGGCTCGTCCATGACCAGAAGATTGCTCGGGTTGGCGAACAGGCGTGCCAGCAACAGGCGATTGCGCTCGCCGCCCGACAGCATGCTCACGGGCGCATTGAGCCGCTCGGGGGGAAACAAAAAATCGCGCAGGTACCCCGATACGTGCCGGGTTTGACCGTCAATGACGACGTAGTCGCCGCTGCCGCCCGTCACGTTGTCCATAATGGATGCAGCCGGATCGAGCTGCGCGCGCTGCTGGTCGAAATAGGCCGGCAACAGGTTGGTGCCGCGTTTGATGGTCCCTGAGGTAGGCGCCAAATCGCCGACCAGAAGCTTGATCAGAGTGGATTTGCCGCAGCCGTTGGGCCCGATGATGCCGATGCGATCTTCGCGCATGATGCGCGCGGAGAAGTCCGTGATGATCGGCGCGGCAGCGAAGCGGTGGTGGACATGTTGCGCTTCGAAAACCAATTTGCCGGAGGGCGACGCATCCTGAGCGCGCAGTTCCACGGTACCGGGCCGTTCACGCCGTTCGCGGCGCTGGATGCGCAATTGTTCGAGGGCGCGAACCCTGCCCTCGTTGCGCGTGCGCCGTGCTTCCACACCCTGGCGGATCCATACCTCTTCTTGGGCCAGCTTCTTATCGAACAACGCAGCATGCTTGGCCTCTACCTCGAGCGACGCCCGCTTTTGCACGACGTAGTCATCGTAGCTGCCCGGCCAAACGCGCAGCTGCCCGCGATCGAGTTCGACGATTTTAGTCGCCAAGCGGCGCACGAAGGAGCGGTCGTGGCTGATGAAGAACAAGGCGCCTGCAAACTCGATCATCATGTTCTCGAGCCATGTGATGGCATCGATATCCAGGTGATTGGTCGGCTCATCCAATAGCAAAACGTCCGGCGCGCCGACCAGCGCCCGGCCCAGCATCACGCGCCTGCGCCAGCCACCGGACAACTCGCTCATCAGGGCAGCGCCATTGAGCCCTAAACGCGCGACTACCTGATCGACTTGCAGTTGCGCCTGCCAATCGTCTTCCGGAGACTTCAGGTCGATGCCGCCCAACACCACATCCCGGACCAGCGCATCGCTGCCGGAGGATACCTCCTGGGCCAAGCTCGCCAGCCGCGCACCCGGACGAACCCACACCTCCCCGCTGTCAGGCCGCAGCTCGCGGGTGATCAGCTGCAAAAGCGAGGATTTTCCTTCGCCGTTGCGGCCCAGCAGGCAAACACGCTCACGCTTGCGCAATTGCAGTGAGACGTTGTCCAACAGCGGTTTCAGGCCGAAGCTCAACGAGACTTTGTCGAGGCGAATGACGGGCATGAGGCGATAGTAGGCGATCTTGCCCGCCAAGACTCTCGCCCTGCAGCGGACGCTGGACAGACAATGATTTTGTTAACAAAATGAATCGCATGAATGTCCTCCGCGAAGCTTTGGACGGCTTGGGCCGGTGGTATGCGGCCATACCGCCGTTTCTGATTTTCAGCTTCCTGGCCGCGCTGCTGCTTGCCGCCGGCGCAGGTCAAGCGCGCCTGCAGGAAGCCAGCGAGCGGCTGCAGCAATCCGCCGCGCGCGGGCGGGCCATCGACGGCCTGCAGAATTCGCTCGCAGTTTCCGTCGCGGCGGAGCGCGGCTTTTTGCTGACCGGCGACAAGAAGTACATCGACAGCTACAAAAGCGCGGTTGCCGAGGTCGAACCGCGCCTGGAAGAGCTGCGCTCGACCTATGCGGCGGCCGATTCGAGCCTCGCCAGCATCCGCGAGTTACATGTCCTGGTCGGCAAAAGGCTTGCGGATCTTGCCATGATTCTGGCGATTCAGGAGAAGGAGGGAACCCCGGCTGCGGTTGCGCTGGTAAAAACCAGTGTGGGCCGGGATGCCGGCGAGGCCATCGGCGATATCGTGAAGCAGCTGCGCGATCGCGAAGCGATCGAACACAACGCGGCAGCCGCGCATTGGTCCGCGTCGTTGAGGTGGAGCCGGTGGATCACTCTGGCGGGCGCCGTTTTCTTCACGCTGCTGGTGGGAGTCATCTCGCGGCTGGTGTACTTGGACATGCGGCGCCGTAGCCTGCTGACAACAGAATTGCGCGATCAAAAGCTGCAGCTCGAGCAAGAGGTCGAGGAGCGCACCCGTGAGCTGGTCGAGCTTTCGACCCATTTGCAGAGCATGGCGGAGCGCGAGAAGGCGAGTCTGGCGCGCGAATTGCACGATGAGCTCGGAGGTTTGCTGGTCGGCGCGCGCATGGAAATATCCTGGGTGGAACAACATCTTGCCGAGAACGATCCGGACATCAAGCAGCGTTTGAATCGGGTGGGGCAGAGCCTGGCGGCCGGCGTCGACCTGAAGCGCCGCATCATCGAGGAGCTGCGCCCGACCCTGCTCGACAATGTTGGACTGTTCGCCGCGTTGCGCTGGCTGCTGAAGGAGACCTGCGCAAACGCCGGTCTAACATGCATCGAGTCATATCCCGATGAGGAACCGCGGTTCAAGTCCGAGGCATCGATCGCGTTGTTTCGCATTGCGCAAGAGGCCTTTAGCAACATTCTGAAGCATTCCGCGGCAAAGACCGTGGACATCAGCCTGGACATCGATGATGAGACCCTGCTCATGCGCATCGCCGATGACGGAACGGGAATTCCGGCGGGTCGATTCAACGCGATCGGTTCGCATGGATTGGCCTCGATGCGCCATCGCGTCCGGGCCCTCGGCGGGCGACTGGACGTCAGGAGCCAGGCATCGGGCGGCACGATGCTGATCGTACAAATTCCGGTGGCAAGCGCGGTGCTGCAAGTCAGCGAATCGGCAGCCAGTTAAACGATGTCCGCCAGAAAGATACTGCTCCCGGCGCTGCTCATCGCCGGCGCATTGCTCAGCGTCCGCGCGCTGTGTTCGAATCGCGATGCGCTGCGCCAGATCGTGCAGGACGAATGCGTGATTCACTGGGCGCAGCAACACAGCGCATCGCCCTGCGAGCGCGTTGGCGCAGGATACGCCGTGCTCGCCGACCGCAAAGGCGGTGCGCACTTCCTGCTCATACCAACCAGGACGATGTCCGGTATCGAAAGTCCGGAGGTGCTCGAACCGGGCGCGCCGAATTATTTTGACGCCGCCTGGCAAGCCCGCGATCGCATCGTTGCCGTGGTTGGGCACGGCGTCCCGCGCAGCGCCGTGGGGTTGGCACTCAATCCCAAGCATGCCCGCAGCCAGGATCAGTTGCATATCCATATCGAGTGCTTGCGTGCCGATGTTGCGGCCTCCTTGCAGTCGAACTCAGAGCGAATTGCCGGTGCGTGGTCCCGCATCGACGTGGCGGGCTGGCATTTCGACGCGCTGCGCATCATGGGCGAAGACTTGGGTGCATCCAATCCCTTTCGGCTGCTGGCGGATCGATTCCCGGATGCCAGGGAAACCTTGCAAGACTACAGCCTGATCGTCGCCGGCATGCAGTTCAAGGAGGGACCCGGGTTCATCGTGCTGACGGGGACGGGACTTCCCGGCGAGTTGTTGTTGGATTCGACCTGTGCAGCCGCTCGATCCGACCCGGTGGCGGCGCCGCGCGCTCAGATGCGGATGGTACCGGCCGAAATCGCCGCGAACAAAGCGGTGTCGACCGGCACATAGCGCTGCGATCGCGGATCGTCGAAATACAGCGGTCCGTTGGCGCGGGCGGGATCAAATCCCGCCTGCACCAGCTCCTGTTTGCGGGGCTTGAAAGTGCCGGTTGCCTCGAGCGTGGTCAGAATTCGCAAAAACACCGGCCGCGCGTAAGGGGGCAGCCGCTGCGCGACATCGGCGCGAAACGCGGCCAGTTCGAACTCGGCATTCACCACCAGCGCAGCGCCGCCCGCACGGCCATCGGCTCCCGGCACGAGGACGCCATACACCACTCCATCGAGCACGCCGCGGCTCGCCGTGAGCGCGGTCAGCACCTCGGCGGTCGAGACGTTTTCTCCTTTCCAGCGATACGTGTCCCCAATCCGGTCGACGAAGTAGAAGAAACCGCGCTCGTCGCGCCGCATCAAGTCGCCGGTGCGATACCACACATCGCCCTGCTTGAAGACATTGCGCAGGACCTTGCGGGCCGACGCTTCCTTGTCGGCATAACCTTCGAATCGGCCCGCACGCTGGCCCTCACCTTCGGGAATGAGGCCCACGGCTTCACCGATTTCATTGGCGGCGCAAGGCTCGCAGTATCCTGCCGCACTACGCCGCGGCTCCGAGGTGTCGACGTCGAATCGCAGCAGCGCTACCGGCAATCGATTTGCCAGAAATGCCGGTATGCGGCCGATGGCGCCCGGTTGACCCTCGCAGTTGTACAACGAAAAATTGCCTTCCGTGGACGCGTAGTATTCGAGGATTCGCGGGATTTGGAACCGTTTCTTGAAGGACTCCCACACCTCCGGCCGCAAGCCATTGCCGCAGACCAATCGCAGCGAGTGCGCGGTCTCCATTGCCTGGTGCGGCGTGTTGACCAAGTAGCGGCATAGCTCGCCGATGTATTGAAACAAGGTGCAGCGTTCATCTCGCACATCGCGCCAGAAGTCCGACGCGGAAAAGCGCGGGCGAATGACAACGGCGCCGCCGCTGACCAGGGTCGCAAAGGTCGCGACCACGCCGCCGACGCTGTGATACAGCGGCAGACAATTGAACATCCGATCCTGCGGCTGCGTATCCATCAGGCCGGCGAACCAATGGCTCCACTGCATGAGCCTGTAATGACTGACCTTCGCCGCTTTCGGCAAGCCCGTGGTGCCCGAGGTATAAATGTACAGCGCAGTGGCGTCGATGGAGGGCGGTGCGTGCTCTGCCGTGCGCAATGATTCTCCCGGCAGCGCCGCGAGTTCGGGTTCCAGCCGGGCGAAATTCTGCGCGCTCGATCCATGCACCCGGCAGGACAGATCCGCAGCCAGGTGCGCACGGATTGCCGCGACTTGCGGCGCAAGATCGGCGCCGACGATCAGCACCTTGGGACACGCGATGTTGATGGAATGCGCCAGCACTTCGCCTGTCAGTTGAGAGTTGACGAGCGCAACCACGCTGCCGATGTGCGTCAAGCCCAACCAAATGGCCAGGTATTCGGCGCAATTCGGCATCAGCAGCGCCACGACATCGCCGCCTGCAAGGCCTTGGGCAATTCCCCAGCGCGCGTACTGATTACAGCGCCATCCCAGTTGGCCATACGTCATCGAGGCTTCACTGGAAATTAACGCCGGCGCGGCGCCGAATTCGCCGCCCAGCCGCTCGATCAGCGCCGGCAGCGTGACCCCCTGATCGCCGATGTGTGCCGTCTTGCCGAGTGCTCTTAACCAAGCTTCGCGAGCAAATTTCGAATCGATCTCACCGAACTTCGTCACGGAAATTGCTCTTTATAACCCTGGTCTCGGGATTTGCGAACCATACCACGACTGTCCGCATCGTTCGCGATACACTGCAGCGACCAAAGCTACGAAAATTTGCAGCAATGAAGCGGGAAACAATCGCGATCCATGGGGGGTTCGACTCGGACCCTACGACCAAGTCGGTGGCCGTACCCATTTACCAAACGGCCGCTTATTCTTTCGATAGCGCCGAGCACGGTGCCGCCCTGTTCAACCTCGAGGTGCCAGGTTACCGGTACACGCGGATCAGCAACCCGACCACCGACGTTCTGGAAACCCGGGTCAACGAACTGGAGGGGGGAGTCGGTGCACTGAGCGTGAGCTCGGGACAGACGGCGCTGTACTACGCGGCGATGAACGCTTTGGAGATGGGCCGCAACATCGTATCCGTGCCGCAGCTCTACGGCACCACCTACACGTTGTTCGCGCACGTACTGCCGGGTATGGGCATTCAAGTCCGATTCGCAAAATCCGACCGCGCTGCCGATATTGAAGCGCTGATCGATGACGATACCCGTGCGATATTCTGCGAAACCGTCGGCAATCCAGCCGGCAATGTGTGCGACTTGGAGGCTCTCGCGCAACTTGCACATCGCCATCACATGCCGCTGATCGTCGACAATACCGTGGCGACTCCGATCCTGGTGCGGCCGGTCGACTACGGTGCGGACATCGTGATTCACTCACTGACGAAATTCATGGGCGGCCACGGCACCACCCTCGGCGGGATCATCGTCGACTGCGGTAGATTTCCGTGGAAAACCTATTCGGCTCGCTACCCCATGTTCACGCAGCCGGACCCGTCGTATCACGGCTTGGTGTACACCGAGCACTATGGCGCCGGCGCCTTCATCGGCCGCTGCCGCTGCGTGTATCAGCGCACGATGGGCGCGGTGCTCTCTCCATTAAGCGCGTTTCTATTGCTGCAAGGCATAGAAACGGTGGCGCTGCGCATCGATCGCCATGTCGAAAATGCGCGCCAGGTGGCCGGGTTCCTGCGTGCCGACGCACGCGTAGAATCGGTTAATTTCGCCGGGTTCCCCGACAATCCCTACCATGCATTGGTGCAGAAGTATCTTGGCGGCAGGGCGTGTTCGCTCATGACTTTCGAGATTCGCGGCGGCCTGCCGGCCGGCATGCGTTTCTACAACGCCCTCAAACTGTTCAAGCGTTTGGTGAACCTGGGCGATGCCAAATCGCTGGCGTGCCATCCCGCGTCGACCACACATCGGCAGATGTCAGCGCAGGAACAGCTTGCCGCGGGCGTGACTCCCGGCAGTATTCGGTTGAGCGTGGGCATCGAACACATCGATGACATCCTGGCCGATCTGGATCAGGCACTCGGCGCAGCGGCTTGAAGCAAAAGTCATTGCCGGATGCCATTCCGGCGTTATTTCCAAACGCTTCGGACCGCGCACGAATCGGCAGCTGGCTGACGCTCGAGTTGGAACAGGCGCTGCAGCGCCTTCAAGCGGGCCCGGTCGCGCCGACGCTCGACATCGAAAAATTCCGCATCGAGCTGCAACGCTTCGACTTCAATACGCCGCAGCCGCTCGAGGACGCATTGCGCTGGACGATCGAGCGCATGCAACATGGCATCGTGCAAATGGCGAATCCGCGCTACTTTGGCCTGTTCAATCCCGGTGCGAATTTTCCCGCGCAATGCGCCGATCGAATCGCGGCATTGTTCAATCCGCAGCTCGCAAGTTCGGCTTCCTCACCGGTGCCCGTGGCCTTGGAAAGTCACGTGATTCGCGCCGTCGCGCATCGAGCTGCCATGCCTGAGGATGCCACGGGACATTTTGCCACCGGCGGATCGGAGGCGAATTACACCGCCCTGCTCTGCGCGCTGACGGGAGCCCATGCGCGCTTTTCCAGCGACGGTGCGCGCGCGTTTGCGGGACCCGTGAAATTCTATACATCCCGCGACTGTCACATTGCGTGGCTCAAAATCGCGCACCAGGCCGGCGTCGGCCGGGCTGCGCTGCATCTGGTCGCTACCGACGGCTCTGGCCGGATGGATCCGGAGGCGCTCGAGCGGGCCATTGCCGAGGATCGCGCCGCTGGAGCCGTCCCCGTGATGGTGATTGCCACTGCCGGGACCACCGGCGGCGGCATGATCGACCCTTTGCATGCCTGCGCCGACATCGCAAGACACCATGATCTTTGGTACCACGTCGATGCCGCCTGGGGCGGCGCGGCGCTGGCGTCGAATCGCTTGCGCGGCCTGCTCGACGGGATCGAACGCGCCGATTCGCTCACCATAGATGCTCACAAATGGCTGGCGACCACCATGGGGTGCGCCATGTTCGTGACGCGCCGGGGTCAGTTGCTGTCCGAAGCTTTTCATGCCTCCACCAGCTTCATGCCCTCGAGCCTCTCCGGGGTCGATCCCTATCTCAACACCGTGCAGTGGTCGCGCCGCTTTTTGGGCTTGCGCCTATTCCTGGCGCTGGCTACGGCCGGTTGGCAAGGTCTCGGCGCGCACGTGGAACGCGGCGTCGAGGTCATCGACCGAATCAAGGAAAGCCTGCTCGCCTCGGGATGGAGCATCGCCAACAACTCTTCGCTGGCGGTTCTAGCGGCGGTTCCGCCCGCCAAATCCGGCGATGTTCGAACTCTGGTACGCCGTGTGGTGGCCTCGGGCCGCGCCTGGGTCGCGCCCGCCACATTTGAAGGCCGCGACGTCGTGCGGATTTGCGCGACGAACGGGGAGACTCAGTTGGATGACGTGACCGCGCTCATCAGCGCGCTCAACGAGCCGCCTTAGGCCCGTTGCGCCAAGGTGCGCACGATCAGGTCCTGTATCGAGGCCAGCGAGTGAAAGTTTTCCGGTGTGATATCCGTTTGTGCAATGGCCAGATCGAATTCCAATTCGACGGCCAGCATGAGATTCACCATTTTCAAAGAGCTGATGCCAAGATCGCTGAGCTGCGCATCCAGCGGAATCGGGTCCGGTACGGGGCTTGCCGCCCCCAGAACCTGCCTCACAAGCGCGATCAGCTGCTTAGCAATCCCCCCCTGCGCCTGCGGATCCACTCGATGCATCTCCCGAAGAAAACGGGGTCGATCATGACTTGTGGCGCAGGATACGGAATACGCTGAAGATTTTACATATGTTTTTGAGAAATTGAGCCCAGCGTCACTAACCAACAATATATTCGCGACCGCGTTATTGTCCGTGCAGGGCACTCCCCGCATAATCGCCATCCTGAGCTTCAAGGATGGTCTTAGAATGGCAACGGACACTCATCGAGCAACCGGCGCTCACAAGGTAATCAATTTACGCCACAGTGATTTGACGGCGCGGGCACGTGCCGCAGCCGACGTGGCCCGCGCCAATACGACAGCCGTCGACGCCGAGGCTCGCTTTCCGAGCGAGGCATTCGCGGAACTTCGCAAGCAGCGGCTGCTCGGCACCCAAGTTCCGCAGGCCTTGGGCGGTGAAAGCGCCACCATCGCGGAAATCGCCGACATTTGCTACATCCTCGGCCAGGCGTGTTCGTCGACCGCGCTGATTTATGCCATGCACCAGATCAAGATTGCCTGCATCGTGCGTCACTTCAAGAACACGGCGGCGCTCGAACGCATTCTGCGCCGCATTGCCGCCGAACAGTTGCTCATGGCCTCATCGACCACCGAAGGCCAGGCGGGGGGCAATGTCCGCTCGAGCGAAGCCGCCGTCGAGCGCAACGGCGAGCAGGTGACCCTCGAACGCAAGGCGACCGTGATCTCCTATGCGATAGAGGCGGACGGAATCGTGACGACCGCGCGGCGCGCCGCCGATGCCGCGGGCAATGACCAAGTCTTGTTGGTTCTGTTGAAATCCGACTACACCCTGGAGCGATTGCAGGTGTGGGATACCCTCGGCATG
>Ga0210409_10007318_pt1 | contig 11371 bp, 11 predicted proteins | sample IncBWH17MmetaG_FD_161649 | JGI IMG/M metagenome (GOLD analysis project Ga0210409, IMG submission 161649) | Forest soil microbial communities from Barre Woods Harvard Forest LTER site, Petersham, Massachusetts, United States - Inc-BW-H-17-M | ecosystem: Environmental > Terrestrial > Soil >...
CCGACGCTACAACCGACCCACTAACACGGGCAGTTCTATCGGCTGTTCGTCGCGCGCGGCTCAAGGGTTCAACCAGCAGGACAAGATGACGACTTGCAAGAATCTCGCACAGAAGTAGAACCTCTCGGGGAATGATGAAAAGAACTTCATAAAGGACTGCGTGAAGCAGGCAAACCCGAAGTAGTGTAGGTGCCTGGTTGGCCGTTCGGCCTGGGGTGTGACCCGGGCCGGGCGACGTCCCCCCGGGAACGCGGCTGGTGGGCAGTCAGCAACATCTTGGTTGCCGAAGGAAGGACAGAGCTCGCCGGATGGGTAAGGCGTTTCGCAGCACAGATGCCGCAGCCGGCGCGCGGCTTGCCGAATCGCCACTCTGATAGGGTTCATAGCAGCTGCACGCAATTCGAACAGCGCGAGCCGGCTTTGAACATCGGGTTCTCTCCTCTGGATCGACCTTCGTCGCTTCGTGTGTATAACCGAGCGCTCGCGCCTGAAGGGCTCTTCTCATCCAGATGCGGCACAGGGGTTTGCTGCGCCTCGGTCGCTCTTTTGGCGACGAGCACACCGATCGACGCGGACGCCACAGCGAGCAGCAGCAGCAATGCGCGCCGGGAATGAGTGGGGTTGCGGTGTTCATTCATGACTAACCTCCTTGTTTCAATCCTCCGGTGAGTAGCTTTAGATCGTGCACGAAGTCATCGACACTCGTGGTCATGGATCCGATCAGTCGGCGCTGCCCCTGAGCGTCGATCACATAGGTCGAAGTGGAGTGGTCAATTGCGTAGTAGTCGTTGCTGGTCGGAGCCGTGACGTACACGACGTGATAGTTCTTCGCCGCGCTATCGATCTGCTCGGCTGTGCCCGTGAGGCCGACGAAGCGCGGATCAAATGCCGTAACGTAGCTCTTGAGAAGATCCGGTGTATCGCGCTCGGGATCGAGGGTAATGACTAGTACCTGCACGCGATCGCTCGCCGGTCCGAGGCGCTTCATCACCTGCGCGAGCTTGAAGAGCTCCGTGGGGCACGCATCGGGGCAGTGGATGAAAGCGAAAAAGATCACCACCACCCGACCACGGTAGTCGGCCAGCGATCGCGGTCGGCCGTTGAAGTCCGTCAGCCGGAAGTCGGGCGAGGAAGAGCGTTGGGGCAAAGCGCTCAGTCGAAAATCCGACGGATGAATTGTGCGAATGACAATCCACCCGGCCGCCACAATGACAGCGACCAACAACACAAGTCCCAGCACTCTCGAGCGTCGGCTATTGATGATGCTCATGGGCGGCTTCTCCTTGTGAAGGCGCGGCGGTGGCACCGAGGCCCTGCACGATGGCTTCGACCCGCATGCTGCCCGCGTGTTGAAACACCAGGGTCAACGGGAAGCGCTGACCTTCTTTGAGTGGCTGCGTGAGGTCGATGAGCATGACGTGCAGCCCTCCGGGCTCGAACCGCACCCGTCCCTTGGCGGGCACGTCTACCGACAAGACCTGACGCATTTGCATGAGTCCGCCGATGGACGTCATCGAATGCATTTCCACGTGCTGCGCGATCGGTGCTTCGACACGTAGCAATGTGTCTTGCCCTCCCGAATTGACGATCTCGAAGTAGGCGACGCCGACGGCAGCGCCCGGCGCGGTCGCCCGTGACCAGGGCTGAGTGATCGTCAGTGATCCCATGCGCTGGTCGGCAGCCAACGCGGGTATTGCCCAGGCGAGGGCCAGCAGGAATGTGAGGCGATGAATGCGCGTGTACACGGCAAGCTCCCCTTCGAGCACCTTCAGCACGCCCAGTGCACCGCTGTAAAACGCCACCTGCGACCGCGCCACATTTAACGGATTCATACCATTTGTACCAAGACACCCTACTTGATCCGGTAGGGGCGTTGGAGCACCGTGATTGTTGTGGTGAGAAGAACAAAGAGCCGCTTGCGATACGGCGGCGCAGGCCATTGGGCTGCGCCGTTCGTGCTGGCGATGCTCTGCCTGCGCGCGCTCGTTCCCGCCGGCTTCATGCTGGCGCCGATCGACGGCCAGCTCGCCGTCGTCTTGTGCGATACCGATGCGCCGGGTGCCACGCATCACCCTGGCCGCCACGATCATTCGGGTCACCATCATCTGCAGCTTGATCCGACCTGCCCCTACGCCCAAAGCGGCGGGCCCGCACCCCTTCCAGCACTGCCGGTACTCGGCCCGCAGCCGATCGCCGTCACATCACCACTGCCTGCACCGATTTCGCAACCCTACGCACACGCTGGACCGCCTCGCCAGCACTATCCTCGCGGACCTCCTCACCTCGCCTGATTGACCCGTACCGCTCGTGGCCGGCCTTGCCATCAGCTGGCCGTGAGCGGCGCCCGTATCTGTCTTCACGTCAGGTGATGCCATGAATATCGCGACTTCGCGGCGTGGGAGCACCCCGCCGTACCGCTCTTGCTTGAGGAGCGCCCACGCCCTGCGTGCGGCCGTGGTGCTGCTGATTCCGACGATCTTCGTTCCGCAGGTTAGTCAGGCCTGCGCAACCTGCGGTTGCACGCTGAGTGCCGACGCAGCCATGGGCTATTCAACGCTACCCGGTTGGCGCTTAAGTCTCGAGTACGACTACATTCATCAGGACCAGCTCCGCAGCGGAACGCAGGCCGTGTCGGGCGTGCCCGCGGGCTACGAGCTCGAGCACGACACGCTCAACCGGTACGTCACCGCGGGCTTGAGCTACAGCCCGAACTCCGCCTGGAACTTCACGCTCCTCCTGCCGTGGGTGATTCGGACCCACTCGACGTATGGTATCTACGATCCGACGCAACCCCTGCCGGACCTCAGCAGTTCCCGCAGTTCGAGTTTGGGTGACATCAAACTCATCGGCAGCTACCAGGGGTTCCTACCGACCAACAACTTGGGTCTGCAGCTGGGCGTAAAGCTCCCCACCGGGCAGTACTACCCCTCAGTCAACTTCTATGCAGGTCCCAACGCGGGTACGCCGCTTGATGCGAGCCTTCAGCCCGGCACGGGCAGCACGGACGTGTTCCTCGGCGCCTATTACTATCAGGCGATCAGCCAGAATTTTGACTTCTTCGCCAACGCTCAATTCCAAAGTGCCGTGAAGCACCGTCTCGATCAGCCGGGGAACGACTATCGCCCAGGCAATTCGGCCACCGTAAGCTTCGGACTCCGGTATGAGCGGAATCCGCAATGGGTCCCTCAGCTTCAGGTCAATCTGCTGCACAAATCCCCTGACCAGGGCGCGCTCGCTGACATTCAAAGCACCGCAGGCAGCGTCGCCTACCTCAGTCCCGGTCTGACGGTGCGCCTGTCAGCCAAGTCGCACGCGTTTGGGTTCATGCAGTTTCCGGTCTACAGCAACCTGTATGGCTATCAGCTGTTTCCCCGATATACGGCGAGTGTCGGTACCACCTATGCCTTCTGATCCGGCGGCGGCGTTACTGTCGCGGCGCGAGCTCCTGAAGGGTTGCGCGTGCACGCAACTTCACCATCGACCGGGCAGGAAGGCTCATTGAGAATGGCTGGAAGGAGAAGCAGTCGAGCTAGACACCGCAACGGCCGGAGCAAGTATCCTGAATGTCCACTCTGGTCGTTCTGAGGGACTCCTTTGGAGCGGGGCGACCGTCGCTGAAGGGTCAATCTGAGTCATAGCCGATTGATCGGGGCAATTCAGCTGGGAACCGCCGCTCCCGGCCGAGGCTGTGTAAAAACTCATTTCGCCCGCCGCGTAGGATTACTAACAGGCGAATTGGAACTGATATGTCGACTGAAATTGCATCTACGTGGCTGGAATTGACAGGCAAAAAACGGTCGCGGGAGTTTTGACACAGCCTCGGCCAACTCCTGACGTTGACACATAGTGTCTGGTGATCCCGAAAGCGGACATCCACTTGGGAGCCTCTGGGGCGATTCTAGGCGTACTGTTCGAGAGCAATGTTCATCGTGTGGCGGTAGGCGAGGCGGGCGAGAGTCGTCCAGGAGGGAGGTCATGTACTTCAGGTTCAATGTGTGACAGCGTGCCGGCAACCCGAACGTGGAGATGCCACCAGTGAGCATCGTGCCGCGCGAGCTTTTCGAGCTCATGCGCTACGCACTCAGATCGCGGGTCGCCCGGCCCGACCCGCGACCGGAGGTGCGCTAAACGAAGCTCTACGGGATGTTACCGATGATTCTCTTCGCCTCCTCGATAGTGAAGCCCCGCAGCGTCTCGCTGCGTACATTGCCTAGGGAGCCCGCCTTGAGCAGAGCTGTCGTGACGGCCTCATCCGTCCCCTCCACGATGCTTACCGCATCGTAGCGTCCTGTCGTGTAGTAAAAGCCTTTCACCGTTATCCCCATCTTCTCAGCCATCGCCTTGAACGTACCGTAGCGATCCGGCGAGTCTTTGATGTTGCGGATACCCTGGTCGGTGAACTTCATCAGGCTGATGTACGTCGCCATGATCTGCCTCCTCGGTGAACTCGGTGAACTCGGTGAATTCGTCAATTCGTCTGCGCGGTCTGCGGTATGCAAGATCAACTAAACAGCATCAGCATGCGCGCGGGTGGGCGACGCGGCAACGCCACACGGTCGAGCCACAGGCAACGTTCGGCTCGCGGCCGCGGCGGGGCTGCGAGCGCAACTGCTGCTGCTTCGCGGCTGTGAGAAGACCCAACGTGGGACCCACACGATGCGACGGTCAATGTCCCGAATTGCTCGTTCCAAAGCCGACATTCAAGGCCTCCGGCAGGCCACGTGGAAGCCGATTCCGGAATAGACAAGGGAGATTGATGCGGATCGGCGAGCGTGAACGGCCATCGGCTCTCTCCCTATCATATTTAAGTCGCTATACCGTTAACGGGTTAGAGTGCGGGTCTGCCGAGTTTCCCGAGGCGTCTTGCCCGTCCGACGCTTGAACGCGCGCGTGAATGCGCTGACTTCCCCATAGCCAAGCAGCCACGCAATTCGCGATATCGATAAGTCGGGGTCCGATAAATGTTGCCTCGCCAGATCACCTCGCAGGCTCTCAAGAACGTCGGAAAATGTCACGCCCTCCGATGCCAGTCGGCGCGCTGAAGTTCGCTGGCTCAAGCCGAGTCTCGCGGCGATCTCCGACGCGCGCACCTTCCCGTGCGGCAGCAGCGGAACAATTGCATTCTCTACCGCCGACCGCAACGTGCCGCGGTTCTTCGGTCGATGAGAAAGCGCTTGCTCGCAATTTGCTACCAAGATCTCGTTCAGGTACGGGTCAGCACTAGTGATTGCGATGTCCTTGATGCTCCTAACGAAAGTTAGTTCATCTGCTCTTGCTCCAAAAGTTATGTGGCCGCCAAAGTATTCAGCGAGCTCGGAACCGCCGCGGTTGCTGCGGCGATGCGTGAGTCGCGCCCGGCTCGGCACTAGGCGCAGGCCCGTCAACTGCCGGCATAGGCGGATCAGAACTGTCATAAAGAACTCGATCTGATGCCGATCCGAGTGGCGGGTGATACCGACATATCCGTACGCGAGCCGGATATCTTCTTCCTCGAGGCACTTTACCGACAATCCCTCATTAACAGTTGAGCAGTAGCGCGCCAGACGCTGCAGAGCGTCGCCCAACGTTTCAGACGAGGCCGCGACATAAAAGAGCAACCCCAACTCTCGAAGGTCAGGTAGCTGCGCGAGGTGAAAACCGAGAAATTCGTCCTGCAAGGCATCCGCCACGAGATTTAGGAACTGGATCTGATGCTGGACTGGGATTCGAGCGCCGCGGTCTTTGACCTGGTGATCGGTCAGTCCCGCCTTCTTCAAAAGCGGCTTTAGCTCAATGCCAGCCCGTCGGGCGCGTGCATAGGCAAGCCGAGCAATCCCCCCTGCGGCAGTTGGAAGCGCGCCGAGAGTCTTGGTATCGACATGCCTCACGATCTTCGCGCTGAATAGTTGCGGGTTGCGGTTGGCCTGCGCCGACAACACTTTGGCACAGGATAACAAGACATGCATACGAACTCGGTCGTATAAAGCCGCCCAGCTGAAACCTTAGCTCGAGACAGCACTCGGGCTTACCACCACGCCGGGCGTCCGACCCGTGCGGCCGCGTTCCCGACCACCTATTCATGCCGACAAAGCCTGAAGTTGTTGCGGTAATCGACGATGACCTGAGCGTCCGTCGCGCCACAGGCCGCTTGTTGTCGGCGCTCGGATACAACACAGAACTTTATGCTTCGGCTAAAGAGTTCCTTGATGCTGCGAAGGCGACTGAAGCGATCTGCCTCATCGTCGATATTGAGCTTGGCGAGAGTTGCGGTATTGAATTTGCGCACCGCCTCCGAAACGCGGGTTTCACAACGCCCATCATATTCGTGACTGCAGATTACGATAACGAATCGTACAAAAGGCGGGCTATGGAAATGGGCTGCGTCACTTTTTTCCGTGAGCCATTTTCCGCGGACGTCCTGATCGAGGCGTTGCTTAATATTCCTCGCCGCCCCTGATTGCAGCCGGCCTGTGACCGCCGGCTAATCATGCCATGAGGGACGTTTAAGACACCTCGTCATTCATCCGCGGCCATTTTGGGCTACAGGAGATCGACTTGATCTATGCGCCTTTCGACGATGCGCTTGATGAGTTCTTGAGGCAGGGGCCCGTCGGCGTCGTGCCCGAAACCATCCGCGCGAATGACATCGACTGGCAAGCGTTCAGGCGTCTGTCACGAGACGAAATATACGAGGGAGTTCAGGTCGAGCGAGCGGGCGGCCCGGTAACCTCCGTGCGCGGCCACGCTCCGGACTGGACGCCGTTTGAATGGCCGCCGTCAGAATAGGTTGAGCGTCTCGGATCGGGCCAGGAGTGGCCGCTCGTCCCAAGACTCGGGCTCGCTCGATACCGGACACTATTCCCAGCTTCTGCTACCTTCGGCACCACCATGAATGATAGAACGCATAAGCACCCGCTTACGCGGCGGAAACTCCTCAAGGCCTCATTCGCGGCGAGCGCGTTGGCACTCGTCGGGGGCGCCTTTGCCGCGAGGAAATATGGGGATAGGCAGTACTGGGATGACCATGCGGGGTTCGGCTACGCGGGGCCGCAAGACGTGGGCCTGCTGGATTATTGGCGATCCGCCGGCGTGAATTACTTATCGATCAATGTCGGCTACGACCCTGTTCCCTGGAGCACCGCCATCCGTGCGATTGCGGATTACACCAAGGGAATCGAAGCGCGCTCGGACATGATTCTCTGTTCAACCTTTTCGCAAGTTCTCGCGGCGTGGCATGCCGGTCAGATGGCGTTGACATTCGACATTGAGGGAATGGGAGCGTTGAACGGCGATGTGTCAATGGTCGAATTGTACTATCGACTCGGAGTTCGGCAGATGTTGATCGCCTACAATTTGAACAATGATGCAGGCGGCGGTTGTCACGATGAGGACAAGGGGCTCACCGATTTCGGGCGCGCCGTCGTGCGCGAGATGAACCGTGTGGGCATGGTCGTCGATTGCGCCCATAGCGGGATCAAGTCTGGCCTCGAGGCGATGAAACTCTCGACCAAGCCCTGCATTTTCAGTCACGCCAATGCGCGCGCCTTGCGTAATCATGAGCGCAACATCACTGACGAGCAGATCAAGGCTGTGGCAGCGACCGGGGGCGTCGTCGGCGTAAATGGGTTGAACCTTTTTCTTGGGGATGGCGGCGCTAAAGTCGAATCGATGGTCGCCCACATCGACCACATGGCCAAGCTAGTGGGCGCGGAGCATGTGGGAATAGGGCTCGATTACGATCCGTCCACCGGACCGGCGCTGGACGATGCAATTAGTGCGAAATACTGGCCAGCCCGCCAGTACCCATCCTCGATCAAGGAAGATTACCTCTCTCCGAGCGTCCTGCCGCAGCTGAGCGAACAATTGCGCTCGCTGGGATACAAGGAGTCCAGCATACGAGCCATTATGAGTGGGAATTTCATGCGCGTGGCTTCGCAGGTCTGGGCGAGATGAGCCGCCACGCGGCGCGCACCGCCGTTCGCCCTTGTTCTCAGTCACCAGAGTGGTTCGAACGTCCGCTGCTTCTCTTCTGACTGACAGGTTACGAGAGCATCCTGATGGCGGCTCGGGTCAACAGCAGGCATGCCGAGGCGACCGTCGCTGAGCGGCCAGGAGTTGGCACTCATCGACAGGCCGTACGTCTCCCGAGAGCGGACTTTGGAATGACTGCAATCAGACGATGCCCTCCGTCAGTGTGTTAGCGGGCATTTAGTTCGGAAACTTCAGCGCTCGCTCGATTGCCTGGAAGCGCGGCTCTTTGCGCAGCGGATCCAAGAGCGGATCGACCTTCACGTACACCAGGTCTTGGTTACGCAGCCGCATGGCCGTGGTCAGCCACTCCAATGCCTTGGCCGTATCGCCCCATTGCGCGTAGATGGTGGCGTACTCGACGGGCGCGGCATCGCCGTATGCCGCCTGCAATTTCTTCAGCATGGCTTCCGCATCGTCGTGTTGTCCAAGCTTGTCGTTCGTCACTGCCAGGCACCATTGACTCGCCCAGTAGTCCGGCTTGGTCTCACATGAAGAGCGAGCATTCTGGAAGTCGCCGAGCCCGTAATAGGCGAGCCCGCGAAGGCCGTAGGCCCCTTTGTTATCGGGCTCTAGACTGATGACTTCTCCGAAAGCGGCAACCGCCTCCTTATCCCGGCGCGCAAGATACAGCGCCTGCCCGAGCACGTAGCGGCTTCGCGGACCGAGCGGGTCGAGCGCGACCGCGCGGCGGCCGGCGGCAAGACCTGCATCGAAGCGACCCATAGTGACGGCAAAGCGGCCGCTGTCGGCGAGTACCTCCGCATTGCCGGGTGCGAGAACCACCGCGCGCTCGTAGGTTTCATTCGCGTGGGTGAAGTCGAGAGCTCCACGATTGAAATAGGATGCCAACGCTAAGTGGCCCTCGGCCAGCTCCGGGGCGAGCTTGAGCGCCTCGCGCGCGTCCGCCTGCGCCTTGTCAAAGAACTCCCGAATGGCGGGCCCAGTCGCGAACTCTGTGGCATAACCGGAGCGCGCGAGCGATCGGCCTGCGAACGCGAGCGCATAGCTCGGATCCAGACGGATCGCTTCCGTATACTCGGTGATCGCGCTTTGGAGGCTTGATACGCCGTGGGTCGAGCTGAACGCCTTTGAGCCTCGCAGATACGCATCGAACGCAGCCGGGCTGCGCGTGCCGCCCAACTCGATCCTCTCTGCCACGTCGCCGAGCAGAGTGATCTTGAGTGCTCCCGCCACCGCAGCCGCGATCTCGGTTTGCAGCTTCAGCACATCGCCCAGATCGCGATCGTACGTTTGTGACCACAGGTTAAACCCGGTGACCCCATTGTTGAGTTGCGCAGTGACCCGGATAGTGTGTCTGGACCGACGCACGCTGCCTTCGAGGACCGAGGCGACGTTCAGCTTGTGCGCTACTGTGGCAATGTCCGGATGCTCGCCTTGGAAGGAGAACGATGAGGTGCGTGCAGCCACCTGTAGCTCATTTATCCGTGAGAGTGAGTTGAGCAGTTCTTCGGTGAGCCCGTCCGAGAAGTACTGTTGGCTCGCGTCCCCGCTCATGTTCACGAACGGGAGTACCGCAATCGAGTGCGGCGGAGGGTTGAAGGCGGCGCCGTTTGGGGTGGCGGCGGTACGCGCGGCTGCCTGCTGAGCCTCCGTGGCCACCGACTGAACCACGATCGAGTGTCTGGAGATCCATAGCTTGTCGAGGGCCCAGAAGATAACCCCCAGAGCAGCCATTGCCGCGATGATTGCCCCTGTCAGGAGTGCGATCGGACGAGCGCGGGGCTTCTTATCGGCGAGCCCAACGAGAAGCTCCTCCACCGATGTGGTGCGCCCTTTTCGGTCATAGGCCAGCGCCTGGGCAAGCACCGCATTCTGTTCCCGCGTCAACACGCCAATGGGCGGCACTCGCGCCCCCGCTTCACGAGCCTCGAGTGCGGTGACCTCACCGAAGGGACGCTTGCCGCAGAGCATCTCGTAGATCACGCAGGCAAATGAATAGATGTCGTCGCGTGCATCCGCTTCCTTGCCTTGCAGCATCTCGCAGCTGGCGTAGGCGGGAGTGAGTGCAAGTGGCCCCGAGCGCTGGTGCAGCAGCGGACCGCGCGAGACGCGCGCAATCCCGAAGTCCAGCAGTTTCGTCTTGCCCGAGGTCGTCAGAAAGATATTCGCGGGCTTCAAATCACTGTGGATCACGTTGTGGTCGTGCGCGTAGCCGAGCGCCGCTCCCACATCCTCGATGATCGGCCAGGCGTGGCTGAAGGCCATACCGCGCCCGAACTCCTCATCCAGCAGCGCATTCAGCGATTTGCCCTCGAGGTACTCCATCAGCACGTACAGCTTCTTTCCGTCCACATTCACCGAATGCACATCCACGATGTTCGGATGAGTGAGCTTGCGGGTCTTGCGCACCTCCTCCCGCAGCAGCTCGAGCGCCTGGGGGTCCAGGCCTTCCTTCAGTACCTTGACCGCAAAGGTCTCCCCGACCACTTGCTCATCGGTGACTAAGTACACCACCCCCATCCCGCCCTCACCGAGCTCGCGCTCGATGCGGTAGCGCGCGGAAAGCCTCTCGCCGATCGTCAGCCGCTCTTCGGCGGCAGCCGCTTGCACCTGCGCCGACCCATCCGCGGGGTGGCGCTGAGGTGAGACCTCGGTCGACAGCGGTGCGCGGTCTTTTTCTGTGGACATACGCGGTCAGGACAGCCACCCCAAGCATGCGCCCGCGTTGCTGGTCACGGCAAACCACGCACGCCGCGCGGGGGGCAGGAGATCGCCGCCCGAGACTGGCGAGAAGCTCGGAGGTGAAATCGTTAGTGCGTCACCGCCGATGTCCGCTCTTCCAATATTGAACGCCCGCTGCTGGGAGTACGGGCAGGCCGCTTGGGGTCAACAGGACTCATTGAGTCGCGGCAGAGGCGCGCCCGGCTCAGACCGGCCACGAGGAGACATTTGCTACCCAGCTCTAGATTTCCCGGAAGCAGTCGCCGGCGGACCGGCACGCGGGTGAGGCCGGCTAGGACCGGCAACTCGCGCGCGTCCTATTGAACTGTTTGCGTCGCCCACGTCCATGCGGTTATCCGCCAGCCGGCTGCAGTCTTATGCAATACGAGCGTGCTCGTCGCACTCTCCCTTACACGCTTGAAAGCGAACGTGGTCGGAAGCACTGCATACGCGCGGTCTCCAGAAATGATGAGCTGCTGAGGGTTCCCTATCGTGCCGGGTGCCGTCGGTTATGCCTTCCTTTTGTGTGTAAGCGTCGTTGTCCTTCTGTCACCATTTCGCGGCTCCACCGCCATCGATCGCTATGTTGACCGTCGCAGTAGCCGCTGTTGCTCAATGCGACACACCGTAGGGCGGTTCCGAGACGCCTTCGATCTTCCAGACCTCCCCGGTGAGGGTG
>Ga0210409_10007319_pt1 | contig 11371 bp, 8 predicted proteins | sample IncBWH17MmetaG_FD_161649 | JGI IMG/M metagenome (GOLD analysis project Ga0210409, IMG submission 161649) | Forest soil microbial communities from Barre Woods Harvard Forest LTER site, Petersham, Massachusetts, United States - Inc-BW-H-17-M | ecosystem: Environmental > Terrestrial > Soil >...
AACGACATGGTCCAGTCCGACGTCTCGCTGCGGACGTTCCAGCGACCGCCCTGGAACTGATTGCGGCTGAGCGAGATCGGCGACCGCGTGCCAATGACCCGCACCTGGTCCATCTGGCTCGCGGTGTTGTCGACGAACGTGTTGATCGAGACACTTGCGCCTGATGCCTGATTGAGCTCGAGGGCGGACCGTCCGTCGGACTGGGAGTTCCCGGTGAATGTCTCGCCCGATTGTAGGCGCGTATCGAAAGCATTGCCGGTGATCTGCGCGCCCGAGGAGGCGAGCACGCGCATGAGTTGCTCCTCGCCGGCGACATTGTTCGCGGTCACCGTGGCCGACGCGCTCGAATCGATCAAGATCTCGGGCCCGCCGGCGAGGCGCACGTAGTCGCTCGTTACCGAGTTCCCGCTGCCGCCGATGACCGCGATGCCCGCGCCGTATGTGCTATCGGCGCTCGTCGACGAGGTGACCCCGACGACGTTCGTCGTGCCGATGCGACCCGAGGTCACGTTTCGGAACGTGACGCCGTAGCCGTGCACGGCGTTGACGCCACTCGTGTCGACCGTGGCGAAGCTCGTCGACTGAATCAAGATGCCGCGGCCGGCGTTGAACGGATCGCCGGATGGATTGACGAAGACCTGGTTGATCTGAATCGCGGCCGTGCTGGCGTTGATCGCCGGCCCGTCGAGCGTGTGGCGGATGGCCAGCGTGCGAATGACGACGCGGGCCGAGGTCGGCACCGCGATGCCCGCGGTGCCTGTGTCGTGCGACAGGAGCGGCAGCTTGGTCGGGTCGTGCCCGTTCGCGAGGTAGGCTGTCGGGTCGCCGACCAGGATGATCGCTTTGTTGACGACAACTTCTTCGCTATAGGGGTGGGCGCCAACGCGCACGAATACCGTATCGCCCGGGACGGCGGCGGTGACGCCGTCGCCGATCCGGAGATACGGGGCTTTGCCGGTGCCGAAGGCCGAGGTGTCCAGCGTGCTGTTGTCGACGATGAGCGTCCCCGGGCTGCGAACGACGACGGTCGCGTTGGCGTGGACCGAGCCTGACGTTGCGGTGATCGTGGTCGTGCCGTTCGTGAGAGCGGTGACGATACCAGTCGGGCTCACGCTGGCCACGCCGGACGCGCTCGACGACCAGGTGATCGGCGCGCCCGTGATGGGATTCCCGGCGCTGTTCGTCAGCTGTGCGGTGTACTGGAGCGTCTGCCCGCGCGCGGTCATCGTGTCCAACGTCGAATTGAGCACGATCTTCGACGGGTTATTCGTGACGACGACGATGGCCGAGTCGCGCAGCACCCCCGCCACCGCGTGCACGACGGTGCGGCCGACGCCGACCGCGGTGAGCAGCGCGTTCGACGTCACGGTCGCGATGCTCGGATCGTTGCTCGACCAGGTCGCGGCGCTCGGCGGCAGTGGCTGGCCCCGGGAATTCGTGATCTGCACCGGGATCGTCATCGTGTCGCCGATCGATTGGAGCGTATCGTTGCGGTTCAAGATCGTGAGGGTGGCCGCGCCATTCGCGACCACGACGAGTGCGGTGTCCGAGATGTTGTTGAAGACCGCGATGACGCGGCAGCCGCCGGTCTTGAGGGCAATGACGTGGCCGTTCTGTAGCACCGTGACGACGGTGCTGTCGGTCGTGTACCAGAACGGGTTGAGGCCCTGGATCACGACGTTGGCGGCGTTGTAAATCGTCGCCGTCAGTGGGACGGTGTCGCCGATCGCCTGGATCGTGTCCACGTCGACCGACAACACGAGCCTCGTCGGCGTGTTGTTGACGGTCACCTGGACCGTGTCGGCGACGCCGTCGAGCGTCGCCACGATCCGCGCGATGCCCGTCGAGAGGCCGGTGACGAGTCGGGACGCCGATTGCACCTGCGCGATCGCCGGATCGAGCGAGACGACCGTCGCCTGATCGTTGGTGACCGGGTTATTCAATCGATCGAACGCCGCGACGCTCAGCGTGAGAGAGCCGCCAACCGCGCCGATCGAGAACCCGGTGGGCGCGGTGACGAGGAGTCGCGTCGCCTGCTGGACGACGTTGGCTTGGATGCTGTCGCGGGCGAGTCCGCGCGTGGCATAGACGTACGCCGTGCCGTTGGCGATCGCCGTGAGCTGGCCGTTTTGGTTGATCGACACGACGTTCGCCGACTGCAGCACCCAGAGTGGCGTGCCGTTCGGTCCGACGATCGGAGAACCCAAAGAATCGCGGCCCGCGGCGACCAGGATCGTGTCGGCGTTGATCGCGTTCAGCGTGACCGCGAGCGGCGGCGTGATCGCGAAGTGCACCAGCAACTGCTGCACGGTGACGCCGAGTGAGGCGGTATCGCCCTCGACGACGGCGCGCAGCGTGCCATGGCCATTGGCGACCGTCGTGATCTGGCCGCGCGGGACAACTTTGAAAATGGTCGTGTCCGACGAGACCCAAGTGTAGGTCACGCCTGGGATCGAGTCGCCGTGCGCATCGAGGGCGACGATCGATGGGGTGAATTGCTCACCGAGCGAGTGCAGGGTGTCGGCGGTTCGGGAGAACCGCACCGACTGCGGAGCGACGAGGAGTGTCTGCTTGAGGACCGGAGCGGTTCCGGTCAGGATCACGTTGACGAGCTGGACCGTCACGGTGACGTTGCCCAAGCGAACGGCCTTGAGCGAGTCGTTGCCGGTGACGCGGAGGATGGTCGTGTCGGACGACGTGACGGCGAAGCGGGGATTGGCGTAGGCGTTGCCCCCGACCGTCACGTTGATCGAGAGCGGAACCGTGAGGCCAGCGGTGACAGTGGTGTCACCAACCCAGGTCAGGGAGACAGCATCAGTTTTTGGCGCCGTGAGTGCGTCACACGTCGCCAGTGTCTGGACCAGAAGTACCGCGGTCAGAACGCGGAGGCCCGAGCGGACGGGACGGAAATCGACCATATTGCTCCAGGTAACGAATGACGACGCGGCGACGTCCAACGTTTCGCCCAACGATTTGTCGTCACAACGCGTTATCGTCACAGAGCCCATGCTGCCGACTTCTCTTTCGGTCACTCCTACCGCACCCTCGGACGAAGGGGCGCTCATTCGAGCAGCGCAAAACGGAGATACGGCGGCTTTCGGGGCGCTGGTCCGCGCGCATCAACGGCGCGCGTACGCAGTCGCCCGGTCAGTCGTCTCCACCCACGAGGATGCCGAAGATGCGGTGCAGGAGGGATTTCTGCACGCTTATCGCGCGTTGGACCGTTTCAGACCAGACCAGGCGTTTGGGGCGTGGTTGCACCGTATAGTAGCCAATGCGGCCCTCGACATTACTCGCCGGCGTAAGGTCCGCGACGCGGACGAGCTGACCGAGAGCTTGGCGTCGCAGTTCCGTGATCCCGGGGAGACCGCCGACTTGCGAGCGAGGCTGCGCGCCGCGCTCGGGCGACTGACGCCGCGACAGCGGTCGGTCATTCTCCTCCATGATGTCGAAGGCTTCCGGCATGGGGAGATCGGGCTGCTCCTCGGCATTCCCGAGGGGACTGCCCGGTCGGATCTCCATCACGCCCGACGCGCGCTTCGCACGGTGCTCGTCGGCATTTGGACGGCCGCATGACACTGGATCGTCGAATTCTGAGGACACTCAAGGCCGAAGTTGCCGCGCCGAGGGATCCCGGCTATTGGACTGGGCTCGAGGCGAAGATCATGGCGCGCGTCGCGAGCGAGGATGACTGGTCGTGGGCGTTCCGTACCTGGGGTCGCACCTGGCTGGCGGCGGCCGCCGTGGCGCTCGTCGCGCTCTGCGTCACCGCGTGGCGGGAACGCGTGACGGAGCGCCAGTTGGCGTACGAGACCGTCGTCGAGTCGCGGCCATCGCTGCCGGTGCAGCTCCGTGGGCGGCTCGCCGACGTGTCGCAGCATGAGGCCACCATCCGCTATGTCTACGGGTACTAGCCGCTCCCGTCAGGCGTTCGCGTTTCTCCTCGGCGCGACGCTCGTCGGCGGCGTCCTGGGGTTTACCGCGGACCGGTTGGTCGCGCGGGACCGCCTGTGTCCCCGCTGGGGAGATCAGACGGCTATGCGGCGTGTTTTTGGCGACCAGCTCGAGCTCAATCGCGAGCAGCGGGCGCAGGTTGACTCTATTCTCGACGCCAAGCACCGCCAGATCGCCGCCCTCGTTCGGCCCGTGCAGCCGCAGATCGATTCCGTGAGTAATCACGCGGCCGATCTCATCCGCGCGTTGCTCGTGACCGACGATCAGCGGCGGACGTTTGACGATATGCAGGCTATGAATAAGGCCGTGCAGGCTAAGTACGACGCGGCGAACAGCACTACCGCCAAATAATTACGCGCACCACTCGCGCGTACTAGATGCGGTGAACGCCGTAGTCGTAGATCTCGATCGGCCGCATCTTGAGCTTCTCGATGGATCGCCGAAGCTCGTTGAAATTCGGCTTGACGAGCGGAAGCTGCATCTTCATGCGCTCCAGGTCGTGCGGCAGCCGCTCATATGACCGCACGTCCGGCATCTCGATCTGCATGCCATCGAGCATGTGCCCAAGCTTGACCTCGGGCATGAACTCGACATCCCCGCCGAGCATACCGTCGTCTTCCAAGGCGAGCTCCGACGCCTTGACGGTGGTGACCTTCAGGGTCCTATAAGCGCCGTCGTGATAAACGCGAAGCTCGACCGCGTCGCCGGCCTTGAGCTTCTGCACGGCGCGCGCGAGGCGGCGCGACATGAGCCCGTGCATCTCGCGATCACCCGCGTCGGCGGGGGTCAGGCGTAGGTCGACGCCGTTGGCGGTGGCGATGCGATCGCCCTCCTCGATGCCGGCCTTGTCGGCGGGACCGTTAGTGGTGACGCCGATGACGAGGACGCCGAGGGTATCGCGAACGCTGCCGGATGAGGTCTCGACGCCGATTGCCGGCCCGTCACCGCGCGCGGCCCGGCCGAAATAGAAGACGTTCGGCTTGTGGTTCGAGCCTATGGAGCAGGAGCACCCAGCGGCAGAGTCGCGGGATTGCGCCAGCAGGGAAAGTGGGGACAGGAGCAGGACGGCAGCGGACAGGACAGCGCGCACGGTCTCGTACCTCCGAATGGGAACTTGAGCTTTAGACAAGGGACCCAGCGCCGGGGTTGCCTGTGTCATATTTCATGACATGACCACCACCGCGCCCCAGCCCGACATCCACACATTCGAGCACCATTGGCAGGACGAAGCCGACGCGGCGTACCTCTATCGGCTCTTAGCCGAAGTCGAGAAGGACGTCGCCAAGCGCGATGTCTATTCGCGATTGGCGGAGGTCGAGGACCGGCACGTCGCCATTTGGGGCAAGCTGCTGACCGAGCAGGGCCATCCGCCGCGGCCCTTCCGGCCGAGCGCCCGGACGCGCATGCTGGCGCGGCTAGGCCGCATGATGGGACCAGGGTTCCTGCTCCCAATGCTGCTCGAGGAAGAAGGGCGCGAGGTAAAGGGCTACCTGGACCTGCACCGGTCCACGGCGCAGGGCGCGCCGGGGAGTGGCGAAGCGCTGCTGCTGGCGCGCGAAAGCGCGGACCATGCGTCGACGCTCGCCGGGCTGGCCGGGCGCGACGCCGAGCCGTGGCATCGGACCGGCGCGGGCGGACTGCTGCGCAATGTCGTCTACGGCTTCAACGACGGGCTCACGGCGAACTTTGGCCTCGTAGCCGGAGTCATCGGCGCCTCGGCCGCGCAGCAGCACTCGGCGGTTGTCGTCGCCGGCGTCGCGGGGCTCATCGCCGATGCGCTTTCCATGGGATCGAGCGGCTACCTGGCCGCGAAAAGCGAGCAGGAGGTGTACGCGCATGAGATCGCGATGGAGCGCGATGAGGTCGCGCTCATGCCGGAGGTCGAGCGCGACGAGTTGGCGTTGATTTATGAGGCCAAGGGCATGGACCGCGAGGCGGCCGAGGCATTGGCCACCAACGTCATGGCCGATCCGCATCGCATGCTCGAGGAGCAGGTGCGGGAGGAACTCAAGATCGGGGAGCCTGGCATGTCGCCGCTGCGCGAGGCATGGGTAACTGGGCTCGCTACAGGGCTGGGCGCGATTATCCCAGTAGTTTCGTTTTTCTTCTGGTCCGGCATACCGGCGATCGTCACGGCATTCAGTCTCGCCATGCTCTCGCACTTTCTCGTGGGTGCGGCCCGGTCGATTTTCACCGGACGCGGCGTCTTTCGATCCGGGCTGGATATGTTCGTGATCGGCCTTGGGGTGGCCGTCGTTGGGTACTTCGTCGGCAACTGGGTCGGCAAATTGTTGTAAGCAGGCGCTTCGCGCACTGCTTACAACACGAAATTGAGCAGCTTGCCGGGGACGAAGATCACGCGTTTGGGCTCCGACGTGACGTGCTTCGCAACGGCGGGCTGAGCGAGGGCCGCAGCGATGGCGGCCACCTGGGACGCGTCGAGCGGCAGCTCGATAGTGACGCGCAACTTGCCGTTCACTTGAACAGCATAGGTGACGGTGTCGCTCACGATCAATGCCGGATCGAACTTCGGCCACCCGGCGTCGAACACACTCTCGCTGTGCCCCAGCCGCTGCCACAGCTCCTCGGCGAGGTGCGGCGCGAAGGGCGCCGTCAGTTGCACGACCGGCTCGACCTCGGCGCCATGCGGATGACGCTCGCCCTCGCGCAAGGTGTTCATGTACTCCATGAGCGCCGCAATCGCGGTATTGTAGCCGAGCTTCGGAATGTCGTCGCCGACTTTCTTGATGGTGCGATGCAGGGCCGAGATCACGCTCGAGTCGGGTTCGCCGTCGACGCGGTGATCGGCAACCGATGACCAGAGGCGGTTGAGGTACCGGTTGACGCCCGAGATGCCGGCGTCCCGGAAGTCCCCGCCCTGCTCGTAATCGCCGAGGAACATCAAGTACATCCGGAACGTGTCCGCGCCCCAAGCGTTGATGTACTCGTCCGGATTGATGATGTTGCCCTTGGTCTTGGACATCTTCGCGCCGTCCTTGACGATGAGCCCGTGCGCGCGGAAGCGCGTGAACGGCTCCTCGAAGGCGAGGTGTCCCAGATCGTGCAGCACCATCGTGATGAAGCGCGAGTACAGGAGGTGCAGCACGGCGTGCTCGTTGCCGCCGATGTACGAGTTCACCGGCAGCCACTTTTTGGTCAGCGCCGGATCGAACGGCACATCGTCGCGCCCGGCGCTCGGGTAGCGCAGGAAGTACCAGCTGTTGTCCAAGAAGTTGTCCGAGACATCGGTCTCGCGACGCCCTTCGCCGCCACACTTGGGGCACGCGACGCGATACCACTCTTCGTGGCGCGCCAGCGGTGACGTCCCCGAGTCGTCGGGCTTGAAGTCCTGGATGTACGGCAACACGACGGGCAGATCGCGCTCCGGCACCGGGACGATCCCGCACCGATCGCAATAGATGATCGGAATCGGCGGGCCCCAGTAGCGCTGGCGCGAGATCGTCCAGTCGTGCAGGCGAAAGTTCTCGACTTTCTTGGCCGCGCCTTTCTCCGCGAGCCAGTCAATGATTCGGCCTTTCGCGTCTTCGACGCTCAGGCCATTGAATTGGCCTGAGCGCACGAGATGATCGTCGTCGATGACCTCGATGATCGGGATATCGTGCGCGGTGGCGAATTCGGCATCGCGCTCATCATGACCCGGCACGCCCATGATCGCGCCCGTGCCGTAGTCCATCAGGACATAGTCGGCGACCCAAATGGGAATGCGCGTTCCGGTCGCCGGGTTGACGGCCATCGCGCCGGTGAACACACCGGTCTTGTCCTTCGTGATCTTCCGGCTGACCACGTCCTGTTGGGCCGCACGAGCCAGGTAGGCGTCGACGGCCACGCGATGCTCGGGCGTGGGGAGCGAACGAGCGAGAGGGTGTTCCGGTGCGATCACCAGGTACGTCGCGCCGAAGATCGTGTCCGGCCGCGTCGTGAACACCGTGATGCCCGGCTCGAACGTGACCTCGGCTCCACTCGACTTCCCGATCCAATTCCGTTGGGCGGTCTTCGTCGACTCCGACCAGTCGAGCCAGTCGAGATTCCCAAGCAGTCGATCGGACATGCGCGAGATCGCGAAGAACCACTGGTCGAGAAACCGCTGCTCGACCGCCGTGCCGCAACGCTCGCAGTGCCCATCGATGACCTGTTCGTTGGCCAGCACGGTCTTGTCGTTCGGGCACCAGTTGACCGCGGCCTGTTTTTTGTACGCGAGACCGGCCTTGTACAGCTGCAGGAAGATCCACTGGGTCCACTTGTAGTACCGCGGGTCGGTGGTATCGACCTGATAGCGCCAGTCCACCATGAGCCCCGTACGGTCCAGCTGCCGGCGGAAATTCGCGATGTTCCGCGGGATGAGGACGTTCGGGTGGACGCCGATCTTGAGCGCGTAATTCTCGCTATGGATCCCAAACGCGTCGTAGCCCAACGGCTCGAAGACGGTGTAACCCCTGAGCCGGTGATATCGCGCGTAGATATCGTTCCCGGTGAACGCGAAGAGGTTGCCGACGTGCAGGCCTTCGGCGGACGGATATGGAAACATCATGAGGGCGTAAAAAGGGTTCGCCCCCGCGTCCACATTCGTATGATTGGTCCCCAGTTCGCGCCACCGATCCTGCCACTTCCGTTCGATCGCGGCGGGCTGGTACACGTCTGCCGATAGCCCCGTCATTTGACATCAAAGTTACCTTTCCCACCACGAATGCCGCCACGACGACGCAAGCGCCTCGAGCCGGCGTCGTTCAACCTCCCGGTTGAGCGGCTTCGCCTGGGGCATTCCACTGACAAATCAGCCGCGCGCGTGCGCGAGATTTTGTTGGCCGAAGGTCGCTCGCCTCAGGCCTGCGTGCAGGTGTCCGCCGAGCGGACCTGTCTCATGGGCGGCACGGACGAATCCATTGCGTTACTGAAGCTGTGCATTGACGACTGGGCGTCCGTGACCGTGCACTCGCTGTACGATGGCGATCGCGCCGAGGCCGGTGAGACCATCATGACGATCGAGGGGCCCTACGAGCGGTTCGCGCATCTCGAGCCGCTCGTGTTGGGCACGTTGGCGAGACGGACCCGGGTCAGTACGAATGCGCGAGCATTCGTCGATGCCGCGCGGCCGAAGCCGATCATGGCATTTCCCGCCCGTCACGACCACTGGCTGACGCAGACCGGTGACGTATTGGCGGCGCACATCGCCGGAGCGCTGACCATCTCGGCGGACCCAGCGATGCCAGTCCCGCGGGGTATGCCAGCGCTTGCCCTCGTGTCGCACGCGTTCATTGCCGCCTTTGGGGGCGACACGCCGGTGGCCGCCCGAACGTTTGCCGCCCACATTGACCCGGCGGTTCAAATCATAGTCCCCGTCGATTACGAGAACGACTCCGTGCGCACCGCGCTCGATGTCGCGCATGCGCTCGAGGCAGGGCGCCTCTGGGGCGTGCAGCTCGCGACCTCGGAGAACCTCGTTGACGCGTCGATCTACCCGGCCATGGGGACGTTCGACCCGACTGGCGTCAACGCGCAGCTCGTCTGGAACGTGCGGAACGCGCTGGACGCTGAGGGACTAGGTGACATCAAGATCCTGGCTTCGAGCGGGTTTACGGTCGAGCGAATCCGGGGTTTCGAGGAGGAAGGGGTGCCGGTCGACGCCTACGGCATCGGGGCCGCCCTGCTGGCCGGGCGAACCGGATTCCGGGCGGCGCTCGTCAGATTGGACGGGCCGTTGCGCATGAGAGCGGGCAGTGAGGCGCGGCCGAATCCTCGAATGGAGCGGGTGAAATAATGGCCGGCGCGAAGATGGACGGGGCGGGCATCGAGAAGATGAAAACGTTGGAGACGGCACAGAATCAGCTGCAGCGCCTGCATGGGCTCGTCGAGCAGATGGCGATGGCGGTCAAGAACGAGCAGCCGGCGGCGCTCTACGGCGCGCAGATCCGCCGAGCCGGATCGCCACTGGTCGGACTCCTTAAGGGGCAGTTCGGCATGATCTCCGATCAACTGGCCGCCATGATGGTCGTCGCCGGGCGATCGGGGAGTGACAAAGTCCGCCTGCGGAGCCTCCGCGAGACCGTCGCTCAGGTGCGCACGGCATTGGAGATAGCCGTTGCCAAGACTATCGAGCTCCATACGGCCGAGGACGAGCACTGAGCCCTCAGGACTGACAGGTCGAGGCGGGGCTGATTAATTTGTGGGCGGCAGGTGGCATGGTTGGACCTCCTCTACTCTCTCATGCGTTCATTCTCAGGTAGGCGCTGGTGGCTCGCGACGTTGACGCTTGGCGTCGTCGCGCTGGCGGCATGTGGCGTCGATCAGTACCCCAACACGACGTTCGCGCCGCACACCGAATTCGGCCGGGAAATCGACCACCTCTGGAACATCCTCCTCGGATTCGGGATCGCGGTGTTCATTCTGGTCGAAGCACTGCTCGTCTACGTGATCGTGCGATTCCGCCATCGCGAGGGCGGGGCCGAGCCGCAGCACGTGCACGGCAACACGGCGCTGGAGATCACGTGGACGGCGATTCCCGCCGTCATCTTGGCGCTCATCGCGGTGCCGACCGTGAAGACCATCTTCACGACGCAGGCGAGGGCGGAGGCGAGTGCGCTGCAGGTCGAGGTCTATGGACACCAGTGGTGGTGGGAGTTCCGGTATCCGCAGTACAACGTCGTGACGGCGAACGAGCTGTATTTGCCGAATGGGCGGAAGGTCAACTTCGCGCTGCGCACGGCTGACGTGCTGCATAGCTTCTGGATTCCGCAGCTCGGTGGGAAGCGCGACATCATCTCGAATCACACGAACTATCTGTGGTTCACGCCTGATTCCAACCTCGGGGAGCAGGCTTGGAATGGGACGTGTAACGAGTACTGTGGGTCGGCGCATGCCGAGATGCGGTTTAGGGTGTTCACCGTACCTCCCGCGGACTTCGAGAGTTGGGCACGGCATCAGGCGCAACCGGCCATTTATCCGAGCGCGAATAGCGCGGCGCCTGCGGCGACCGCTCCCCCGGCGAAGACTGCCGATGCGTCGACTCCGGCGTCGGGAAAGCCTCTGGTACGTCCGGTCGCCGACGTAAGCGGTCAGCCGCCGCAGGCGGCTGCTGTGCAAACGACCATTGATACCGGATATGTCTTTCCGAAGGACAAGCTCCCGCCGAACTTCGCGCCGCAAACGCCGCTGCCGACGGAAGAGACCTTCGACATGAGCATGAAGGGCGACCCGGCCGCGGGATTCAAGACGTACAGCTCGCAGGCGTGTATCGGCTGCCACACGATCAAGGGCAACCCGGCCTCGGTCGGAATCGTCGGCCCGAACCTGACGCACGTCGGCTCGCGCTACACGATCGCCGCGGCGCTGTACCCGAACGACACGCAGCATCTGCGCTACTGGGTCAAGAACACGCACATGGACAAGCCCGATGTGCTGA
>Ga0210409_10007320_pt1 | contig 11371 bp, 7 predicted proteins | sample IncBWH17MmetaG_FD_161649 | JGI IMG/M metagenome (GOLD analysis project Ga0210409, IMG submission 161649) | Forest soil microbial communities from Barre Woods Harvard Forest LTER site, Petersham, Massachusetts, United States - Inc-BW-H-17-M | ecosystem: Environmental > Terrestrial > Soil >...
CAACGTGCCGTCTTCGTGATGGGCGCGGAGGAAGCGAGCCAGCGATTCTTCGATCAGGCGGCGCTGGCGCTCGACATCACGGCGGAGGCGCCCTAACGCTACGCTGGCGTCGTCGGCAAGACTGCCGTCAGGAAGGATCTTGCCTCGTAGGTCGCGGGCCAGCCCGTCGAGATCGGCTAGCTGGTTTCCGTAAGCGGACAGACGGGGGAATTTATCGCCGACGGTGATTAGAATCGAGCGGGCTTCGGCGGAGACGTCCAGGACGCGCGCCAGCACCAGGATTTCGTGGCCCTCCAAAGTCGCGCCTTCGATGCGGAGGCGGGCTGCGAAGGGCGCGGGGTCGGCGGGCAGGCTGAAGTCGAGACGGATGGCGGCTCCGTGCGCGGCGGCTTTCGGTCGGGCCGCGGTGTGCGAGTATTCTACGGCTTCGGTTAGATCGGCTAGGGCGGATTCTATGCGGGCGCGGTCGGACGTGGGCTCTACGCTCGCTAGTTGGGCTTGACCCAAGGGGCTGCGGACGTAGCGGGCTATCAGGGCTCGGGCGGATTCGAATTCCAGAACGGGGTCGACCACGATTTATCATCGCGCATTGGGGCCCACTGAAAGGCGGCTCTACAAAAGGCGAATTGACAATCCGCCGCAGGCTGGCAGCCTGCCCCACATACTACCGGGACGGGAAGGCTTGGTCGATTACTTCGCGGGTACCTGCGGTTAGCTGATAGTTGCCCAAGTCGGATTGCCGGACCCACTTTACGCTCTGGGCGTCGTCGGCGGCTCGCGTCGCGCCGCTCTGGATGGCGCAGAGGTAGTCGAACAGTATGAAGTGATACTCGATGCGGCCTTTGGCGTCGGGCATGATGCGTTCGTAGACTCCGAAAAGGCGTGTGGGCTTCACGCGCAGGCCGGTTTCTTCCAGGACCTCGCGGCGAACGGCAGCCTCGATCCTTTCGCCGGTTTCCACCAGGCCGCCGGGAAGGGACCAGTAGCCTTTTAGCGGTTGGCCCGCGCGCTCGACCAGCAGGACGCGGCGCTGGGCGCCCGATCCTCGAAAAACCAGCGCGCCTACGCCGACCAACGGATGCTTAGGGTACTTGCGGCGAATGGGGAACGAATCCTTTCACAGTCAGGCGGATGCGGTATACGGCGGTGTGCGTGGTGACGAAGAGCGATTGAAAATCGGGATCGCCGAAGGTGAGGTTGGACGGGGTTTCGGAAAGCTTGATCTCACGCAGTTGTTCGCCTTTGGGAGAGTAGATGTAGACGTAGCGCCCGGCGACGAACAGGTCGCCCTTTTCGTCAGTGCTGAGACCGGCGGGGACTCCTGGCACGCGTGCGATCACGACGCGATCGTTGGAAGCGGCGCCGCCACGGTCCAGATCGAAGGCGTGCACGGAGCGCGCGTCAGCGTCGGAAACGTACAGAATGCGGCCGTTGGGCGAGAGCGCTACGCCGTTGGGACGCGTCTTCCATCGCGCGATGGCCTCCACCTCGCCGCGCGGCGTGATGCGGTAGACGCCGTTGAAATCGAGCTCCCGCGAGTCCAGTTGATCGCCGAACGCGGGGTCGACGAAATACGCGTTGCCGTCGCGGCGGACTACGATTTCGCTGGGTGCGTTCAAGCGCTTGCCTTCGAAGCGCGCGGCGACGACGTCCACTTTTCCGTTCTTCGCGGTGCGAGTGATGCGGCGCTCGCGGAATTCGCAGGTGTAGAGGCGACCTTGCTCGTCGTAAGCGTTGCCTGCCGCGCCGCCCGCTTGGCTGGCGAAATCTGTTACGCCCTTGCCGGGTGTGAATTTTTTCAATTTGTCGGTTACGGTGTCGCTGAATATCAGGAAGCCTTCCAGCGACCATGCGGGCCCGTCAGTGAAGTGCATGCCGGCGGCGACCTTCTCGACGTGGAAGTCGGAAAAGTCCTGCGCGGGCAGGAGGGCGGCGGCCACGAACAGCAGCGTTATTCGCATCGTTCTAGAAATACAACTTCAGACCTAGTTGGATGATGCGCGGGTCGCGCGTGGAAGTAATTTTACCGAAGGCGCTCGCGCCTGTCGTGGTACCTAGCGTGGCTGCTACGCCTTGGAAATTGGTGTGGTTGAAGATGTTGAAGAACTCGCCGCGGAACTGGAAGCGGACGCGCTCGGTGACTTTGAAGTTCTTGATCGCGGAGATGTCCCAGCGTTGGAAGCCGGGGCCGCGGATGGGATAGCGCGTGGAGTTGCCGGGACGCACCTGCCCCTTGGGCACATCGGCGAAGCAGGCGGTGTTGAACCATTGCGCCACGGTCTGCGGGCCGGAGTTGGCGTTGCAGAGTTGATCCGGGCGAGGGCTGGTGTTATTGGAGCCGAACACGCCCAGTCCAGCGGGGTCTGTACCGAGCGTGCTGTCGGAGATGGCCACGGGCAAGCCCCCGTCGAAATTGGCGATGCCGGAGATTTGCCAGCCGCCCAACGTCTGGCCGAACACGTCGCGGCGGTTTTTCATCCAGGGGATGACGTAGCTCCAGTTGGCGTTGAAGACGTTGGTACGGTCGAAGGGCGCCAGGCTCTTGTCGGCGGCTCGATTGTAAAAATTCATCGGCGCGGCGACGTCACTGCCCGCGTCGGTGATGTCCTTCGACCAAGTGTAGGAGAGCTGAACGAAGTTATCGCCGAAGCGCTTCTGAGCCGAGGCTTGCAGCGAGTTGTAGTGCGAGTTGAACCAGCTTTCACTGGCGTTGACGTTGGAGTATCCCAGATACGGACGAATCACGTTGAGCTTCGGAGTGGTGGTGCGCGAGATCGGAGTATTGACGTCGGTGATGCCGGCGGCAACGGCTGCGCCAGGAACCACCATGTTGATATCGGGCTGGCCGATCAGGTGCGTGCCTTTCGCGCCGTAATAGCCGACGTCCACGACGAGCTTGCGCGGAAGCTCGCGCTGGATGTCGAAGCTCCACTGCTGCACGTAAGGGGTCTGATAGGGGAGTCCGATGGCTTGAATCGCGGAGGGCGCAGTGGGTACGGCGACCGTTCCCGTGGTGAGCGCGTCCATCTTGGCGTTGTTGATGGTCACGGTCTGAACGGAGTACGGATTGGAGGTTACCAAACTCTCAAACGTGTTGCCGACCTGGATGCTGTCATAGGCGATGCCGTAGCCGCTGCGGACGGCGGTCTTGCCGTCGCCGAAGGGATCCCAAGAGAAGCCCACGCGCGGGGCGATGTTGTGGTTGTTCTCGCCGGCGACTTTGGATCCGAAGGGGGAATTCTTGCCGTTGATGATGAATCCGTTCAAGGGGTCGCCAGTACCGGGAACAAAATTGCCCGCCGACGTGAGTTGCGGAGCCTTGGCGGCGCTGTAGAGGGACGGATCGAAATTACTGAAGTATCCGTTTGCGTCGGTGGGCTGGCGGAAGAAAGACCAGCGCGCGCCGACCGTAAGAGTAAAGTTCTTGCGGAGGCGATACTCGTCCTGGCCGTAAAACTCGAATTCATTCTGATGAATGCTGGGCGTGATATCGCGTCCGGTTTGGGTGAAGGAGCTTACATTGCCCAGCAGGAAATTCGCCCAGGCTTGTTGAAACGTGGAGGCGCCGGCGGGGGCGGGCGTGGTGGCGAAGTTGAACACTCCGGTGTTGGCGGAGGCATTGTTCTCCTGTTTGACGTAATGGATCACTGTGACGCCGGCCTTGATGGTGTGCTTGCCTGCGACCTTGGTCCAGTTGTCGAAGAAGTTATGGTTGCGGTTGTACTCGTTGTACGGTCCATAGCCGGTCACTGCGGCTACCGCGTTGCCGTAGCTTAGTCCCGGCACGCGACCGAGCGTCGAAGCGAAAGGCAGCGCTGGCTTGATGTCGGGCGAATTCACGGTGGCGTCCAGGCCGGTGGGCGTGCTCAGTATCGCGCCATAAGACCACGAGTAACCGGCTTCGTTGATCATCGACGCCGAGAGATTCCCGATGACCCGCACCATGATGCTCTTGCCGGGCGAATTGGTGGACGTATCGGAAACGCCGGGGAGCGTGGAGGCTTGGAACAGACCGCGCGGCTCGACGGTGGGAATCGAGTCCTTGACGAAGCGTCCGGAGACAGACCAGCGGTCGGAGAACACGTGATCGAATTTGTACAGCTCCTGGCGGAAATTACTAACGTTTCGGAAATTCAGGTTGAGGATGTGGGACGCGTTGCCGTCCGGCACCTTAGACCAGATGTCTTTGATATATTCGGCGGCGATGGGATTGATGCTCGCGATCTGGGTCGAGGTTTGGGTGCAGGCTCCGGAACTGGAAGTCGCCACGCACACCGGCGAAGTGAAGGTGCCCGCCTTTTCGGCGGCTGTCGGCACGGTGCCTTGTACGAACGTGTAGGTGACGGCGCGGCGATATTCCTGCGAGAAGAAGAAAAAGGTTTTGTCGCGCTTGGTGTTGTAGTGGCCAGGAATGTAGACCGGTCCGCCCAGCGTATAGCCGAAGTTGTTGTAGTGTAGCGCGGGCTTAGCGACGCCGGTCATGTTATTGAAGTAGGTGTTGGCCGCTAATTTGTCGCTGCGGAAAAACTCGTACGCGTCGCCGTGGAATTGGCTGGAGCCGCTTTTGGTGATGACGTTCACCGCGCCCCCCGCGTTGCGTCCGAACTCGGCCGAGTACTCGCCGCGGAGTACGCGAAATTCGGCGATCGCATCCACGCTGGGGTACGTCAGCAGCGTGAGGTTCGCGCCGCGATCGAGATTATCGGCACCGTCCACAGTCCAGGAATTCTGACTGGTACGCGCGCCGTTGAGGGAGAAAGCGACGGTATTGGACTGGCCCGAGAGCGGATTGTTGTTGCCGACGTAAATCTGGTCGCCTGCGCCGGTGTACACCACGCCGGGCGTGAGCGTGATCAGTTGTTCATAGTTGCGGCTGTTGAGCGCCAGTTCGGTGACCTGCTGGCCTGTGACCAGACCTTGCGCCGTCGCGGATTGCAGTTCGACCTGTGACGGATTCGCCTCCACGGTAATTTCCTGTTGCACATTACCCACTTCGAGGTGCGACACCACGGTCAATTGATCGTTGACGTTTAACTCGATGCCGGACTGCACGGATTTTGAGAATCCCGCGGCCTCGACAGCTATGGAGTAGTGGCCGATGGGCAGGAGTGGCGCGGAGTAGTTGCCGGCGGCGTCGGTCTTGGTGGCGCGCATCACTGCGTTGCGGTCGGTATGGGTGATGGTAATCGACGCGTTGGGAACCGCGCGGCCCGAAGGGTCCACGACCGAGCCGAAAATCGAGCCGGTGATTTCCTGCGAGAAAGACGCTCCCGCGAGTAGCAGCGAGACAGACAGAATCCAAGTGTTACGCATTGAATCCCCCATGTTCCAGATAGTATCAACATTGGATGCGGCACGAAGCATGCGAGCCGGATGTGTACAATCGAGAATTACCCCTCATGCGAATCGGCGTCGACGCGGGCGGCACGTTTACGGATTTCGTGGTGCTGTCCGGCGACGGGCGCCTTTCCACATTCAAACTGCGATCCGATCCGAAAGATCCGGCGCGCGTGATTTTGACTGGATTGGAGCAGGCCGCACACGACGTGGCGGGAGGCGCGCGCGCCGGCGCGCGAGCTGGAGTGATCGACGTCGTTCACGGCTCCACGGTCGCGACCAATGCGCTGCTGGAGCGTAAGGGCGCGCGAACGGCGATCGTCACGACAGCGGGTTTCGAGGATCTGCTGGAGATCGGCAGGCAGAACCGCGCCGAGTTGTACAACCTGACGCCCGAGCCGCAACGTCCGCTGATTCCGCGCGAGCACTGTTACGGCGTGAAGGAGCGTGCCTGGCACACCGGCGAAATCGCGGAACGGCCCTCCGAGGCGGAGTTGAAGCGGCTGGTTACGCGGTTGCGGCGCGCCGGGATTCAGTCCATCGCCATCTGCTTCTTGCATTCTTATCGCAACGGGGCCAACGAACGCTTTGTGAAGCGCGCGCTGGTGCGGACCGGCGCGTACGTGTGCGCGTCGCACGAGATAAGCCCTGAGTTTCGCGAGTACGAACGAGCTTCGACCACGGCGGTGAATGCGTACGTCGGGCCGCTGATGGACGCGTACCTGCGTAATCTGGAGAATACCCGGGGATTCAGGATTTCCGTGTTGCAATCGAATGGCGGATTCCTGGCAGCCCGCGATGCGGCTCGTCATGCGGTGCGAACAGTGCTCTCGGGTCCGGCGGGCGGCGTGGTCGGCGCAATGGAAAGCTCTCGGGCGGGCGGGTTCGAGAACGTGTTGGGCTTCGACATGGGCGGCACTTCGACGGATGTGAGTATTGCGAGCGGCGCGGCGCGCGAGACCACCGAGGCGGCGATCGACGGCTTTCCGATTCGCGTGCCTATGCTCGACATTCATACTGTGGGCGCCGGCGGCGGGTCAATCGCGCGAGTGGATGCGGGCGGATTGCTCCGCGTGGGCCCGGAGAGTGCGGGCGCCGATCCTGGGCCGGCGTGTTACGGCAAAGGCGAACAGGCCACGGTGACCGATGCGCATGTGGTGCTGGGGCGGATCGACGCGCTGTTGGGCGGCACGCTCGCCCTGGATCGCGGGCGCGCTGAGGCGGCTGTGGGCCGCGTGGCTCGGCAATTGAAACTGTCACTGCACGCGGCCGGAGCGGGGATCGTGCGCGTCGCTAACGCGAACATGGAGCGCGCTATTCGCGTTGTGTCCGTGGAGCGTGGATACGATCCGCGGGAATTCGCGTTGGTGGCCTTCGGCGGATGCGGCGGATTGCACGCTTGCGAGATGGCCTCGGAACTGGGAATTCGGAGAGTGCTGGTGCCGGAACATGCGGGCGTGCTGTCGGCGCTGGGGATGCTGATGGCCGACGCGGTTCGGGATTACGCGGAGGGAGTTTTGGGAGTCGTGACACTGGAGACCCGTTTTGTGGCCTTGGAGAAGCGCGCACGCCGTGAGTCACCTGGAGCAACGATTGAGCGCAGCGCGGATCTGCGGTATCGCGGACAGAGTTACGAATTGAAAGTGCCATGGAATGGCGCTCAAACCGCGGAGTTTTTTCATCGCGAGCACGAACGGCTGTATGGCTACTCGCACCCGCAGGGTGAAGTGGAGGTAGTCACGTTGCGCGTGCGGGCTCGAACGGTCTTGCCGCATCCGAATCTGATACGCGCTCCACACAGGCGGACAAAGGAGGATGCGGCTAAGAGGCGCGTCTGGACTGGCGGGGGTTGGAAAACAGTTCCGGTTTGGCAGCGCTCCCAGGTGAGCCGGACGCGACGGCACGGGCCAGCGCTGGTGATCGACTACGGGGCTACAACGCTGATTCCAGCGGGTTGGACATTTCATCTCGATGCGGCGGGAAATCTGGTGGTCCAGCGCGGCTAACCACGCGGATATAATCACCGCATGATGCAATTCGACGTGGAAGCGCGGAGGAGCCGTCCCCGGGCCGATTCCGAGTCCGTCGCTCACTATCTGGTGTTGGGCGATTTCGGCGGGCGCTCGACGGAGCCTCTCACGGTCGATCGCGACAATATCGACGCCGTGCTCACGCGGTTGGAAGTCACACTTGCGGGGCTTAGTATACGCGCGGTGGAGGATTTTCACCCCGACCGTCTGTACGTGCGAATGGATGAATTTGCCGGGCTGCGCCAGGGGGAAGAAGAGCCAGCGCCGGAGCGTCCGCGGTCTGCTCCGCGCGCCGATCTCGAAGAGATTCTACGGCCGTCCAGTCTGCTGGAGCAGATCACGGGCGGCGGCGATCCCTTTCAGCAATACGTTCGCGAACTGGCGAGCGCGGCGGCGGCTCCGGCGAAGGCGGACGATGCTCCGCGTGTCGCCGCGCTGGGCGAGAGGATGCGAGCCTTGCTGCATCATCCCCGATTTCAAGCGCTGGAAGCCGCGTGGCGCGGGCTGGACTTTGTAGTGCGTCAAGCGGACGACGAATCCTCCAAAGTGCATGTGGCGCAGTTCTCTCGCGACGATCTGATGCGCGATTTGGCGGAAGCTACAAATCTTCGCGCAACTCGGATATATGCCTTGCTGCACGCGCGCCCATGGCGGGGCGTGTTTGGGTTGTACTCATTCGGCTCGCCGGCAGAGGATATCGAACTGCTGGGCCGGATCGCGCTGATTGCTTCCCACGCGGGTGCTCCGTTTGTCGCTGAAGGATCGGTGGACATGGGCGAGCACTGGAGTGAACTGCAGAGAGTCCCGGAAGCGGATCATCTGGCGCTGGCGTTGCCAAGGTTCTTGCTGCGTTTGCCCTATGGCGCCAAGACCAGAAAGATCGACTCGTTCGCATTCGAGGAGATGCCCGACGTGCTGAAGGGAAGCGCTCCAAAGCATGCTGAGTACTTGTGGGGCCATCCGGCGCTGGCGGTGCTGACGGTGTTGGCGCGTGCGGCTGAGGACGGAGACGAAAACCTGGACCTGCGCGGACTGCCGGTCCATAACTATCAACAGGACGGCGAGTGGACCATGACTCCGTGCGCCGAGGTGTGGATGACCGAACAGCACGTTCGCGCGCTGATCGAAATGGGGATGATCCCGCTGGTGTCGTTCCGCGATCAGGATCGGGTGCGTCTGGCCGGCTTGCGGGCGATCACGGGCGCGGCTATGCCAAACTGGTAGTTCCCATGCAAAAACTTAAGAAGCGCACAGGCGTAAGTCCGTTGTGCGCGAATGAAAAGAAGCGCACAGGCGTAAGTCCGTTGTGCGCCACGAAAAAGCCGCGCACAGGCGTAGGTCGGTCGAGCGCGAAGAAAAAAATCCGATCCACTACCATTCTGAGCGTACGCCGGGAGGGCAAGGTGGTGATGGCCGGAGACGGCCAAGTCACGCTCGGCTCGGAGGTGTTGAAGGGCTCCGCCAAGAAGCTGCGGCGGTTATACAACGGGAAGATTCTGGCGGGCTTCGCGGGTTCCACGGCCGACGCGTTCGCGCTGTTCGGACGCTTTGAATCGAAGCTCGAACAGTACAACGGCAACCTTTCTCGAGCGGCGGTCGAGTTGGCGAAGGAATGGCGAACGGATCGCATGTTGCGTCATCTGGAAGCGTTGCTGCTAGTGGCGGACGCTTCCATCACCTACATCCTGAGCGGCAATGGCGACGTGATCGAGCCGGATGAAGCCGTGGCGGCCATTGGCTCCGGCGGGGCTTTCGCCAAGGCCGCGGCGACGGCGCTGATCGAGAACACCAAACTGGGGGCGCGCGAAATCGCTGAAAAATCCATGGCTATCGCGGGCGCCATCTGCATCTATACCAATGACAGCGTCGTTTTTGAGGAGTTGGGCTGATGGTAATTTATCTTCCCGCGCAGGCGGCCGACGATCAGCCGGTGCTGGACGAACTAACGCCGCGCGAGATCGTGCGCGAGCTGGACCGCTACGTCATCGGACAGGCCGACGCCAAGAAGGCCGTGGCCATCGCCCTGCGCAACCGCATTCGCCGCCAAAAGCTGGATCCGGAAATGGCCGAGGATGTGATGCCCAAGAACATCCTTATGATCGGGCCGACAGGCGTCGGGAAAACCGAACTGGCCCGGAGGCTGGCTAAGCTGGCGAATTCGCCGTTTCTAAAGGTGGAGGCCAGCAAGTTCACCGAAGTCGGCTACGTGGGCCGCGACGTGGAGTCCATGATCCGCGACCTGGTGGAGATCGCCATCGACATGGTGCGCGAGGAGCGCCTCAACGAAGTAGGCGAGCGGGCGGAGCGCAATGCCGAAGAGCGACTGTTAGACCTGCTGATGCCGGCGCAGCCGGAGACCACCGACAGCGCCGACCGGACCCGCGAAAAACTGCGGGAGCGTATGCGCGCGGGCAAGCTCGACGACCGCATGGTGGAAGTGGACGTGAAAGAGCGCGGGCCGACGTTTGAGATCAACACCGCCAGCGGCATCGAGGAGATGGACGTCAGCATCAAGGACATGCTGGGCGGAATTTTCGGTGGCCGAACGAAAAAGCGCAAGATGCGCGTGGGCGAGGCCATCGAGTACCTGGTTCAGGAAGAAGAGCAGAAGCTGGTGGACATGGACCAGGTGACGCGCACGGCCATCGAGCGCGTGGAACGCAGCGGCATCATTTTCCTGGACGAGGTCGACAAGATCGCGGGGCGCGAGGGCGGGCACGGCCCGGACGTCAGCCGGGAGGGCGTGCAGCGCGACATTCTACCCATCGTCGAAGGCACCACAGTGAATACGCGTTACGGCTTCGTGCGCACCGATCACATCCTATTCATCGCCGCAGGCGCGTTTCACGTATCCAAGCCCAGCGATATGATTCCCGAATTGCAGGGGCGCTTCCCGATTCGCGTGGAGTTGAAGTCGCTCACCGAGGGCGATTTCATCCGCATCTTGAAAGAGCCCAAGAACGCACTGATCAAGCAGTATCAGGCGCTGCTTGAGACCGAAGGCATCAAACTGACGTTCACTCAGGATGCTCTGGAGCAGATTGCGAACTTTGCGGCGCGAGTGAATGAGAGCGCCGAGAATATCGGGGCGCGGCGGTTGCACACGATTCTCGAGAAACTGCTGGAAGATGTTTCCTTCGATGGTCCGGACCTGAAGCGCAAGACGGTGAAAGTTGATGGCGCTTACGTGCAGAAGCAACTGGCTGAAATCGTCAAGGATCAGGATCTGAGCCGGTATATTCTGTGACGGATGGGGTCTGTCAAGCGTGTGGTTAGCTAAGGGCGGCCTTGCGGTTGCCGCGGTTTTGGCGATGGCCGGTTGCGGCTACGTGGGTCCTCCGCAGCCGCCCGCGTTGAACATCCTCACAACCGTTACCGATTTGGCCGCGGGTGAGTACGGCGCGAACATCCTGGTCCGGTTCACGCTGCCCGCGCTGACAACGGACGGCCTGACGGTCAAGAGTGTGCGGTCGGTGGAACTCTTCGTGGGACCGAGTCCCTCGCCTTTTTCGACGGATGCATGGGCCTCGTCGGCGCGCCGCTTTGAAATCCCGGGCCCTCCCGCGCCGGGGCCGGTGACGTACCAGGTTCCGGCGGCCGAGTGGATCGGCAAAGCTGTAGCGATCGGCGTGCGCGCTACGGGGCGAACGGGCAAGGTTTCGGGTTGGTCGAATCTGCGCCCGTTGACCGTCGGGGCTCCTCTCACTCGGCCGACCGCGGTGAAGGCGGCGAATGTCGCGCGCGGCGTCGGAGTGACCTGGCAAGGGTCCGGTCCACGGTACCGATTGTTGCGCGCCGTGGAGAAGGGGCCGTTGGCGGTGTTGGGCGAAACCAACGAGGCGAACTGGCTTGACGAAACCACCACCTACGGGATTCTGTACACGTACCAAGTCCTGGCAATCCCGCCCGCTGGAGAGAATGATTCGCAGCAAAGCGAGATTTCGGAGCCGGAGACGATTACGCCCGTAGATGAGTTCGCGCCCGCGATCCCCACGGAGGTCACC
>Ga0210409_10007321_pt1 | contig 11370 bp, 6 predicted proteins | sample IncBWH17MmetaG_FD_161649 | JGI IMG/M metagenome (GOLD analysis project Ga0210409, IMG submission 161649) | Forest soil microbial communities from Barre Woods Harvard Forest LTER site, Petersham, Massachusetts, United States - Inc-BW-H-17-M | ecosystem: Environmental > Terrestrial > Soil >...
GATAGTTTCCTCGGCGCAGCGCCGGCACTTTGCCGGCTGTGCCGAGGGCACACTGCCCCCGGATCGTCTATTTCCTTCTCGTGTGGCGGCATTCTGAGGCTCCGCGAAGCTATACTCTGTACCACCCTGAAGTCAGGTTCGGGCGAGGAGTTTCGAAGTGTGTGGCATTGTCGGAATCGTTGCGCGTAACGGCGTACTGCACCCAGAGATGCTCGAGCGCGCCACGCGGTCACTCGCCCATCGCGGGCCGGATGATCACGGGACGATTATCTTGCGCGTACCCCCGCCCGCACCGGTCGAAATAGGACTCGGCAATCGCCGCCTTGCGATTCTTGACTTATCTCCCCATGGTCACCAGCCGATGGAGGATCCAGCGAACGGGAACTACATCGTTCACAACGGCGAGATCTACAACTTCCGCGAAGTTCGTTCGAAACTCCAAAACGAAGGGATCCGATTTACCAGCGAGTCAGACACCGAAGTTGCGCTCAAAGCGTATGGTCAATGGGGCGAGCGCTGCCTCAGCGAATTCCGTGGAATGTTCGCGTTCGCGATCTGGGACGCGGTGCGCAATCGGCTCTTCCTCGCCCGCGATCCCATGGGGGTAAAGCCGCTCTATTACTACCAATCTGAAAAGAATTTTCTCTTCGCCTCAGAAGTTCGCACCCTCCTGGGGACAGATCTGATTCCACGCCGTCTTGACTCTGCCGGCGTGCTTAGTTATCTCGCCTTCGGTTCGGTTTACGAGCCCAACACGTTGATTGAAGGCATTTCAGTTTTGCCCCCCGCTCATTACCTAACCTGGGAGAACGGCAGGACAAGCGTCCATCAGTACTGGAACCTCGCCCGTCGCCCGAGCGATCAGAGTGCAAAAAGTGGCAGCGGAACTTCAACAGAACCAAATTCTCAGAAGATCGCCATCGCCCAAACGCTCGACGAATCCGTAAGCATGCAACTCGTCAGCGATGTACCGGTTGGGGTCTTTCTTTCCGGCGGTATCGATTCCAGCGCTTTGGTGGGGATACTCAGCCGCAATGGCATTCGCCCCAGCACGTTTTCTATCGTTTTTCGCGAGGCTGATTACTCCGAGGCCGAATACTCTCGCACGATCGCTGAGAAGTTCAAGACCGAACATCATGAATTGCTTGTATCTCAAGAGGATGTGCTCGAAACGATTCCAGCCGCACTCCGAGCCATGGATCAGCCCTCCATGGACGGCATCAACACCTACTTTGTTTCACAGCAGGCTCACGAAGCCGGGGTGAAGGTGGCGCTCTCTGGGCTGGGTGGCGACGAGATGTTCGCCGGCTATTCGAGCTTCCAGAGCGTCCCGCAAATGGAACGTTTCGCGCAACTCTGGAAACATTTCCCGGGATTCGTGCGTGCGACTGTCGCCGGCGTCTTCGGAAGCCTGGCTCCTGCCTCGGATCAGAATCGAAAATTGGCCGCACTGATCCGGGAAAACGGCCGCCTCATCCACCCATATTTTCTCGCGCGAATGTTATTCACGCCATCACAACAGGCGAAATTGATGCAGCCGAGTATCGACTCGCTTACAGTGCGCGCCACCTCATCGTTGCGTGCCGCCATTGACGAGACTCGCGATCTCGACTCGGTAAACCGAGTCTCGTATCTCGAAGCGCGCTGTTATATGTTGAACACCCTGCTGCGCGACTCCGACGTGATGAGCATGGCGCATGGCTTGGAAGTCCGAGTACCGTTGCTCGATCACACTCTGGCCGCGCAGTTGATGACGCTGCCGGGTACCGCGAAGCTAAGCTCCGATCGACCGAAACCGGTTCTGGTCGATGCACTGCACGATGCTCTCCCGGAGAAAATTGTCCATCGGCCCAAGCGGGGGTTTACGTTGCCCTTTGAACATTGGATTCGCCAGTCACTTCGTCCGCAAATACAAGAAGCGCTGACGAAGCCCCTGGATGACGGATTGGGGGGACTTCTCAGCTTCGCAGCTTTGCGGCAAACTTGGAACGACTTCGATCATGGCGCCACCTCGTGGTCGCGTCCGTGGTCGCTTTTTGTACTTCGTAACTGGTGTGAACAGCACCTCTAAACTGGCGAATTGTTGCAAAGCATGAAAATGTTGCGAAACATGATTTAATTGCATGCAAGCTCCCGTCGCCTCATCTTGCCGGACTCGCGACTTCTGGAAGGGGTCACCTCAGGGATGTGTGGCATCAGCGGTTTGGTGAATTGCGGAAACCGGGAAACTCTCGCCCGCATGACCCACGTCCAGTCGCATCGCGGTCCCGACGATTCCGGGCTCTGGGAGCATCGCTCCCCCGATGGCTCTTACGTCGGGTTGGGTAGTCGCAGGCTTGCGATTCTCGATCTTTCTGCGGACGGCCACATGCCGATGGCCAATCGCGATCGGTCGGTCTTCATTACCTACAATGGCGAGGTCTACAACTTCGCTGATCTTCGTCGTGAACTTGAGGGCAAGGGCCATCGCTTCGCCTCGCACACGGATACCGAAGTGGTTTTGCATCTCTACGAGGAGGAAGGACCCGACAGCGTCAAGCGGCTCGATGGCATGTTTGCTTTTGCGATCTGTGATCTGCGCTCAGCTTCTCCGACAGTATTTTTGGCGCGCGATCACTTCGGCGTGAAGCCGTTCTATTACTGGTATCGCGGCCGCCAAATGGCGTTCGCCTCTGAAATCAAGGCGCTCCTCGAAGTGCCTGGCATAACGCCGGAACTCGACGAAGAATCCCTCCATCAGTACTTGACGTTTCTTTGGGTCCCCGATCCGAAAACAATGTTCCGCGGGATTTTCAAACTACCAGCCGGCCATTGCGCTGTCCTGAAGAACGGCGAACTCACGATCAATCAGTTTTGGGATCTGAGCTTCCCCGCTCGAGATGAAAAGTTTCCAAAGTCCGAGAAAGATCTTGCCGCTGAAATACGCGAGCGCTTCCAGAAATCCGTCAAAGCGCAGATGATCAGCGACGTTCCCATCGGTGCTTTCCTCAGCGCGGGGCTCGACTCTTCGAGCATCGCTGCCATGATGTCGAGGTCCACCAATCAGCCAGTCCGCACATACACCATCACCTTTCCTCGCAAGTATCGGGTCGGCGAAACGACTCTCGATGATCCCGGGGTGCCCGCGCGACTCGCCCGGCAACTTGGATGTGACAACCAGCAAATTGTCGTCGAGCCCGACGTAACCAGCCTCTTGCCGCGCTTGACCTGGCATATGGACGAGCCCACCGCCGATCCGGCGATCATCACCGCGTACCTCGTCTGCCGGGAAGCGCGTAAGCAGGCGACCGTGCTGCTGTCCGGGGTGGGTGGAGACGAGTTGTTCGCCGGCTATCGCAAGCATGTGGCGCACTATTGGGCTGAGCGCTATAAAAAACTGCCTGCTGGCGCGCGAAACATTCTCGAACCCGCCGTGCTTGGTCTGCCCACCTTTCGGGGTACTCCGATGAAAGGCACGACGCGCCTGGCGAAGAAGATGGCGCGTAGCGCGTCGCAAATTCCGGCCGACCGCTTCATCACCAACTGCACTTATCTCAATCACGATCAGAAAGCCGCCCTCTATTCTGGAGATCTTGCTGCCCATCTCTCGGCGGTGGATCCCTCCACCGAGCATCGACTCGCTTTCGCCCGCGTCGAAGGTGCCGATTTTCTCAACCAGATGCTTTACCTCGACACCAAGATTTTCATGGTAAGCCTCAACCTCACCTACAACGACAAGATGAGCATGGCCTCTTCGGTCGAGGTGCGCGTGCCCTTTCTCGATCGGTCACTCGCGGAATTTGTCGCCTGGAATGTGCCGCCCCAGCTGAAACTCAAAGGCGTGCTTCGCCCAACCACGAAGTACATTTTGCGTCGTGCCATGCGCAACGTGCTCCCGCAAGAAGTCCTGCAACAACCTAAAGCCGGCTTTGCGGCTCCGGTAGACTATTGGTTGGCGCACGACTTGCGAGAAATGGTCGACGATCTTCTTTCCGAATCGCAGATCCGTGCGCGCGGCTTGTTCAACTCGCGAGTGGTGCAGACTTTCGTCGACGAGCAGCGTCGCGGCGTGCAGGACTGGTCGAGCCAGATTTGGCAATTTCTAACCCTTGAACTCTGGATGAAGATGTTTCTCGACGGACATTCGCGCCAGATGGCGACCGACGCGCAGCAGACGGCTAGCGCATGAAACAGGTTCTGCAAAACGCCAGCGGAGGTGAGGTCACAGTAGTTGATGTTCCCTCGCCCCAGTTGCTGCCGGGCTGCGTGCTCGTGCGCATCGCCGCATCGTTGGTTTCTGCCGGCACCGAGCGCGCGTCTTCCGAGTTCGCCAGCAAAAATCTGCTGCAGAAAGCACAGGCTCGTCCCGATCTTGTTCGCGACGTGATCGGCAAGGTTCGACGCGATGGCCTGTTCGCTACCATTCAGGCCGTGCGCACTCGTCTCGATCAACCAACCGCACTCGGCTACAGCAGCTCCGGAACGGTGATTGCTGTAGCAGAAGGTCTCACCGACATTGCCGTCGGCGATCGCATCGCCTGCGCAGGTGCAAACCATGCAGTGCACGCGGAAATCGCCTGCGTCCCCCGGCTCTTGGTCGCGAAAATTCCCGATATTTCAGAAGTCTCTTTCGAGGAAGCTGCCTTCACCACAGTGGGTACGATCGCTTTGCACGGCATCCGTCTCGCCGAAGTAAAACTGGGCGATACAGTCGCCGTCATTGGTCTCGGACTTCTTGGCCAACTCTCCGTGCAGATGCTGAAGGCTGCCGGCTGCCACGTCCTCGGTATGGACATTGCCGCGGACCGCGCCGAACTCGCGCTCCATCTCGGCGCCAACGTTGTAGCCACGACGTCTTCGCAATTCCGCGACATCTGCCAGCAACATACGCGCGGCTACGGCGCCGACTCTGTTCTTATCACAGCCGAAACGCCCAGTAGCGAACCGGTGAATGTTGCCGGACAAGTTGCACGCGACCGCGCCATCGTGGTCGCAATCGGCGCCGTCGGTATGGAAGTCGATCGCCGTATCTATTACGAAAAGGAACTCGACTTCCGCATCTCTCGTTCCTATGGCCCCGGTCGTTACGACGCTGTCTACGAGCAGAAGGGACGCGATTACCCGATCGGCCACGTGCGCTGGACCGAAACCCGCAACATGGAAGCGTTTCTCCGGTTGCTGGCTGACGGCAAACTCGACGTTCGTTCGCTGATCACGCACCGTTTTTCTATCGACCGGGCTTCTACAGCCTACGATCTCATCACCGGCAAGTCTCAAGAAAAATTCCTGGGAGTGGTTTTCGAATACCCCGAAAACTCCGCGGTCGCTCCCAGGATCGAGCTGGCCTCCATGCAGTCGAGTTCCCAGTCGCCGCCTGCGCAAGATCTTGTGCAGGTGGGACTCCTCGGCGCGGGAGCGTTCGCCACCGGAGTCTTGCTGCCGGCGATTCAGCAGCATGCTGACACGAAACTCGTGGGTGCATGTTCAGCTACGGGCGCGCACAGCCGCCATGCAGCGGATAAGTTTCGTTTTCGTTATTGCACGACCGACGAGCGGGAGCTTATCCGCGACGCGAACATCAATACACTCGTCATCGCGACTCGTCACAATCTGCACGCTGCCCAGGTGCTCTCGGGTCTGGCGGCAGGAAAGCATATCTTTTGTGAAAAGCCTCTCTGTCTGAAAGAGGAAGAGCTCGCCGACATCGTGCGCGCTTATGAGAGCAATGGGCAGAGAACTCGGTTACTGGTCGGCTTCAATCGCCGCTTCGCGCCGATGGCGCAACAACTCAAGACATTCATTGGAGAGATCCACGAACCCTTGGCGATGCAGTATCGCGTCAATGCTGGATACATTGCGCCCGACCACTGGCTCAACGATCCGGAAGTCGGCGGTGGCCGCCTGCTCGGGGATGTTTGCCACTTCATCGACTTCCTGTCGTTCCTCGCGGGATCCTTACCCATCGAAGTCGAGACTAATGATCTTGCCAGCGGTGGGCAGTACTCGGGCGACAACGTGATTGTCTCGCTTCGCTTCGCCAACGGATCGCATGGCAGCATCAGTTACTTCGCAAATGGCGACAAGTCTTTCTCGAAAGAACGAGTCGAAGTTTTCGGCGGTGGTGCGGTCGGTGTTCTGGAAGACTTCAGGCGGTTGGAGTTGGTACGCGCCGGCAAAAGGAAAGTCATTCACTCCCGGATGCGGCAAGACAAAGGTCATCGCGCCGAATGGGCTTCCTTCGCAAGCAGCATTGGCTCGGGGCAGGCGTCGCCAATTTTTTTCAGCGATATCGTTTCGAGCACCCTCGCGACGCTACGTGCTCTCGATTCGCGTTCGTCGGGTCGTGCCGAGTCCATCGATGTTGCCGCCTTCCTTAATCTTCATGGAGCGACGGGTGCCCACTCCTGATTCAGCCGCGGCGACCCCGAGTGTTGCAGCCGGTCCCATGTCGAACTCAGATCAGAGCGCCTCTTCGTCGCGCCGGCATAAGCTTCTTTCCGAGGCCTTGGGCATCGTGCGCAAACCGCAGCGTGCTCTTCCTCTTCTTTTGGCAGTTACGGGGGACGGCCTTCGCTCGAGAACCCAATCCACGAATCTCTATTCGTATGCAACAACGTCGGTTTCTACTGAGGTGGCTCTGCCGCGTGTCATTGATTGGATCACACGCGCTCAAAAACCAGACGGCGGAATCCCCGCCTATTACAGCCTCTTGACGGGCTACTCGAAATCCTATCCGGAGGTCACCGGATACATCGTCCCGACGCTATACGATTTTTTGCACTTGGCCGGCGACACTGGAATCAAGGACCGCGCCGAACGCGCCACGCGCTGGCTCCTCTCTCTTCAAATGTCTAACGGAGCCTTCCCCGCTGGACTTGAGAACGATGGCGGTGAGCCCTCCATTTTCAACACAGGCCAGATGCTTCAGGGCCTCGTGCGCGCTTACCGCGAAACGAATCAGGCAGACATACTTCTGGCGGCGAACCGCGCCGGCAACTGGTTAGCGGAAATCCAACAACCCGATGGCTCCTGGTCGGGCGCCGGCGCGTACCAAGGAGTTCCTCACACCTACTACAGCATGGTCGCATGGTCGCTCGCGTTGCTCGCCGAGGTCTCGAAGACCGGAGCGCATGCGCGGGCTGCTGAACGCAATCTTGCATGGGTGCTCGCACACATGCGGCCCAATGGCTGGATCGACGGCATCAACCTGCAGGGATATCCGACTTTCCTCCACTTCATTGCCTACGTCATTCAAGGAGTGCTCGAATGCGGCATCCTGCGCGGTACCAGAGATGCGATCCGCGCAGCCCAGCAATCCGCGTGGAAACTCCTCCGCAAGTTCGAACTTCAAAAACAACTTCTCGGCGCCTATTCGGGCAGCTTCGATTCCGGGATGACGTTTTCCTGCCTTACTGGAAACGCGCAGATGAGTTGCGTATGGTTGCGGCTGAGTGAAGTCACCGGTGACTTGCGCTTCCTGAACGCCGCTCTCAAGATGAACGAAATGCTTAAAGAACTGCTGCCGGCGCACGGACGAAATGCCGGAGGAGTTGCCGGTTCCCACCCGATTTGGGGTTCCTACCAGCCGATGCGCTACATCAGTTGGGGCTGCAAGTTCTTAGCGGATGCGCTCATGCTCGAGCTTCGGCTGAAACGATCGTTTGAGGCGTCAACGTGCGCGTCGTAGTCCTTTGCTCCAGTCCCTTCAGCGAAACAGGCTGCGCAATGGCTGCCCATCTGTCGCAGAGCGGTCACTCCCTCGTAGGCGCGCTCACGTTGCCCACACTCCATCGCAAAACGCTGCTGCGCAAAGTCGCTCAATGGGGACCGCGCGAATCCGCACGTTACGCTTGGACCAAACTTGCCGCTCGCGAGAATGGAGACCGCCGCTCAGTCCGTAATCCATACCTCGAAAAGTTCTTATTGCACAACAACAAGACTCTTCGAAACCTGCACGAAGTTGCCTCTGCTTACAATTTCTCAATGCTCGTGTGCCGGGATCAGAATTCGAAAGAGGCCATCGCACAGGTGGAGAAGTGGGCTCCGGATGCGGCCGTCTTTACGGGAGGGAACATTCTTCGGCAGGCCCTGCTTGCGATTCCCCGCATAGGAGTCCTGAACGCGCACCTGGCACTGCTGCCGCAAATCCGTGGGATGAGCAGTCCTGAGTGGTCGCTGCTTTGCGATGTTCCGTTGGCAATCACGATTCACTTGATGGATACAGGCATCGACACGGGTCCGGTCTTGCTTCAGCGAACCTTCGAGATACCGGCGCAATGTGCTTCTCTCACAGATCTGCGTAATCGCATGATTGCTGCCGGGATCGAACATACCCCGGAAGCGCTAGCCGGACTTGAACAGGGTTCCATCCGTCCTAAGGCTCAGTCCGATCTCGATTGCGACCACCAATATTTCGTCACCCACGACTGGCTGAAAACACAAGCCTCGGCTCGCCTGAGCGCCAAGCGCGCGATTCCGGCAGGAAAAGCGCGTTGAGCAAGCTCCGCACATTAGCGCAGATCGGCCGGACCTTCGGCTTGCGCGACGGCGCTTTGCGTCTTGAGTACGAGGTGGAACGCGGCAGTGGCCTTTTGGGCCGCCGGATGCGCGCGGTCGCCGGTTGGGATCATTGGAGTCTGAACCGCATCGCGCCGGGTCTCTCTGCGGAAGACCTTCTGTCCCGGCGACGCGAAGGCCACATCAAATTTTTCTTCAGCGATGCGCGTACGATCAAGCCGCGTCTTCAGGAAATTTTGTGCGCTGAGGCGCAGCAGTCGATTCAGGTTACAGCCGAACAAATTCTCGCTGGAAATCTCCCCTACTTCGATCGTCTCCGCTACGCTTGCGGTTTCCCTCCGCGCTGGTATGAAAATTCAGCCACCGGCGAACGCCTCAGTCCCGATCGCCTCTGGACGACGATGCGTTTTGCGTCGCCCGACTATGGCGATCTGAAATACATTCTTGAGCCATCGCGTTTTCTCTTCGCTTACGCTTTGGCTCGCGCCTATACGCTCACAGGAGACGAGCGTTTCCCAACTGCTTTCTGGACTGCAGTTGAAGACTGGGCCAATAACGCTCCTCCCATGTCGGGACCGCTCTGGATTTGCGGACAGGAATCGTCTCTGCGCATTCTTGCGTGGTCGTTTGCGCTTTTTGCATTTTTGAATTCTCCAGCCACTACACCGCAGCGCACATCGCTGCTGACCTCCATGATTGCAGCTCATGCGTGGCGCTCAGAACAGACATTGGGTTACGCGCGCTCGCAACGTAGCAATCACCTGATCAGCGAAGCCGTCGGACTCTGGTCAGCCGGTACTCTTTTTCCTGAACTGCGCTACTCGAGTCGCTGGCGAGAAATTGGTGCGAGCCTGCTGCGTGAAGCCGCGCTCGATCAGACTACTTCCGATGGTCTTCACCTCCAATATTCGTTCAACTATCAGCGCATGGTCACGCAACTGCTGCTGTGGGTTCTGCGCTTAGCGCAAATTCACAACGTCGAACTCCCAGCCGAAGTGCATCAGCGAACGTCAGCCGCACTATCGTTCTTGTACACGATCGTGGATCCAGTCTCCGGCCAAGCTCCCAATTTCGGGGCCAACGACGGTACTCTTCTCTTCCCGCTCTCGTCTTGCGATTTCGGAGATTTCCGTCCGCTGCTCCAACTGGGTTCAGCCGTACTCAACCATCCCGGCTTACCATCCGGGCCATGGGACGAATCTACAGTCTGGTTCGGTGCGAACGTCTCTCCGGTTCCAATCGCTTCCGATCGACCCACGACCACACCGCCCGCGAGTTCCGGATTTCATCGCCTTGGCAGTACCGAGACCTGGGGACTCGTACACGCGAGTCGCTATGAACGGCGCCCCTTCCAGGCAGACCAATTGCATCTGGACCTATGGCATCGCGGCATCAATCTCGCGTGCGATCCTGGCACCTACCTGTACAACGGAGAGCCGCCCTGGGACAACGCGCTTTCGCGTTCCGCGGTTCACAATACCGTGTCCATCGACGGCCAGGATCAGATGCGTCGCGCGGGGCGTTTTCTGTGGGTCGATTGGTCTTCCGCGTCGGGGCGTGCGTTCGCCTCAACTGACAAAGCGATATCGGACCGATTCGAAGGCGAGCACGACGGATACCAACGCCTCGGCGTCATTCATCATCGCACCGTAAAGTTTCTCGACGGCGGCGGTTGGGTTGTCATCGATGACGTGCGTGGGACCGGCGAACACGAGGTCCGGCTGCATTGGTTGCTGCCGGATCTTCCGATGAAAAATGTTTGCAACGATCCCTTCGCGGCGACTTTTGTGTCGCAGGATTTCTCGACGTCCTGGAATGTGTTTTCGAGTACTCCGGCCGAATCTACTTTGATCCGGGCAGGGAAGTGCTTGCCAGAACTTTCAGGTCTCGGTGACATTCGTACGTTCGGATGGGTTTCACCCACATACGGCGAACTGCAGCCCGCCGTGTCGATCCTCCATCGGGTGAAATCGAAACTGCCGGTCCGTTTTGTCACGATCGTGCTCGTCGGAGAAAATCTGCGGCTCGAATCCGATTCTGGCGAGATCATCGTTTACTGCGAAAATTCTGAGTTGGATCGTGTGAGCCGCGCAACCATAGAATCTGTTGCCGGTGAAAACTAACTTGACCGACCTCTGCGTCTTCGGGCCCGCGTGAAAATTCTCTACGTCTCCCAATATTTCCCGCCCGAGATGGGTGCACCCTCCGCGCGTGCTGTGGAGCTCGCGCGTCACTGGGTCGCCGCCGGTCACGACGTCACCGTTCTCACTGGTTTTCCAAATCATCCCACCGGGGTTGTTCCACTCGAATGGCGCCCACGCTTGAGGCGTCTTTTTTATCGCGAAACGGCGAGCGGTATCGACATAGTGCGTACCTTTCTCTGGCCACTTCCCAATCGCAAGCCCCACGAAAGAATTCTGAATTACAGCTCGTTTTGTGTTTCGGCAGCTATCCGAGGGATGGCACTCGAGCGCCCTGACGTCGCGATTGCCACTTCGCCGCAGTTGCTGGTCGGCGTATCTGGCTGGTGGATTGCTCGCCTCAAGAACGTGCCCTTCGTCTTCGAGGTGCGCGATCTTTGGCCTGAATCCCTTGGTGCTGTTGGTGTCGGCAGCGAACGCTCGCTGCTGCACCGCTCGCTCGGCGCTGTCGCGAAATTTCTCTATCAGAATTCAACTCACATCGTCGTCGTAACTCCGGCCTTCAAAGAACATCTCATCCAACGATGGCATGTGCCGGCCGCCAAGATTTCGATCGTCGAAAATGGCGTGGAGACGGAACTCTTCACGCCCGGCGATCCAGACCCGGAACTCCGACGACTCTGGAATCTCGACGGAAAGTTCGTGGTCTGCTACGTCGGCACCATGGGAATGG
>Ga0210409_10007322_pt1 | contig 11370 bp, 12 predicted proteins | sample IncBWH17MmetaG_FD_161649 | JGI IMG/M metagenome (GOLD analysis project Ga0210409, IMG submission 161649) | Forest soil microbial communities from Barre Woods Harvard Forest LTER site, Petersham, Massachusetts, United States - Inc-BW-H-17-M | ecosystem: Environmental > Terrestrial > Soil >...
CAGACGTTTATATTGCCAATGGCCACGAGAGCAGGGCTTCCGTGCAGGACTACGAACCGGAGTTCTGGCTGCACGATATTTATGTGGGCGGCTCCACCAACGACCGCGCCCGGGATCTCTACTTCCAATCCAAATTCACCCGCACGCGCGGCCGTGGACAATCCTACGGCGGCTATGAGATGAACCGCCTGTACCTGAACCTCGGCGCAGCCTCTTTTGTAGAGGCCGGCTACCTGATGGGAGTGGCACTGGAACAGGATTGCCGCAACGTCGTCGCCGACGACCTGGACGGGGATGGTAGAGTGGATCTGGTGGTCACGACTCTTGAAGTTTGGCCCTCGCCAAAGGAGACCTTGCGCGTGTATCGAAACACCTTGCCCAACCAAGGCAACTGGATTGGGTTCCGCTTCCGGGAGGAAGGTCGCGGAAAATCACCCGTGGGCACCAGTGTCACCCTCAGTTATGGGTCCCACTCGGCGACACGGCAAATTGTGACAGGAGATTCCTATCGGTCTCAGTCAGCCAATACCCTCCATTTCGGTTTGGGCCAGGCCGCGCAGGTTGAGCGAGCTGAGGTCCGCTGGTCTGACGGATCGAGCATCGTCCTCGATCGGCCCGCGGTAAATCAATACCACTTCGTGCGTCGAAATCCATGAACCCTGATTCTGAATCAATGATCGGACGATTTGGACTTCTTGGACGATCCGGAACGGCCACTCCCAAAGATTCGTTGATCCAGGGAAAGGCGACCCCCGCCCGCAAAAAAGAGCGCAACAAATCCGCCCAGGTAGATAAACGCCAACTCGCCACTGTGGTCGCCGCTCAACGAACCCTTGTGTGCCACCACAAACGCGACCCCCATGTTGATCGCCAGCACCAGCGCCGCGAACCTGGTCAGAAACCCGGCGGCTAACAATGAGGCGGCGACCACTTCGGCGAACACAACCAACGTAAAACTTGCCGTATGGCCGATCTTAAAGGGGTCCACCCAATGGGGCGCCATGGTATCGAAGGCCCTTAGCTTGCCAATCCCATGATTGAGCAGCATCGTCAGGCCCAACCACAGCCGCAGGCTCAGCAGGCCCAAACTCGATAAGAACGAATCGTTTCCAGGCGCGAATAGTTTTGCGAACATATTTTCAGTGTGCTCTTTGCCACGAAAAGTAGCGCATGCCGCTTTCCTAGCAACTCCCAATTCCGGGTTGGAGTAGCTCGAATTTTGCACCGCGGATTTCGCGGATGACGCGGATACCAAGCTAGGGCTGAAAGCCCGTAATTTTAAAGCCTGGGCTGAAGCGAAGCGGAGGCCCAGGAAAGGGAACCAAAGCTCTCTTGAAGCCGGTAGGGCCGAGACCCGCAGAAATGAGCGCTAAGAAAGGTGCCGGTTTAGGAGCATCGGCCATAAGCCACCAAGCCCTCGACACTAGGCGCTCTCATTAACACCCCGCTTCAGCGGGGTGTTACGTGCTGGCAAGATCTCAGAAACCGTTTCAACGGTTTCTCGCGCGCTGTGGAAACCGTTGAAACGGTTTCTGATCCTCTTCGGACGCCAAACACCCCGCTGAAGCAGGGTGTTAATGAGAATAGTGGCCCCGAGCTTCAGCCGGTATGAAATATCCGGGCTTCGCCCTAGCTGATATGAATGACGCCGTTGGCGTCAGGCAGCACGCATCTAATCGCAAGTCAGTTTCGCGAATGATTAGTATATAATATAGATAGGATCATCACACAATAGCTATCTTATGCAATCTTGATGACAAAAGAGGGTGAGGAATTGCCACCTTATGTGTTGTTGGGAAGTGCGATTTTCCCTGAAATCAAGGCGATATGGACGATGTGTTGTCAGGCGATTTGATTTACGTGGTGGCGTTCTGCCTGGCCGGCCTGGTTTTCGCTTTGGGGCCGATCGTTTTGGTGCACCTGATCTCCGCGCGCAAGACCCGCAATTACGCCAATAAGACGCAGCAGTACATCGAATGCGGCATGGATCCGATCGGGGACGCCTGGATTCGCTATAGCGCGGTTTACTACCTCTACGCCCTGGTGTTCGTGGCCTTCGCCGTGGACGTCCTCTACCTGGTCCCGGTGGCGCTGGTCTATAACCGGATCAAGGAACTGGGAAATCGCGACTTTTTCGAGATGGCGATTTTCGTGGGAATCCTGTCGTTGGTAATCGTGTACGCCTGGAAGAAAGGGCTTTTTGAATGGAAGCGCAAGACGAGCAACTCCTGAAAGACTGCGCGCCTTACGTGCGTTTTGGCAAGCTGGAGCAGTTGCTCGACCTGGGCCGCGCTAATTCGTTGTGGCCGTTGACATTCGGGCTGGCCTGCTGCGCCATCGAGATGATGGCCGCGGGCGCCGCTCGCTTCGATCTCGCGCGCTTCGGTGCCGAGGTTTTCCGGCCTTCCCCGCGCCAGGCCGACGTGATGATTGTCGCCGGCACCATTAACAAGAAGATGGCCTCCGCGGTGAAAACTCTCTACGACCAAATGCCCGAGCCAAAGTGGGTGATTGCCATGGGCAACTGCGCGATCTCTGGAGGCCCGTTCGTGTTTCCCGGGCAGTACGCGGTAGTCGAGGGTGTGGACAAGCTATTCCCGGTGGATGTGTTCATCCCCGGCTGTCCCCCGCGCCCCGAGGCCCTGATCGAGGGAATTCTCAAGCTGGAGGAGAAGTTAACCGGCAAACGGCGCTGGCCGGTGGTAAAACCGCAGTAATCAACCCTGAAAACGGCATTTAAACCACGGATGCACACGGATGCACACGGATAAAAAAAGACTTGGACCAGATGGACTGCTCACCCAAAAGCTGAGCCAACCGACACGATTGCTAATCCGTGTTCATCCGTGTTCATCCGTGGTTAGTTGTCTTCAACTGCTTTTTCCAGGTTGACTGGGTCCCTTCACAAGCGATGAGCTCTCCAGACCCAGCACCCGCTAAGCCCGAGACCAAGCCGGTCGCCGCCGCTCCCGCGCCTGCATCCGTGGCGCCCGCCCCGGTGTTCCCGCCGCTGCCGGATCCTGGCCTGTTGGCGCGCGTTTCAATCCCGTTTCAAGCGGTCGAACATGCCCTCCGTGGCTATCACCTGGACGCCATCGTCCAGCCAGACCAGGTGGTTTCCGCCGCCGAAGAACTGGATCGGGAAGGCTTTGCCCTGGACACGATCACTGGCGTTGATTGGATTGCAGCCGGCCAAATGGAGCTTGTGTATGACTTCTTCCATCCCGTCAACGGCGTTCGAGTTGTGGTTCGCTGCCGTGTTCCGCGGGAAGAGCCGCAGGTCGCGACGATATCGAACCTGTTCCCCGGCGCCAACTGGCATGAGCGCGAGACCCATGACTTTTTCGGCATCCGCTTTATCGGCCATCCGAATCTAACTCCGTTCCTGCTGCCTGAGGACGCCACCTATCATCCATTGAGAAAGGACTTTGTCGCGTGACCCTCGCCGAGAATATTGCGCCCGTTTCGACCCGCGAGACTCCTCAAGAGACCTTCGTTCTCAATCTCGGGCCGCAACACCCGGCAACGCACGGCGTTCTGCGGGTGAAGCTGACCATGGATGGCGAATTCGTCCAACGCGCCGAGCCGGTCTGCGGCTACATCCACCGGATGCAGGAGAAAATGGCCGAGAACCGTACTTACGCCCAATACCTGCCCAACACCAGCCGGATTGATTACCTCTCTGCGATGACCTACACGCACGCCTTTGTGGGTGCCGTCGAACGCGCCGCCAAGCTCCAGGTCCCACCACGGGCCGAATACATTCGCGTCATCACCTCCGAACTTAACCGCATTTCCAGCCACCTGGTTTGGTGGGGGGCGTTCCTGCTGGACCTCGGGGGCTTCACTCCCCTCCTCTATGCTTTCGATGATCGTGAAAAAATTCTCGACCTGCTCGAAAGCATCACGGGCGCGCGACTGACCTATTCTTATTACCGGATTGGCGGTCTTTACAATGACGTGGACGACGAGTTCCTGGAAGGGACTCGTGCCTTTGTCTACCACATGCGTCCCCGGCTCAAGATGTATCGCGAGTTGGTGACTGAAAACGTCATCTTTCGAAAACGTTTGATTGGGATAGGCCCGGTGAGCCGCAACATGTGCCGCAAATACGGCGCCTCCGGACCGGTGATCCGAGGCTCGGGAATTCCTTACGACGTTCGTAAAGCCGAGCCCTACTCACTCTACCCGGAATTTGAATTTGATATTCCCTGCTTTCGTGAAGGCGATTCGATGGCGCGTTACCTGGTCCGCTTGGAGGAGATCAACCAAAGCCTGCGCATCATTGAACAGGCTGTGGATAGGCTTCCCGTGGGCCCTGTGATGGCTGAAAAAGTTCCGCGCGTTTTAAAACTTCCCGCCGGCGACTATTGCTACGCCGTGGAGGCTGCGCGCGGCCGCTTTATGGTCCGGCTGGTGAGCGACAACAAAGAAATTCCCTACCGTGTCAAGTTGCGCACGCCTTGTCTATCCAACCTCAGCCTGTTCGAAGAGGCCAGCCAGGGGATGCTGTTGCCGGATGCGCTGGCGTTTATGGGCAGCCTGGATTTGGTCATCCCGGATATCGACCGGTGAAATCAACCGGAGAGAGACTCAACAAATAATGCGCAACAAATGGCAACCGAAGGCAAGCGGCGCGCGCTTAGCCCTTTTAGCGTTTAGCACCATAAAGCCGATGAAATCCGAAGGCCGAAATCCGAAATCCGACCCGCTGCGACGGCGCGACAGCGCGGCGAGAAGAAGGCCGAAGCCCGAAATCCGAAGAACTCCGCTTACCCCTGCGCTGTCTGATTCGGCCTCTCGCCGCGCTGCCGCGCGAGCGCAGCGGGTCGGATTTCGGCCTTCTTTCGGCCTTCGGCCTTCGGCCTTCGGATTTGCAGATCTATGACTCAAGCTTTGTCCATACTGACAAAGGAGCCTCTCCGACTCCTGGTGTCCCTGGTAGCGATTATGAGTTTCGTGGGCCTGAACGCCGCCTACCTGGTTTGGGTGGAGCGCAAAGGCGCGGCGCGTTTTCAACGGCGGCCCGGCCCGACTGAAGTCGGTCCAGCCGGCCTGCTGCAGCCGATCGCTGACGCGCTCAAATTACTCTCCAAGCAACTCATCGTTCCCGACGGAGTGGATCGCACGTTATTCCGACTCGCGCCTATGTTGGTTATGGCCCCGGCCTTAGCGGGCCTGGCAGTCATGCCCTTCAGTCGGGCGTTGGCCGCACGCAACATTAATGTGGGTTTGTTGATGATCTTTGCTTTCGGCTCGATCAACGTGATTGCCATCATGCTGGGCGGGTGGTCCTCGCGAAACAAATACGCAATCATCTCCGCCGCCCGCGTTGTTTCACAGGATGTCGCCTACGAAATCCCGATGCTCCTGGTGGTCATCACGATGATCATGATCACCGGCACGATGAACCTCAATGAGATCGTTCAGGCCCAGGCCGGCGGCTTTTGGCATTGGAACCTGTTCCGGGTCTGGGTTAACCCGCTGATGCCCATAACCTTTTTGATTTTCTACATCTGCATGCTGGCGGAAACCAACCGTGCTCCCTTCGACATGGCCGAAGCCGAGAGTGAATTGGTCGCCGGCGCCTACACCGAATACTCCGGAATGGGTTTTGGGGTATTCTTCATGGCGGAATACGCCAACATCCTGCTGGGCAGCAGCCTGGCCACCGTGCTGTTCCTGGGCGGTTGGCAGAGCCCCTTCGGCGCTTTCTCCGGGCTCATTTGGTTCCTGTTGAAGATGTACTTCATTGTTTTCTCGGTGGTCTGGGTGCGCTGGACTTTTCCCCGGACCCAGTTCTATGGGCTATTGAATCTTTCCTGGAAGATTCTCATCCCGATCTCGCTGTTCACACTTTTGCTCACCAGCGCATTACTCAAGGTCCTGCCGGTATGAAAAACGTCATAGCTGAACTTTACGATGGTTTGAAAAGCCTCTTTATCGGGATGCGGATCACCATTGGACAGTTCTTTCAGCCGACGGTGACGGTGCGTTATCCGTATGAGACGCTCAAAATACCGGCCCGTTTTCGCGGGCATATCGAATTGGTGCGTGATCCGGCAACCGGCCAGCCCAAGTGTTTTGTCTGCAAGCTTTGCGAGAAGGCTTGCCCCAGTGATTGCATCACGGTGGAAGGCATCAAGCCTGAGGGTGCCCGGCGCAAAACCGTGACCTCGTACCGGCTGGATTTCACCAAGTGCAGTCTTTGTGGTTCGTGCGTCGAAGCCTGCCGCGACGGCGCCATCCGTTTCTCGAGGGAATACAACCTGGCCAGCACCAGCAAAGACGACTTCGTCATGGATTTATTCCAACGACTGGAAGCCGAACGCCGGGCGACCGAAAAGCCGGGGAGCTTGGATGGAACGGCAACGGGTTCCAGTCTTGTGGCGGTCGACCCAACGCAACGTGCTGCAGCTGGAGTGCCCGCAGCATCCGCCTCGGCACAGCCTAAAAGGTTGGAAACCACTTTGGAGGCCAAATGACGCCGTTTCCCGCCGCAAACCTGATTACTAATGCCGTTTTTGTCCTATGCCTTCTGACGATGGCTTTGGGCGCGGGCATCGCCGTGTTTAGTTCCCGGCTGATTCGCAGCGTTTGCGGGCTGGCCATCTGTTGCATCGGCCTGGCGGGACTTTATTACTTCTTGCATAGCCCATTTCTCGCCCTGATGGAAATCCTGATTTACGTCGGAGCCGTGTGCGTGACGATCGTTTTTGCCGTGATGCTGGCTGAACCTGATGAGCCCGCTCGCACTGAAAAAAGCGGCAGCACGGTTTTTTGGGGCGGGTTGGCGCTGCTGGTCGCGGCGGCGATTTTTTGCGGCCTGGTTTGGCTGGGCGCGCACGGGCGCTGGGCTGCGCCGGCAGACCTGCTCAACGATGGTTCCATTGCCGCAATCGGACGGGCCCTGCTCACCACCTACAGCATGGCTTTCGAGTTAATCTCCCTGGCGCTTCTGGTGGCAATCGTGGGCGCCCTGGCCATCGCCCGAACCGGCCGGACACGTGCTTAGCCTATGAATCCCACCCCCATTTACAATAGTCTGACCGTATATCTCATCGCGGCCGCATTCCTATTGGCCGTGGGCATCTTTGGCCTGATTCGGCGACGCACGCTGATCGGCATGTTGATTTCGGGGGAATTGATTTTCTCGGCTGCGTCTCTGAACTTTATGGCCTTCAATCGGTTCACGGCGCACGATCCAACGGTTGGACAAATCTTCGTGCTGTTTATCATGGGCTTAGCCGCAGCTGAAGTCGCTATCGGCCTCAGCATCATTATCGCGGTTTACCGCAACTACCGCTCCGTCACGACCCGGGAGCTTTCCGAACTGAAAGGTTAATCGACAATGGAAAGCATCACCGACATTCGACTCCTGTTGGCAATCCTGGCGCCCTTAATTGGCGCGGGTCTGGTCATGGCCAATGGCAAACGCCCCAATCTTCGCGAAACGATTTCTTTCTTGGCGGCGGCCACGCTGTTCATCACGGTCGCGTCCATGGTGCCCGCGGTTTTGGCCGGCAAGCACCTTCATTTCACGGTTTTTGAGCTGCTTCCCGGTTTGAGCATTTCGCTGCGCGCGGACGCCCTGTCAATGGTCTTTGCCGTTTCGGCTTCTTTCCTGTGGATGGTTACCGTGTTCTACTCGGCCGGTTATATGCGCGGGTTGGAGGAACATGCGCAAACGCGTTTTAACACCTGTTTCGCTCTCGCGTTGTTCGGCGCGATGGGCTGCGCTTTCTCGGACAATTTGTTGACCCTTTACCTGTTCTACGAAATCGTCAGCATCTGCACCTATCCGCTGGTGGCCCATCACCAGGACGAGGAAGGCTACGAAGGCGGCAAGAAGTACATTGCTTACCTGACCGCAACCGCCAAGGGCCTGGTTCTGCCGGCGATGGTCCTCATTTACGTTTTGAGCGGCACGCTCGATTTCGCGAACAACATTCACACGGGCATTATCCCGCCCACGGTCCATCACGGCCTCATCGCGGCGCTCTATGCCTGCTGCATCCTTGGTTTTGCCAAGAACGGCGTCATGCCTTTCCACAATTGGCTGCCCAGCGCGATGGTCGCCCCGACTCCCGTCAGCGCTCTGCTGCACGCGGTGGCCGTGGTTAAGGTCGGCGTGTTCTCGACTGTGCGGGTCATGCTCTACGTCTTTGGCGTGGACTTGATGCATTCACTTAACCTGGGTTTGCCCACCGCCTATTTCGTCTCCATCACGATTATCGTCGGCTCGATTATCGCCTTGAGCAAAGATAACCTCAAAGCCCGACTGGCTTATTCCACAGTAAGCCAGCTTTCTTATATTATTCTGGGCGTAGCCCTGTTGACACCGGCCGGCATCGAGGGCGGGCTCATTCACATCGCCAATCACGCGTTCTCCAAGATCACCTTGTTCTTCTGTGCTGGAGCGATCTATGTCGTCACCCATAAGAAGAATATTTCCGAAATGAGCGGATTGGGTCGCGCGATGCCGCTCACGTTCGGGGCCTTCGCACTGGCCTCCTTGAGCATGATCGGCGCGCCTCCCGTTGCGGGTTTTGTGACCAAGTGGTACTTGGTCAACGGAGCCTGGGACGCCGGCTCGGTGGGCATCATCATCGTGCTTTTGGTCAGCACTCTGCTGAACGCCGCTTACTTCGCACCCGTGATTTACCAGGGATTTTTCGGCAAGCAATCCGAGAGCGACATCAAACACAATTATGCCGAAGCGCATCCGGCATTGGTGATCCCGCTGAGCATCACCGCCGTCATATCCGTTTTGATTGGGCTCTACCCGGGCTTTTTCATGCGCTTCGTTCAGCACCTGATTTCATGAAACTCGTCCAGCTCATTGAGTTCCTGCGCCATCGGCTCAAAACGGTGGTGCGGATTTGTTTTGGATTATTAGCTTTGTTGATCCTCCTGGATGCGGTGCTGGTCGACAAGGAGCATGCCCATACGCACCTGGAGCGCTTGCCGGCGTTTTGGTCAATTTTTGGTTTTCTCGGCTGCGTGCTCATCATCATCGCCTCGAAATGGTTTGGTCATGCGGGAATCATGACCCGGGAGGACTACTACGATGAATAGTTTCTGGCTGCATCCTTCGCTGATCCTGATCCTGGGCGCGCTGCTGCTGCCGCTTGTCCCCGGGAAACTCAAAAAGGCGTATCTGCTGCTGATCCCGTTGTTGGTATTCGTCCGGACGCTTAACCTCAGTGCCGGTGTGTTTGGCCACGTCCAGTTCCTGGATTGGGGCTTGATCTTCGGCCGAGTCGACAAACTCAGCCTGGTCTTCGGTTACATCATGAGTTTGATGTGCATCCTGGGAACCCTCTACGGCCTGCACGTCAAAGAGAACGCCCAGCATATCGCGGCCTGGATCTACGTGGCCGGCTCGATCGGCGCCATCTACGCGGGCGATTACCTTACTCTGTTCTTGTTCTGGGAAGTCATGGCGTTCTCCTCGGTGTTCCTGGTCTGGTTCCGACGCCGGCCCGAATCCTTGAGCGCGGGCCTACGCTATCTGCTGGTGCACGTTGCCGGAGGCCTGGCTTTGCTTGCCGGGATGGTGATCTATTGTCGAACCAAGGGGAGTTGGGCTTTCGATGCTGTCGACGTGCATCATCCCACTGCTGCGATTTATCTGATCCTGATCGGGTTCATGCTCAATGCCGCGGTGCCCCCGTTGCACGCCTGGCTGCCGGATGCCTACGGTGAAGCCACGTTTAATGGTTCAGTCTTCATGTGCGCTTTCACCACCAAGACCGCCGTTTATGCTTTGTGCCGTGGGTTTGCCGGGATGGAAATCCTGGTGCCGCTCGGCGTGATCATGGCGCTCTATGGCGTGGTCTACGCCGTGCTGGAGAATGACTGCCGGCGCCTGTTGGCCTATCACATCATCAGCCAGGTCGGTTACATGGTGGCCGGTGTCGGCCTTGGCACCGCGATGGCCATCAACGGCGCGTGCGCTCATGCGTTCGCTCACATTCTTTACAAGGGGCTGCTCTTTATGGGCTGCGGCGCGGTGCTGCACATGACCGGCGAAAGCAAATTCACCGAACTCGGCGGACTCTGGAAGAAAATGCCCTGGACCTTCGTGTTCACATTAATTGGCGGTTTGTCCATCTCAGCATTCCCGTTGTTCAGCGGGTTTGTCAGTAAATCGATGATCGTTGCTGCCGGATTCGAGGAGCATAAGTACTGGGTCGGTTTCCTCCTCCTGCTCGCTTCGGCGGGAACCTTCCTCCACACCGGTTTAAAAGTGCCGTACTTTATCTGGTTCGGAAAGAATCAGCCAAAACCTGAGGTCTGGAACCGCGCCGCCGAGCCGCCAGTGAATATGACCGTCGCCATGGCAATTGCCTCAGCTTTGTGCATCTTCATCGGCTGTTACACACCCTATCTCTACAAGATGTTGCCCTTCCCCGTGGATTATCAGCCCTACACCGCTTATCACATTTCCGAGACCCTGCAGATTCTGCTCTTTACCGGAGTTGGGTTTTTCCTGCTGCTCACCAAACTCAAACCCGAACCCAAAATCAGCTTGGACCTGGACTGGTTTTATCGCATGGGTGGGCTCGCTTTTCTATGGCTTGCTCGCAAGCCAATCCAGGCAACGGACACCCTCGTGGGTGAACTCTACCGCCGGGTGGGGCTCATTCCGCTGATGAAGACGGCACGTCTCGCCGCGCTGTTTGATAATAATGCCATCGATGGGCTGGTGGATGGGCTCGCCCAAAGTGTTCGTGGATTCGGCCGCCGGTTGCGCTTGGCGCAGCGGGGTCAAATGCAGGAAAATCTCGCCTTCGCCTTCGCGGTGGCTGCCCTGGTGATTGTGGCCGTTGTTATTTATTCCTCCCGATGATACCTGCGAGCTACAACCAAATCGTTTTAAGCGTGCTGATCTTCAGTCCGCTGGCCGCAGCCGCCATCGCGACTCTGATCAAGCGAGACGACCTTCTACGCTGGTGGACTTTGGCGTTCACGTCAGCGGCGGCCATCTTCTCACTTCCGCTCTATTTCCGATTCGACCCGGCGAGCGTCGAATTTCAGTTTAAACAAACGGAAGCGTGGATTCCCGCGTTTAAAATTCAATATGCCGTGGGTGTGGATGGGATCAGCCTGCTTTTGGTGTTGCTAACCACCTTGGTGATGCCTCTGTGCGTGCTGGCTTCCTGGCGTTACATCCAAGTGCGCGTCAAAGAGTTTATGATCTGCCTGCTGATCATGGAGACGGCCATGATCGGGGTGTTCTGCGCGATGGACCTGGTGCTCTTTTTCTGCTTTTGGGAAGCCATGCTCATCCCGATGGCCTTGCTCATCGGCATTTGGGGTGGCCCGCGTAAGATTTACGCTTCCCTGAAATTCTTTATCTACACC
>Ga0210409_10007324_pt1 | contig 11368 bp, 7 predicted proteins | sample IncBWH17MmetaG_FD_161649 | JGI IMG/M metagenome (GOLD analysis project Ga0210409, IMG submission 161649) | Forest soil microbial communities from Barre Woods Harvard Forest LTER site, Petersham, Massachusetts, United States - Inc-BW-H-17-M | ecosystem: Environmental > Terrestrial > Soil >...
ACGAGTTCCAATTCGGCTACACCGTGAACGGCATCCCCGGCGCCGCGCCGGTCGCCGGCAGCCCGTATTACCGGGCGGTTTCAGGCGTCAACATCCCGCTGCTCTACCCGGATGCCAACATCTCCGGAGTGGTTCCCAACCTCAACTTCAGCGGTGTGCCTGCGCCGAGCTCGGCAACAGATGCAATGACCAGCTTCGCGGGTACGCCCTATGCCAACCGGAACCCGGTATGGAATTACATCGATAACGTGACGAAGTCCCTGGGAACGCATACGATCAAGGCGGGTCTCTATTACGAATACGCGGTGAAGACCGAGAATGCGTTCAAGCCCTACAACGCCACCATCGATTTCGGCCGGGATTCCAATAACCCAGGCGACACCAACTGGGGGTTTTCCAACGCTTTGCTCGGAAACTATCTAAGCTACCAGCAGATCAATAAAGACCCGCTTCCCAGCTATCCCTACAAGAATATTGAATTCTACGGCCAAGACACCTGGAAGGTGACCAGCCGTTTGACTTTGAACTACGGCCTTCGCATCAATTTTATTAAGCCCTTCCACGACACCCTCGGGTTGATGTCGAGTTTCAACTACTCTACGTACGATCCCAAGCAAGCCGTCACCTACTATCAACCATACGGCGCGTTTTCCGGTCCCAACCGCCAGGCCATCAACCCCCTCACCGGGCAGATCCTGCCGGCTCTTTACATAGGAGCCATTGTGCCTGGCTCCGGAAACATCAATAACGGTCTGGTTCAGTCCGGCCAAAACGGAACACCAGAGGGTCTAATGGAGGACCGCGGCGCGCATTGGGGACCTCGGTTCGGTCTCGCTTACCAGATCGACAGCAAGACCGTATTCCGCATGGGTGGCGGGATTTTCTACGAGCGCGTGGCGACTTTCGGAATCGGCGTCACCAGCAACTACACGACAAATCCTCCCAACCTGCGGACGGCTACGCTGTATTACGGAAATGTAGCCAACATCGCCAGCTCGGCTGGGACTTTCTTCCCCAATGCGCTGAACAAACTTTCCTCGGATGGTCATGTCCCCACGGTTTACAACTACAACGCGGGCATCCAGCGGCAGCTCCCCTGGCACCTGTTTGCGGACGTGTCTTATGTAGGCACTCAAACCCGTCACCTGTGGTTGGCGCAGCCGTTCAACTTGGCACCTTTGGGGAGCGCATGGCAGCCGTACACGCAGGACCCCACAACCACGGCGAAGCTCGACGGCACCACCAACCTTCCCGTGAACATGTACCGGCCGTACGCCGGCTATACCAATGCGATCGATTACACGTGGGGAACCAACAACAACTACAACTCGCTGCAAACCGCGCTCAACCGGCGCGTGGGACGGTTGCAATTGGGAGCCGCCTATACCTGGTCCAAGTCCCTGGGAGTGAACGTCGGCCACATCAACAACACCCGCGCGGCCGGCTACGGTCCTACACCTCAGGACCGCACGCACTCGTTTGTGCTCAACTACATTTACGACCTGCCGAGCGTGCCTAAACAGGGTATGCTGGCCAACCCCGCGTCCCGGCTGGTTCTGAACGGGTGGCAGTTCTCCGGTTTGACCAGTATCTCCAGCGGCGCTCCGGTCAACGTCGGCTACAACGTCTCGGGCATCGGTGCGACCACCCTGAACCGGGAGATCACGGGCAGCGAAGACGTTGCTCCGCGTGTGGTCTTCACTTGCAATCCTCAGACACAGACCTCGATCTACTCCTACCTCAGCGCCGCATGCTTTGCTCCGGCGGCCAAGGGTAGCGTGGGGCTCGATTCCGGATACGACCGTTTGCGCGGACCGGGTCTCCAGAACTGGGACATGAGCCTGTTCAAGAACATCTCCATCAGGGAGAGAGCCCGCATCCAGCTTCGTCTGGAAGCTTTTAACGCCTTCAATCACACCGAGTGGGGCGGCCTCGCCAGCACCGCCACGTTCAATTCGGCCGGTCAGATTACCAATTTGCCCGCCCAACTCGGCGGCACTGGCGGACGGTTTGGCTTCGGGGCCTTGAGCAGCATCCGCGCGGGTAGCCAGCGGATTTTGCAGATCGGCGCGAAGTTTAACTTCTAGAGGCGAGAGTTCGCTCTAATGCGTGGCGCATCGCCACTGCCGGCGACGCCAGGGCGGGCGGAGTCATGCTCTGCCCCGCCTCATCCTCCGTGCGCGGGGAAGCACTCGAAACCTGGACGTGCTAGGTTAAGGGCGGAGGTGGACTATGAGGGATCTGACGTCAAATCCTCAAATCAACATCTCGAAAATACCGATCGGCGGGGGCCTCGGGGGCGCGATTATCGCCCTCAGCATGGTGCTGGTGATCCTCGTCGGCATACCGGTGGTTGTGGTACGTGGTTCCCGTAGTCATCGCTTTAGGCTGCGGCGTCGCGATGGCTCTTCATTTCATCCGGCATAAGAGCCCAGGCGCACCCTGGATTCTTCCAGCCACGAAGAAATAGAGGGTGCGGATTCGCCGCTTGGTGCAATCCATTTCCCGGCGTGGAATAATCGTACGGTGAACCGCCCACACACCTGTTTCCGCTCCGCGGCCGTTCTGGCCGTGCTGTGCGTCGCGCTGTTGCCTGCGATAGCCCAGCCTGCGAAGAACGCCGCTCCGTCCCGCCCCACGCCGCGCACGGCCGACGGCAAGCCGGATCTCTCCGGATTCTGGCAAGGCCCGTTGATGCACAATATGTTCGATTCCACCGGCGGCCCTCAATTTACGCCGGCCGGCAAAGCGGCGTTCGAGTACAACGTGACCAAATCCGAGAATCCGGAAGGCCTGTGCCTATTCGCCGGAGTCCCGCGAGCCAGCATCAGCGGAGTGCCCTTCGAGATCGTCCAAAGCGCCCATCGCGTCGCTTTCCTGTACGAGCTGATGACCGCCTGGCGCTCCGTCCCTATTGACGGAAGTCCGCGCGCCAAGAACATTCCCGACTCCTTCTTTGGCAATGGGGCCGGACATTGGGAAGGCGACACCTTGGTCATCGACGTCACCGGCTTCAAGGACTATCTGAGCTGGGTGGACGACGACGCGCATCCCCATAGCGACGCCATGCACGTGGTCGAACGCTGGACGCGCACCGACGGGGACCACTTGGCGCACGAAGTGACGGTCGAAGATCCCAAGTTCTACACCAAGCCTTGGACGTTCAAGCGTGTGTTTACGTCAATGCCGCCCGGCCAGCAGCCCATGGAGTACGCGTGCGACGAGAACAATCTCGATCGTAGCCATCTTGGCGCAGGCCCGCAGCCTGGACGCTAGGTGGCACTAATTAACGGCGGCGAATCCTGTAACGGCGGCGGATACTGGGCAGGGCCTCGCCGGGAGAGGCGGGCCAAGTGAAAAACGATGAGCGGGACCTTGTGGGAATTCTCCGTGGGAACTGGCCTTGGCTGTTGCCGATTGCTGCTCTCATCCTCGCCACTATCCTCCTTCCATCGCGGTACGTAGGTTCACCTATATTCTTTCCAGTAGTCATCGTCCTGCTGATCATCCTGCTTGTTTGTGCCGTGTGGAAAGATTCATCCCGCCGCTAAGAACCCGCTGCCGAAACTGAATACCCTGAGATGTGCGAAAATCTCCGCCATAGGGGGAGATATTGTCCAGCGTCCGCGATCCCGCGCTTTTCAATGAGGACCTGGCTCCGGTAGCACTCGCCAAGCGCACTTGGGGCGTCTATAGTTACGCCTCGCTGTGGGTGGGCATGAGCGTGTGCATCCCCACGTACATGCTGGCGTCGGGACTAATTGCCGGTGGCATGAATTGGTGGCAGGCGGTCGGCACCATCCTGCTGGGCAACCTGATCGTGCTGGGGCCAATGCTGCTCAACGCGCATGCGGGAACCAAGTATGGCATCCCGTTTCCGGTCTTCGTGCGAGCCTCCTTCGGCGTGCGCGGTGCCAACCTGCCTGCGGTTTTGCGAGCGTTGGTGGCCTGCGGATGGTTCGGCATTCAGACTTGGATCGGCGGCCAGGCGATTCATTCCATGCTCAAGATCCTTTGGCCCGCGGCGTCGGCTCCGAGTCTCGTCTGGGTATGCTTCTTCGCGTTTTGGTTGCTGAACATGGCCGTGATCTGGCGCGGCATCGAGACCATCCGCTTTTTGGAAGGCGTCGGCGCGCCCTTCATGCTGGCCGTGGGACTGCTGCTGCTGTGGTGGATCACGAGCAAAGCCGGCGGCTTCGGACCGGTCCTGAGTTCCCCCAGCAAATTCAAAACCACGGCCGAGTTCGTGCGCTTCTTCATTCCCTCGCTCACCGCAATGGTCGGCTTCTGGGCCACAGTCGCCCTCAACATCCCTGACTTCACACGCTACGCCACCAGCCAGAAGGCGCAAGCCGTGGGGCAAGCGCTGGGATTGCCTGCCGCGATGACTCTGTATTCGTTCATCGGAGTGGCTGTGACCTCAGCATCGGTGGTGCTGTTCGGCGAAGCCGTATGGGACCCGGTGGCGCTCATCGGACGCTTTAATCAGCCGTTGATTGCCTTGGTCGCGCTAGTCGCCATCCTGATTGCGACCTTGAATACCAACGTCGCCGCCAATGTAGTCTCGCCGTCTAACGATTTTTCCAACTTGAGCCCGCGTCTGATCTCGTTCCGCACCGGCGGAATGATCACCGGCGTAGTGGGCGTGATGATGATGCCCTGGAAGCTCCTGGGCGATTACAGCGCTTATATCTTCGGGTGGCTGGTCGGATATTCAGGTTTGCTCGGCCCGATCGCGGGGGTCATGATCGCCGACTATTTCATTCTCCGGAAACGCACGCTGGCGGTCGATGATTTGTATCGCCGCGGAGGCATCTACGAGTATCGCGGGGGCGTGAATCCTCGCGCGGTAGCGAGCTTGATTTTAGGAATCGCGATTGCGCTTCTGGGCCTCGCCATTCCGCCTTTGCGATGGCTCTACGATTACGCGTGGTTCGTGGGATTCGCGGTCTCCGCGCTGGCGTATTTGGCCCTGATGCGCGGCGCGGCCGTCGAGGTTTCGGATACGGCTCGCCTGGACCGGCCGGTAATCGGAGGGCAGCTTGGCGACTAACGGTCTCGCCGAGGCGTTTCCGCCCTTGACTCAGCAGGAAGCGATCGTAGAATCGCACCGCTGCTTGTTCTGCTACGACGCGCCGTGTATCCATGCGTGTCCGACGCACATCGATATCCCCGGCTTCATCAAGAAAATATCGACAGGCAATTTGGTCGGCTCGGCTCGGACGATCTTCGATAGCAACCTGCTCGGTGCGACCTGCGCGCGCGTGTGCCCGGTGCAGGAGCTGTGCGAGGGCGCGTGCGTGCTCGGCAAGGATCACAAGCCCGTGATGATCGGGCGGCTGCAACGTTACGCCATGGATTACGCCTACGAACGCGGCGGACCGGCGATCGGGATTGCGCCTCCCACGGGCCGGAGTGTAGCAGTGGTGGGCGCAGGTCCCGCCGGCCTCTCCTGCGCGGGCGAGCTCGCGCGCCGGGGCCATAGCGTCACCATCTTCGAGAAGCGTGCGCTTGCCGGAGGACTTTCCACCTACGGCATCATCTCCTTGCGCGAGCCCATGGAGGCGTCCCTTCAGGAGGTCGCCATGATCGAGCGGCTGGGCGCAAAAATTGAGATTGAACGCGAGCTGGGGGGAAATGTTTCCCTTCATCAACTGCAAAAAGATTTCGCGGCAGTGTTTCTCAGCGTCGGTCTCGGTACGACGCAGCCCATGGACATCCCGGGCGAAGAGCTGATTCTGGATGGACTCGACTACATCGAATCCAGCAAGCTCGATCCTGCCGGAATGAAAATCGGGCGCAACGTGGTGGTGATCGGCGCGGGCAACACCGCCATCGATTGCGCGACCGTGGCAAAACGCCTGGGTGCCGACACTGTCACCATGGTGTACCGCAGGTCGGCTCAGGAGATGACCGCTTATCCGCACGAATTCGAATTCATCAAGAAGGAAGGCGTGACGGTTTGTTTCCTCACGCAACCTGTTCGGATGTTGGCGGAGAACGGACGCGTCAACGGCCTGGAATGTGTCCGCATGGAATTGGGCCCGGCGGATGGCTCTGGCCGCCGCTCGCCCGTTCCCGTGAAGGGATCGGCATTCATCCTGCCCGCCGATCAAGTGGTGAAGGCGGTCGGCCAGCAGAAGCCGGTCGTCGCCGGACTTCAGACAGAACGCGGATTCATCCAGGTGAACACCGAGTTGGAGACCAGCGTGAAGGGCCTCTTCGCGGGAGGCGATTGCATTCGAGCCAGGGGCTCGGCGTCGACGGTGATGGCGGTTCAGGATGGCAAGCTCGCCGCCGCCGCGATCCATTCCCGGATAATGGGCAGCATCATGAACCGGAGGTGAGCGCACATGGCCGATCTCAAGATTGACTTCGCGGGCATCCGCAGCCCCAATCCGTTCTGGCTAGCGTCCGCGCCGCCGACCAATTCCGGCGCGCAGGTCCATCGCGCCTTCGAAGCCGGATGGGGCGGAGCGGTGTGGAAGACCATCGGCCCGCCGGTGTTGAACGTGTCCAACCGCTACGGCGCTTGGCACTTCGGGAATCAACGCATGCTCGCCATCAACAACGTCGAGCTGATTTCCGACCGCCCGCTCGAAGTCAATCTCCGCGAAATTGCTGAAGTGAAGCGTGCTTGGCCGGGCCGCGCCGTAGTGGTTTCCGCAATGGTGGAGTCCACACCGGAAGCCTGGCACGAAATCATCCGCCGCATCGAGGACACGGGCGCAGACGGAATCGAACTCAACTACGGCTGCCCGCACGGAATGAGCGAGCGCGGCATGGGCGCAGCCGTGGGCCAGGTCCCCGAATACTGTGAGCAGATCACACGCTGGGTGATGGATGTCGCGCGCATTCCCGTGATTGTGAAGCTCACGCCCAACGTCACGAGCATTGTTAGCCCCGCCCGCGCGGCGCTTGCTGCGGGAGCCAGTGCGCTCTCGCTGATCAACACCGTCAACTCCATCGTCGGCGTGGATCTGGACACGCTAGAGATCACGCCTAGCATCGGCGGCAAGGGCGGGCACGGCGGCTACGCGGGGCCCGCCGTGAAACCGATCGCTCTCAATATGCTCGCGGCGCTGGGCGCCGATCCCGGCGTGCAAACTGCTGGGCGTCCGATCTCCGCCATGGGCGGCATCGCGACCTGGCGTGACGCGGCCGAATTCCTGCTGCTGGGCGCGAGCAGCCTCCAGGTTTGCACCTCCGTGATGCACTATGGCTTTCGCATCATCGAAGACCTGTGCGACGGTTTATCGAACTGGATGGACTCCAAAGACTTCGCCACAATCGGTGAGGTGCGCGGCCTCAGCCTCCATCGCATCTCCGACTTCAAGGACTTCGATCTATCGTTCCAGGCCGTGGCCCGCATCGATGAATCGAAGTGCATCCGCTGCGACCTGTGTTACGTCGCCTGCAACGACACCGCGCACCAGTGTATCGATCTGTTCGACGCCGCCGGGCAAGCGGTATCGCCCCGATCCTACGCTGTAAGCTCTAACGGCCGGAGGGAGGCGGTCGAAACGCGCCCCCAGCCGCGGGTTCGCGAAGCCGACTGCGTCGGGTGCCGCTTGTGCTACAACGTGTGTCCGGTTGAAAACTGCATCTCGATGGTTGAGGTCCCGTCGGGACGCGAGCCGGTAACCTGGGATCAACTGGTGAAATCGCGCCCGGAAGTCACTGAAGACTGGGACGCGATGAAGAAGTACCGTGAGAAGACGGGAATTGAAATTCACTAAACGAAACCCATGGCCCTCGTGATCCGCAACGCCGACATCGTCAACGCCGACTCCCGCACGCGTGGTGACATCTTCGTCGAAAACGAAACCATCACCCGCATCGGCGCCGATCTGGACGCGCCGCCCAACGCGGAAGTGATCGACGCCACGGGTAAGCTGGTGTTCCCCGGCTTCATCGACCCGCACGTTCACATCTATCTGCCCTTCATGGCGACCTTCGCCAAGGACACACACGAGACCGCAAGCATTGCGGCTCTGATCGGCGGCACTACGACGTATATCGAAATGTGTTGCCCCAATCGCAATGACGACGCTCTCGAAGGCTATCAGTTGTGGAAGTCCAAGGCAGAAGGCAACAGCGCCTGCGACTACACCTTCCACATGTCGGTGACCAAGTTCGAAAAGTGTACCGAAGGCCAGTTGCGCGAAATCGTCGCTGACGGCATTGCGTCCTTCAAAATCTTTCTGGCCTACAAGAATTTCTTCGGCGTCGACGACGGCGAGATGTACGAAACGCTCACGCTGGCCCGCACGCTCGGCGTGATCACCACCGCGCATTGCGAGAACGCGGAGCTGATCGCCCGCTTGCAACAGAAGCTCCTGGCCGAAGGCAGGACCGGGCCGGAGTGGCATGAGCCCAGCCGTCCCGAGTCGGTGGAAGCGGAAGGCACGGGCCGGTTTGCGGCCTTCGTCGAAAACACAGGAGCCGCGGGCTACGTGGTGCATCTCTCCTGCCAGCCGGCGCTGAACGCCGCGTTGTACGCGAAATCGCGCGGCGTCAGAATCTGGGTCGAATCCGTGCTCCCGCACCTCCTGCTCGATAAGACCTACGCCGAACGCCCCGGCGTCGAAGGCATGAAGCACGTCATGTCTCCGCCCTTGCGCGATCGCAGCGGCCAGAAACTAATGTGGGACGCCCTGGAGGCCGGGTTCATCGACACAGTTGGTACTGACCACTGTCCCTTCGACACCTCGCAAAAACTGCTGGGCAAGGACGCCTTCACGCAAATCCCCAACGGCATCCCCGGCATCGAGGAACGTGTGAATCTGCTCTACACCTACGGCGTCAAGCGCGGGACCATCGGTTTGAACCGTTTTGTCGAGGCCGCCAGCACGACCGCGGCGAAGCTGTTCGGACTCTTCCCGCGAAAGGGCACGATCGCCGTGGGCAGCGATGCCGACCTGGTGATTTACGACCCGTCCTATCGCGGAAAAGTCTCCGCCGCTACCCAGCACATCAATTGCGACTACAGTGGATTCGAAGGCATGGAGATCGAAGGCCGACCGTCCGTGGTCACCGTCCGCGGCAAGGTGCAAGTGCGCGACGGACAATTCGTCGGCGAGCGCGGCCGCGGCCGTCTGCTGAAACGCGAGCCTGCTTATTTCTAACCATGACTGTCGACCCGAAACGCACCATCGCCGAGCTGAAGGAACTCCGCCTGTTGACCGCGGACGTCAACGGCGCACAGCGCGTCGCCTGGACCGACACATGGCTCAAAGCGCGCGGTTGGTTCACGTCCAAACTGACAGCGGGCCTCGCCGGTGTGGGTATCGAAGATCACTTCGACGCCGCGGGCAACCGGTGGATCACACTGCCCGGTGCGTCCGAGAAGGCTCTGCTACTCGGCAGCCACCTCGACTCGGTCCCCAATGGCGGATGGCTCGACGGCAGCCTTGGCGTGATGTGCGCGCTCGAAATCTTCCGCGCGATCGCCAAAGAGTACGATGGACATCCTCCGGTCACCGTGCGTCTGGTGGATTGGGCCGATGAAGAAGGCGCGCGGTTCGGCCGCAGTCTGCTCGGATCCTCCGCGTTCGCGGGCACGCACTCCATCGACGCCGATCGCGGACGCACCGATAAAGACGGTGTTCGCCTGGAGGACGCGCTGCGTAACTGCGGTGTTGAAATCGACCGGTTCCCCGACGCCCAGCGCGAGCGCGCCGGCGCCGCCGCCTACCTGGAACTGCACATCGAGCAGGGCCCTGTGCTGGAATCTCTCGGGCTGCCGCTGGGTGTCGTGCTCGGCACCAAGGGCGTCGAGCGCCATTCGATCATGTTCCACGGCCAAGAGGCGCACTCGGGTTCCACGCCGATGAACGCGCGCCGCGACGCCCTGGCCGCAGCCGCCAAGCTGGCTCTCGAAATCCGCTCCATCGCTGGAAAACATCCCGACGCAGTTTGCACCATCGGCAGCGTCAAAACGTTTCCTGGAATCGTGACCGCCGTGGTTGGCCGGTGCGAGGCCACGCTCGATCAACGCGACCTCGACGCGAGTGTGCTTGCAGGAATGTACGCTGAGGCTCGCCAGGCAAGCCAGCGGTTCGCCCAGGAAGAGCGCTGCACGGTCGAGTGGTCGCGTATCTGGAGCATCGAGCCGGTCCCGTTCCACCCGGCTCTAGTCGATCTGTGCGACGCGGCCGTCCGTGAGACCGCGGGAACCGTGAGCCGCATGCCCAGCGGCCCCCTGCACGACGCCGCCGAGGTGTCGCGCTGCGGAATCCCCACCGTGATGATGTTCGTGCAGTCGCTCCAAGGCATCAGTCACAATAAGATCGAAGACACGCGCGAAGAACACTTGGAACTCGCCGTCCAGGCGATGAGCCGCTTGGCCGAGAAGACGATAGACTGGATTCTCAAATGAGCGCACAGGCGCCAGTCCGTTGTGCGCGATTAAGAATGACGAAGGTGATGTATGGCGATCGCTGACGTTTCCGCACCGACCAAAACATTGGACCACTGGATTTCCGGCCGCCCCGTGGCCTCCGTATCGGGACGCTCCGGTATCGTCTGGAACCCGGCCACCGGCCAACCCCAGGCCCGCGTCGCGTTCGCCAGCGCGGAGGAAGTTGACCAGGCCGTGGCCTCCGCCCGCCAGGCATTTCCCGCATGGCGAGCCACCCCGCTCTCGCGACGTTCCGAAATCCTGTTCAAGCTCCGCGAGCTGATCGATGCAAACCGCCGCCGCATCGCCGAGCTCATCACGCTCGAGCATGGCAAGACTCTTCCCGACGCGATGGGTGAAGTAGCGCGCGGCCTCGAAAATATTGAGTTCGCTTGCGGCATTCCGAATCTCCTCAAGGGCGGCTTCTCCGAGCAGGCCAGCCGCGGCATCGATGTGTATCAGATCCGCCAGCCTCTGGGCATTGTGGCGGGCATCACGCCTTTCAACTTTCCCGCGATGGTGCCCATGTGGATGTTCGCCAACGCGATCGCGTGCGGCAACACCTTCATCCTGAAACCATCCGAGCGCGATCCGTCCGTCAGCCTGTTGATGGCGAATCTGCTCCAGCGCGCCGGTCTCCCCGACGGCGTCTTCAACGTAGTGCAGGGAGATAGAGTCGCGGTCGACCGTTTGCTCGAACACCCCGAAGTGAAAGCCATCAGCTTCGTCGGCTCCACGCCCATCGCGCGCCACGTCTACGAAACCGGCACGCGCAACGGCAAGCGCGTGCAGGCGTTGGGCGGCGCGAAGAATCACATGCTGGTCCTGCCCGACGCCGATATCGACATGGCCGCGGACGCCGCGGTTTCCGCCGCCTACGGATCGGCGGGCGAGCGCTGCATGGCGATTTCGGTCGCGGTTGCGGTAGGCAGCGCCGCCGATCCTCTGATAGCCGCGATCCGCGAA
>Ga0210409_10007325_pt1 | contig 11367 bp, 14 predicted proteins | sample IncBWH17MmetaG_FD_161649 | JGI IMG/M metagenome (GOLD analysis project Ga0210409, IMG submission 161649) | Forest soil microbial communities from Barre Woods Harvard Forest LTER site, Petersham, Massachusetts, United States - Inc-BW-H-17-M | ecosystem: Environmental > Terrestrial > Soil >...
GCTGACCCAGACAGTTATGTCCTGAACGAGCCCAATGTGTTTCCCGCCGCAATCGGAAGATCATTCTACGAGAGCGTACTACCGCCCGGCTCAGTCGATCTCGGGTGGTGCTCGTATGCCGCCGTGTGGCTCAGCCGCGTCCCAACATTTATCCCAGACCACTTCGTTTCCCTCCGCGCCACCGGTAGGGTGCGGGCCGAGTTCGAGCGCCAGGGAGCGCAGGACTGGGAGGCATTCCTCTCGTTACGAGCAATAGAATTACGGCCTGGAGGGCGCCTGGTCGTTGTGCTCCCGGCACTCACTGATGATGGATTGTCGGGGTTCGAAAATATTATGGACCAGGCCAATGCTGTGCTCGCCGAGATGGTCGCTGACGGCGCACTTATGGCCGAGGAGCGGGCGCGAATGGTACTAAGGGCTTATCCCCGGCGGAAATGCGATCTTCTCGCTCCATTCGCGCGCGACGGACACTTCCAGCATCTGACCGTGGAAGACTTCGAGATGTCCGCCCTCCCGGACGGCGCATGGACCGACTACGAACGAGACGGAAACAAGGAAGCCCTGGCAACCAAGCAGGCGCTATTCTTCCGCTCGGTCTTCATGCCGTCACTTGCATCCGCGCTTGACCGCGTGCGCTTGGGCGACGCCGAGGCGCTTCGCATTTTCGGAGACCGCCTGGAGGCCGGGCTCAAACGGCGTCTGGCGAGCCAGCCGGCAGCCATGCACTCCTTCGTGCAGACCATCGTTCTTGCCAGGCTGGATTGACGCTTCCCAAGTATCGCCCAAACCGGAAACCCGGGCGCTGAACTCCGGATTCCTGTCGAGAAAATCCCTTCGCACAGACTACGTGCCCTATATGTAGGTGTGGGACATGAGTCTCGCCCGAAAGCCTTCAGGGTGCGGCAGAAATAGCTACCGATATTGACGCATAATGTGGTCTCGGTTTGCGATTGTTTCCGAGTGCCGACGATCCGGACAGAGTCGACAAATCCCGGCGGCGCGCTGCGCAGGTCCCAATTTAATACTTTATATAATGCTTTCTGTCGAACTCGCTGGTGTGTTACGATGCTTTTGCCGAAAAGGCCTAAGGGCCTCCTTTAAAAACAGCGGGGTAGGATGTAGCCTACGGTGATGGAGGGTGGCGAATGCGGATCCTTCTTTTTTACGATCCGGCTCAAGGCAAGGGTGCGATCGGCACACTTGACGCGAATGCCTTCACGACAACCAAGGAGCTGCCCGCCGGCAGCTTCAGCCAATGGACGCACGTGGTTGCCAGCGGCCCCACAGTGCTGTGCTACAACCAGAGAAATGGCGTCGCGGCGTTCGGGACGCTTACGCCAACGGGCTTTACGACGGATCTGGAATTGCACCCTGGGAGCTTCGGAACATGGACCAATATTGTTCCCACTGCCGCCGGGTGGCTCTTCTACGACCGCTACACGGGTGCCGCCGCCGTGGGCACTTACCTTTCGGCTGGATTGCTGAAGCAATTCGTGACTACTGTATCCCTGCCGCGCGAGAGCTTGTCCGAGTGGACGCACATCGTAGCGAACGGCGACTCCGTATTGTTCTACAACCGACTCAACGCAAGCGCTGCCGTTGGACACGTCACAGCCGCTGGACTTACCACAACACAGTCCTATGCCCCCGGCACTTTCGGAGTGTGGACGCACATCGTCAATGACGGCCCCACTCTGTTCTTTTATAATCGCGACAACGGCGGCGCAGCCGTTGGAACTCTGACCGCGGCCGCGTTCACAACGAATACAACGTTCCAAGGGGGGGCATTCAGCGCATGGACGCATATTTCGGCCAACGGGCCGACGCTACTCTTTTACAACCAGGAAACCGGCGCCGGCGCGATCGGAAATCTGACCTCGAACAGCTTTTCGACAAGCAAATCCTTCGGCGCCGGGTCGTTCGGCAACTGGAGCCATATTACGGGCGACTCCTCCTGCGGTCCCGAACCGCAGCAGATCAAATTCGCGGTGCTGCTCTGCCACTGGCATCGGCCGCCGGGTCTCACCACGGTGTTACCCCCGGATTTCTATCGAGAATACATGTTCGACATGGGCGCACCAGACGGCATCGGACGTTTTTGGTTCGATCAGTCCGGCGGGCAGCTGCGTTTCACCGGGCAAGTACACGACTGGATTCCGTTGAGCAAAGACCCGAATGATTCGAGCATTGCCAACAACCGGCAGGCGCTTGCCGTACAGGCAATGGCAGACGCTCAAAAGGCGGGATGGCAGCCCGGCAACGAGCAGGCAATCGTTGTGGTTGTCGCTACCCTTGGATCCCAAGGGGTTGACGCCGGAGCGATCCTAAACCCGGTGAACGTTGCCGGAGTGGACAGGTGGATCGCGGTGCTGCACGGCGATTCCGCCAACTGGATCGAATCGAGCTCCGGTAACGTATTAGGTTCGAATTACCGGTTCGACTTCAATTCCCATGAAGTCGGACACCTGGTCGGCGATCTCAATTCATTTGACCACGCGTTTGGACCTAACGGAGTCTACGATCACCCGTACTGCATCATGGCTGCGATGAGTTACGGCGGAATTCCGGCGATATTCGATGTTTGGCAGCAGGGATCGAGCCGGCCGCCGGAGGTGCAGACGAAGGGGCCCGGACTTGACGGAGCCACGCGCGCCGCTTGCGGTTGGGCGCGAATCCGAAGATTCACGCCTCAAGATTTGCAGCAGGGCGTTGAGGTGCGTATCGCTCATCTGGGGGACCACGACACCGGGCTGCCGCAGGTTGTCGAGTTTAACACCCAGGCGAACGGAGCGGCTGCTACATATACGCTGGAATTTCGATCGCGCCTCGCGTTCTGGGACCAGGCGTTTGCGCCAGCTATGGTGCTCTGCCAGCGTGAGGGAAGTAAATGGTCTGGAAATCCGACATGGGGACCGCGGTCTTCTACGTACGTGAATCGTGCCATCGTTCCGGCAGGCGGGGGAAATCTGCCAACGCTGTCGCAATCGGGAGTTGTTAGCGCAGAGGTGCTGGATATGGGCGGAGAGTGGATCCGCGTGCGACTCACCAAAGGTTGAACCGCAGCATTGGCGGAGGCGGCATATCCAGTGTCTGCGTGCGCGGCGGAATAAGGATACCTCTGGCAATCAAAACGGACCTCTTTGAGGCGCTCCGCGCCAACGATGAACCGGCCGTGGCCTCGGTAGTTCGGAATACCGGGGATACGAACAGCAAGAATGCGCACGGCATTCCGGGGATGCAGGAGGCTCTGGGTGCCCACCGCAGTTGGTGAAAACTACGGCTTTCGTACGGACATACGTGACCGGGCTGGTCAATCAGGAATTGCTCCTTCAGAGCGGAAATTTCGCGTAACCCTAAGTAACTTCCCGCATTCAATGAATTGATTTATTCTGTCGATGCAAGAAACGGAGAACAGCAACGCGCTAACGTCGCTGCTCTCCTAAATCCCACACAGGGGGCGAGTCCCATGTCAGATCTGTCCACATCGTGGCAGAAGATCCTGCACGATGCAATTTCACAACCGGGCGTTATTCATGACGGCCTACACCATTCGTACTCGGTAGGAAACCAAAACTGCTGGCGCTATTCCAGTGCTCAGCACGCGCTCAGCGTAAAAACCACCTGTTCGTTCGCTTCCGACCGTCGAATTCTCAGCATTCTATCCTCTCTGGGAATTCCTACACATCGACACCTGCCATGCCAATCTAAGTAGTGCGCTCGCTCCAATGCCCTTTATGCAGTGCGGCCTGCTAGTCCCCACGTTTGCACGGCTTCTGATCCACGGCCAAAGAGTCGATCATCCTTATCGATCACCTTCTTGAGTTCGTCATCAATCGTCAATGTCATCGAAAGGGTGCACCTTACCTTCCGGGTCGACGTACTCTCCGAGCTCAGGCGCTCAGGGCGATTGCAGAAACTGGCGCCCCAGGCTGGAAATGCCGGGAGGCGTGAAACGGCTGAAACCGGTAGCCGATACCGAAGATGGTTTCTATGTATTGCGCGCTGTTCGAGCCCAGCCGTTTTCGCAGCCTGCGAATATGTACATCTAACGTGCGGGTCCGAATCCCCCTACCGTACCCCCAGACGCGCATCAGGAGGACCTCTCGCGGAACGACCTCTCCGGCGTTCTCCACCAATAGCAAGAGCAACTCGTATTCTTTGCGTGTGAGCGGCAGCGGGCGGGAATCGAGGTGGATGATTTTGTTGGCAACATCTATTTCGAGATGTGCATCCTTGTAACGGAAGGGTAAGGCGCCTGCAAGCATCTTTTCAATATCGTTCGATTTGGTCATGTCATAACTCCTATCGTTTTCTGCGTTCATGATTCGCCATTGTGTAACATTGTGTCGGCCTTCTCGAACTGCACCACGCCCAAACGAGCAACCCGCCCCCTCCAGGCCTTGTGGCGGCTAAGCCGCAGCGTTCAGGAGATGGGAGAGGCGCGTCAAAGGCTTAGCGACACGCTTGAGTTGCCTGTGAATCGTGAGTCGCCGGACGACCGCGGCTCTAATCTGTCTTGTGTTCTTGCTCATCGAACTCTTCTCCTCAGTAAAACTCTGTCGTAACGACCTACGCTACTTTCGGAGTGAAAGCTCGCCGTGCTCGTTCGCGTGACGGCAGCGACAACGTAATCTAAGGTCGTGGCGTGAGGCTCCAGGACCGCCGGCGGAACCTTGTAGTGCTCCGCCACAGCGCCATGCACACCAAATATTACCGGCTCTTGTTCCGCGGGAAGGTACGCTCTGCGCATAGGGCCCTTCACGCGCTCAATTCGCACTTCGGAACGATAGACAACGTCAGACATAAATCCTCCAGAGGTCGGGTTGTGCCAACAAAATGTGCCCGCTGCTCGAGGAGGGCCTTGGCAGCGGGCACGAGGGAAGCTCAATTGAGCCGTTGAACGATCGGACAATTGATGGAGAAGTGGCTGGTCGTGAACGGTGCCCCACCGGGCGCTGTAAGCAGGCCATCCTGGACGAAAGTCAGAATCTGGAACTCCTCACGCAACTGACCACGGTATCCTTTGTTAATTGCATCCTGGGTCCACTGGTAAATCTGAGCATCCCAGGTAGGAGAGTAATCCAGGGCATTTGTCGGTATTCCGCCTAAGACGTTGTTGGGCCGAAAACCGTCCGCCAAGTCGGCTGACAACCCTTGCCGGAGCGGGTTTGCGCATCCACCTTCTTCTGGACCGTTTGCAGCGAGGAAGATCCGCTCGATCGGGCTGGAGAAACTGTCGTCCCGCCCGAGCTGAAGATTCGCCATCAAGGGAGCAAGAGTATTGTGCTCGATCGCGGCTGCCAGCGGTATGCTCGCGTCCATCGACAGATACCATACCGGCTTTCCAAAACTGAACCCGTTGATCAGGTTCAAGGTCACCGTCATGTTGCTAGGATCGATGGCCAGTACCTGGTCATGGACAATCGAGTAGTCCACATTGCCATTGGGGAAATTGATCTGATTGGCCGTGACGTTAAATGCGACGATGGGGGCATTGTAAATAACGCCGGCGGCATTTACCACCTGAACGAGTGGACTGTAGTCCTTGTCACCCACGGATCCTGGTTGAAAGGCGAGCGGAGGAAATTCCTGGCCAGGAGGCCCTGGAGTGATGCTCCGGACAGGGGAAAAATCAACGATTCCCTTATCGAACACGAGGTCATTGTTTTGATCGAAGTTCGCTGTCCGCGCCGCAGTCGCCGCAAACGTCAGCTTCGCCGAGAAATTAAGCCCCAGCTCGTCCGCGACGTCAGAGTCATCAACGTCTGTCAAGATGTACCAAACGTTTTTTCCATCCTTCATATGTCCCAGATAAAGAGGAATCGTGATTGTACCCGCGGCCACATTAACGGGGCCTGTGTTGAGCAGTTGGACCGGACCCACCAGGCTGCGATTGACCGTCGACGGGGATGGTCCGAAGTAAGAAAGATCCACAGTCGCGCCAACAGAAGGTGGTGCTGGGAATAGGTCACACCCTGGTCCAGGGCCTCTCGGTCCCGGTCCGGGGCCTTGCGCAGTATTGGGATTCGCTGGTGTGCCCGCATCGGCGATGTTCGCGTTGCGTATGTCGATCCTTCCTTGAAACACCCTTCGCGGGGTGCGAAGCCGCGGCGAATCTTGCGCGAATGCAGTCAGGGTCAGTGTGAACGCAATTGTCGAGGCCACAGCGCTTGAAATTGCCTTCACCTTGAAATATGTGAAATTCATGTGAGAGTTCTCCTCATAGCCAGATTTGGAATTTGTGTCACCTCGCCCTCTAGAGGCAAGGACAGCACTGCTATGGCACCCGACAAGCCAAACCATGGAATCTCAATTGGAAATGAGCGGGAGGAAGGTAAGTGCTTTCGACTTGGCAAGATCTCTGCTCATGAGGTGCAAATGAATTCTCCTATCCAATGACGAAACCGCGACGGATCTCCGGCACTGACATCGCCTGGCCGACACGCGTGCCAAATCGCATTTGCCAGTTGTCTTGGGGCATCAGTGACAGGGTTGGGACTAGCGGGATGAGCGAATCACTCTTGGAAAGCGCCGTCACGGGCGGGGCCATTTTGTTGGAAGTGCGCTGGACGGCTGATGCGCAGCTTTCGCATTCGGTAAACCAGCGATGTCCTCTTCATTCCCAATCGCTCCGCAGCGCCATTACGTCCGCCCACGACCCAATTGTTCGCTTCCAGCGCTCGGATTATATGATCTCGCTCAACTTCCGCAAGACCCGTCACGGAAACGTTGGTGGCGGCGCGTGCGGGGAACGTTTCCAACTCGGAGGTGGGGGCGCGCAATACGGAATGCGGAGAGAGAATGACGGCTCGTTCGATAAAGTTTTGCAATTCGCGAATGTTTCTGGGCCAGCGGTATCGCACCAGGGCATCCATTGTGTCCGAAGGGATTTAATCGATTCGTTTGTTCATTCGTCGAGCGTAGAGCTCGGTGAAATGACGAACCAGCTTCGGAATGTCCTCCGTACGTTGCCGCAGTGCGGGAACGCTGATTGGAAATACCTTTAATCGGTAATGCAGGTCCTCGCGAAAAGTTGACTGCTTAACCATCCCGGACAGATCGCGATGCGTCGCAGCGATGAGCCGGACGTCAACCTTATGAGTGCGGTTGCTGCCGAGCCTCTCAAATTCCTGCTCTTGCAAAACGCGCAATAGTTTCGCCTGAAGTTCTAGCAGGCTGCGGAAAAATTGAATTCAACCCGCAGCCGTGTCCTTGATCCGTTGGCGAGTAAGCCAAACCACGTGCGAATTCGAGGTTCGTAAGTATTTGAGGATGTCCCACTTCGCCATTTGCGATTTTGGGCACACGTCTCCCCTGACTTAAGTGGATTGAACCGCTGGTGACAGCAGATTTCGCATCCGCACCAGATTGTACACAGCCGCTGCGAACGTGAACACCCAACCTACCTTGTGAATGCCCCGATGCCGCACCTTGCGCATCAGTGCGATCGTCTTCAGCCAACCGAAGCTCTCTTCGATTCGCTTCCGCTTCTTCTGGCTGATCCCATATCCGGCGTGCCGCGTGGTCCGCTCGTCAATGGCGCTGCCGCCACTCCGCTTGGTGTTCTGTGCCACGTGCGGTGTCACCTTCAGATTCCGGCATTCCGCCACGAAGTCCCTGGTGTCGTATCCCTTGTCGGCTCCCAGTGTCACTCGATGGTTACCGGGAATTTGTTCCAGCATCACTAATGCTGCGTCGCGCTCGGCGGTGCCGTTGGCTTGGAAAAGCTCCGTCGTCACGATCAGCCCGTTGCGGTTCTCCACCAGCAGGTTGCCGGTGTAACTCAGCTTGGCTTCTTTGCCGCTGCCTTTGCGCGCCAGCAGCGCATCTGGATCGGTGGTTGATTCATGCGTTTGGTTGGACCGTGTCTCGCCGTGAAAATCTATGGTCGGGTTCCCGGGATCGTCTGGCGGCCGGTTCTGCTGGTCCTTGCCTTGAAAGCTCTTCAGGCTGGCCCAGGCTTCGATGAGCGTCCCGTCTACGGTGAAGTGCTCATCGCTGGTGAGGTTCTTCTCGCGTGCCTGATTCACCACCTCGCACAGAAACTCCCGCGCCACGTCGCCATCCAGCAAGCGATCCCGATTCTTGGTGAACACGGTGACATCCCACACCGGCTCGTCCAAGTTCATCCCCACAAACCATCGGAACAGCACGCTGTAGTCGATCTCCTCCATGAGGAGCCGTTCGCTGCGCACCGAGTACAGCATCTGGATCAGTTGCGCCCGCAACAACTTCTCGGGTGGAATCGACGGGCGACCCGTCTTGGCATACATCCGATCGAACCGACGCGACATGTTTTCCAGCGCCTGATCTGCCATCGCGCGGATCGCTCGGAGTGGATGGTCCTTCCGCACCCGAGCTTCCGGCGAAAGGTAACTGAACATGTCAGCTTGCTGCTTGTCTTGGCCTCGCATACCGATTAGACGCTCAAAACATCAACGCGTAACTTGTTTCACCTGTTTTTCCGCATCCTGCTAGAGTAACCGATCGCTCCTCTTGGAAGATAGAACTTGCTTCGTCGGTTCGCGTCCCCCAAAACCGTAGTTCCTCCAAACACCTGGATCGGTGATGTTGCCGAGGGAACCGAGCACAAGAATCTCAAGTGCATTAGGTTTGCCTATCGCACGACTGCCGACGCCAAATGAAATCAGCAAGAGAACAAGAAGTCCAGGACGAATACTGTGTAGTGGCGCCCTCATAATACCCCCGAGTCTGTATTGCAATTAAAGCGCACAAAGTTGGCACGCGACCTCGGATCTAGTAACCTGTCAGACCCGAGCGAAAATCGCATCGGCCTTCTACTCACCACCGTTGGCCATCGCACGGGAGAGGCCGCACTTACGCATTTTGTCGACCAGGGTCGTCCGTTTTACGCCCAGCCGCGCTGCTGCGCCGGAGGCACCACCCACCACCCAATTACTCTCCCGTAGTGCGTTGAGGATGTGATCCCGCTCCGCTTCCGCTAAGGTCACGGGCTCTGTCCGAGTTGGCGGACGAGATGCGAGCACTGGGAGGTGGAGCACATCGCCCTCGGTCAGGATCACCGCGCGTTCAATGAAATTCTGTAACTCTCGAACATTTCCAGGCCATGGGTACCGCATTAGAGTGTCCATCGCGCTTTTCGAGACTCTAGAGACCTGTTTCGACATGCGTTCGGCGTATCTGTGAACAAAATGCGCAACCAGCATCGGAATGTCTTCCAAGCGCTGTCGAAGCGGCGGAAGAGTGATGGGAAAGACGTTGAGGCGATAATAGAGATCCATTCTGAACTGCTTCTCGGCGACCAAGGAGGCAAGGTCTTGATTGGTCGCTGCCACGACGCGGACGTCGACGCGACGAGTATGAGTACTGCCCAGCCGCTCGAACTCCTGTTCTTGCAAGACTCGCAGCAGCTTTGCTTGCAACTCCAATGGAATGTCTCCGATTTCATCCAAGAACAACGTGCCGCCATTCGCCGCCTCGAAGCGGCCCAACTTCTGTGCCACCGCCCCCGTGAATGCGCCCTTTTCATGACCGAACAGCTCACTTTCTAGGAGGCCTAGTGGAATTGCCGCGCAGTTCAGCTTGACGAACGGGCGATTCCGGCGGCTGCTGTGTGTGTGAATGGAGTGCGCGATGAGCTCTTTGCCGGTGCCTGTTTCCCCTTCGATGAGAACCGTGGAGTCGGTGGGGGCCACGATCCGAATTTGATCCAATACGCCGCGAAGGGACGGGCTCGATCCTACAATGCCAAATTCAATCCGGTCTTCTGGAGCATAGTGCTGCGGTTCCAGATATTGATCGAGATCCACGTACAATTCGTACGGTGGCTGCGTTTCTGGTTTCTTCATAACAACAAGGTTTGCCAGACTGCCTATAATTGAGACTTCCGAATTTGGTCTAACGCAAGCATCGGGATTAAAGATTTTGGATGTCATGTCCCTCTCCAGTCACTCTGAATCTGTCCTCACAATGGTTGAGATCTTGTTCTCGATCAAAACCAAGACCGGCAATAGTCTGGCCTGCAGATTGACGGCATTTCGCCGATTTCATCCAGAAAGAGCGTCCGTCGATTCGCCGGCTCGAACCGACCCAACATCTGGGTTACAGCTCTCGTGAACGCGCCCTTTTCGTGCCCAAAGAGTTCGCTCTCCAGCAGCTCAGCAGGAATTGCGGCACAGTTCAGCTTTAAGAACGGGGCAGCTCGCCGTTCGCTTTGCGTGTGAATCGCGCGCGCGACGAGTTCCTTACCGGTACCGATCTCGCCTCGGATGAGCACGGCACAATCCACGGGCGCTACGGTTCGCACCTCTTCAAATACGGCCATGAACTTGGGGCTAGATCCACTCATTCCAGAACTCAATCCGGCACTGTCCGAATGGCGGGCTAGGCCGTGGCGATTCGCGTCAAACATCTTTGTCCTCTCTTGCTTCTGTCACTTGGTCCGACTGATCACCGTGGATCTCCGCTACCTCGCGCGCGACCCATTCACGAATGTAGGCCGGACAGTTTCTGAGTTCGGCTCCGTTGGTCTCGCTGACGGCTAGAAGTCTTACGGCTTCGCCGTCTACGAGAAGGACTTCCTTTAGGTCGATAGCCACTGCGCTCGTTTCCTGTTCCAGCAAGGTCCGAAGCATATCTACATCCTCCCCTGTGATCCGCCCGCTTATGCACAAGACCACAAGATCTTCTCCAGTAACAAATCTGTCGATTCTGCAGCTCATAGGTCACCCGAGCGCTAAAGTGCTTTTCTCAACTTTCCCCATGCTTGAGGGTTTTCGCCATTGCATAGCAAACTCGACTAACGGCAACCCTTGCCTCTGCGCCATCCATCAAGTGTGAATGCAACCGTCGCACCGTTTTTAACCGCCTGAAAAATAGAGTCTTAGATCTCAACAACCCCTTATGCGCAGTTGGAAGATTTGTAAATTTTGGAAAAATTGGAAGGCTTGGAAAAACCTGCGATTATGGGTTGGAGATTTTTAGCGGAATCTGAACTGACTCTTACTGATGCCAAGGACTTTAATTTTGTATGCAAGCGTAGACTGCGGAATTCCGAGCTTTGCGGCCGCTCCCGACGGACCGGAAACCCTACCTCTGCTCTCGGCCAGCGCCGCCTCGATAGTCTCCCGTTCGCTGCGCGAGTCGTTTTTGAAAGCCGCTGCTGCTTCAGCCCGAAATGGTGGAGGAGAGGTTTCTTTGGAGAGCCACAACTCGTCAACTGACAGAACGTCACCGGAGCTCAGTATCACGGACCTTTCAATCACGTTCTGCAACTCGCGGATGTTGCCCGGCCATTCATAGGACTGCAAGAGGTCCAGAGTCTTCTTGTCGATCGATCGGATGTTCTTGCCCGCGCGGCTGGCGTACCGTTTTGTGAAATATTCG
>Ga0210409_10007326_pt1 | contig 11367 bp, 8 predicted proteins | sample IncBWH17MmetaG_FD_161649 | JGI IMG/M metagenome (GOLD analysis project Ga0210409, IMG submission 161649) | Forest soil microbial communities from Barre Woods Harvard Forest LTER site, Petersham, Massachusetts, United States - Inc-BW-H-17-M | ecosystem: Environmental > Terrestrial > Soil >...
CGCCGTCCGGACACCAGCCAGCGACAGACCAAGCTCCACCAAGGTGATGGCTACTGCTGGCTGCATGCCAACAACAACCGTCTCCGCGTCGAGTACTCGTGACATGGCCGCGATGTTGCCCAGCATGCGGCCGATAAAAGAATCCACGATCTCGAGACTGGAGATGTCGATAAGGACACCGCGGGCCTCGGTGTCACTGATCATTTGGGTCAGGTCTTCCTGAAGTGCCATCGCCAGGCGATCGTGCATGTCCACCTGGATCGTGACCAAGAGAAAATTGCCCATTCTGAGAATCGGAATCTTTTCCAAGAAGCGCTCCTAACCCTTCGGGGTATCGCGAGTGATTTGAACACCGAGACGTTGCAACGCGACCGAAAAGGCAGCGGCCAGTGTAGCCTTGGTGATGACGTCCAGAAGATTGATACCAAGATGAACGATGGTTTGCGCAATTTGCGGTCGCACGCCGCTGATGATGCAATCGGCCCCCATGAGCCGGGCGGCAGTCACGGTCTTGAGCAGATGTTGCGCGACCACGGTATCGACGGTGGGCACGCCTGTGATATCGATAATCGCGACCCGCGAGTTCGTTTGAACGATAGCCTGCAGCAGCGACTCCATAACGACCTGGGTCCTAGCGCTATCGAGGGTGCCAATCAGTGGCAGAGCGACAATCCCATCCCACAACTTCACCACGGGTGTAGAAAGTTCCAATAATTCTTCCTGTTGCCGCCGTATCACTTCTTCTCGGGACTTTTGAAATACTTCGGTCGTGTAGAGTCCCATGCTGTCGAGCAGTTCCGTGGCAGCCCAGATTTCCGCAGCCATCGCGTCGGCCTGCCCTTTGTATTCCTCCTGGATGCGGTTAAACAACGGCCGCTTCACGGAAAACACAAAGGTCGCTGTTTCGGCCGGGGTGAAACCCTGGATCGCGCGGGTTCGAGAAACCTCCGACAACATTTCGCGCACCGGATCCCACACCGGCGCTTTGAAGTTCGATCCGGCGCTTTGTGCTGCCTGTCTCACCAGTTTCAACAACGCAGCGCACTGGGTCCGCAATTCGTCGTCTTTCATGAGATCGCCGCGACGAGTCGATGTGCTCATTTCCTTAAGCCAATCGTTCAGGATGATCTGTTCATCCCGGGCGAGTACGTTGGAGATGGCGACACCCACTTGATTTTGCGGAAGAGCACTCACGATTGACCTCCTGGACGTAGAAAATAAATTCTTGAATTTTGGTAGCGCAGGGAGGCGCTGATACCGCGAAGATGGCGCCTTTATTATCTCAGAAAACTGAAGCTAATCCCGGAAGCGGCCATCTTTCCAGGCTTGGCGCGCCGAACCGGGCCTTCCCGACTCAAAAGAGCGCGAAATCATATCACATCGTGCGCTGCGTCCCGCACTACGTCTGGCTGGCGCGAACCCGATCAGGACCGCCTTGATTGCCCCTGGCTCAATTGTGGCTGGGAGTTTTCCCGCGTCCTTGGGATTAACTAACTGATTATTGCGAAAATACCGATCGCAGGATATGCATCAACTCCGCAGCATCAAGGGTCGTCGAGAAAGGCAGGGCTGAGGAATTTCGCCTTGCGACTTAAGCGGCGAATATGCGAACGGCAAGCAGCAGGGCAAGGCCGATGGCAGCAACGCTGTTTACGCGGACAGTTCGGTGGCTGGCTGGCCATGGAAACATAAGAACATCGAACAGCGGCATCAACTTCTCAGGCCAGAACAGCCCGGCAAGTCCAAACGCTAAAGCGGATTGCACAAAAACCAATACGTCCAGATTCTTCATGGCAAAAAAGTATCCACTCTGGGGGAGCGACTTCAGTGATTAGAACTCAATTTCAGTCAGCGGATCACATTACCAAGGTAACCTAGGAAACGGGAACCAGCCGTCTCCCATCCTAGCTGTGATTTTTGACCGAAGTCTTCTTATATCATGAACTTCGACGCGGTAAAACTCTCGGTCGGAACGCACTCTTGACGCCGCAGGTTCACCACAGTCACCGACCAACCGAGAGCGAGCCCCCGGAGTACTGGATAGTCTTGTCGGCCGTGGGGGTCGGTTCCACTCCGACTCCATGCTTCTCGGCAACCATCACGATCCGGAGCGCGCGGTGTGCAAGCATGCCCGGGAAATTCCCGTGCCGCTCACCGATGGTCAGCGTTTGCTTCGCATCATCCCAATGAAATGGAATTGTGGCATACGAGCCCTTCTCGTAGTTGTACGTGTCGTTCTCATCCTCGTAGAGCGTAAAGTCAGCGTCAGCACCGGCATAGATTCGCAGTTCAATCGGATCGGCTGGTTTCTGATCTGACCACTCCTCATCTGGTCCCATCGGGACGATCGATCCCGCACGGACATAGATCGGAATGCGCTCGAGCGGAGCGTCCGCATCCACCATTCGACCTCCGTCGATCGAAGCCCCTGTCCAGAAGTCATACCAACGAGCCGCGGGAAGGTAAAGCCGGCGTGTCGCCGCCTGCGGCTCAGTCACCGGGTTAATCAGAAACCCCGGCCCAAACATGAACTCATCTCCCGTGTTCTCGGCGCGCACGTCACCTCGAAAATCCATGACCAGCGGTCGCATAATCGTGTAGCCGGCAGAGGTCGTTTTCCATGCTAACGAATAAATGTAGGGCAGCAGGCGATAGCGCAGACGATCGAAGTTCACCAGAATCTTTTGCGCATCCGGTCCGTACGACCAGAGTTCGTTCTGATCCGTTTTGCGCGTTCCGTGCACCCGCAAGATTGGGCAGAAGGTGCCGTATTCGAACCAGCGGACGAACAACTCGCGATACATAGGATCGTCCGGGTTGCCGGAAACAAAGCCCCCGATGTCCGTTGTCCAATAGGGGAGACCGGAAAGGGAGTAATTCAGTCCCGCAGGAATTTGCCGGCGAAAACTCAGGAAATCCGAATTGATATCCCCCGACCACGCCGTAACGGCGTTTCGTTGGCTGCCCGCAAACGCGGAACGCGACAGGATGAACACCCGCTTCTGGCTGGACCCGCCTCTCTGCCCGTCATAAACCGCTCCCGTCGTCATTAACGGAAACAGATTCACATAACGATCTCCGCTTCCAATCGCGAGCTTGTGGTGCAGCTGAATATTGTCTTCCTGGCCTTCGGTCTCCGGTTCCGTCGTATCAAGCCACCAGGCGTCAATGCCCAGGCTGAACAATCCTTTCTCCATGAGCGACCAATAGTATTTCCGCGCCTCCGGATTGGTTGCGTCGTACACCGCCATGCCGTCGGTGTGATATGGAGGTTTCGCAAATTTAAACTTGTCGATAAACCATCCCCGTCTATCCATCTCGTCGTAGACGGCGGAGCCCGGCTCGAAAAACGGCCAGACTGAAATCATCAGATGGAAATGCTCTTTGTGAAGTTCATCGACCATCCCTTTCGGATCGGGATAGTTCTGGTTAAAGACATGCTCGCCTTTGCGGTTCCACCAGAACCAGTCCTGCACGATGTTGTCGACGGGCAGATGAAGCTCGCGATATTTCCGGGCCACGCCAAGAATTTCATCCTGGGATTTGTAGCGGTTCTTGCACTGCCAGAATCCGTATGCCCATTTCCCAAATAGCGGCGCCTGACCCGTCAGTTCGCGATAGGCGGCAATAATTCGATCGAGCTCCGGACCGTATAGGAAGTAGTAGTCGATTACGTCAGCCACTTCTGAACTGATGTAGAGATAATTCGCGAAGCGATTGTTGAACCGGCTGCGCGAGGCGTTATTCCAGAACAACCCATAGCCCTTGCTCGAGACCAGCATGGGTACGGAAATGTTGCTGTTCTCCTGCGAGATGTCGATCGATTCGCCGCGATAGTTCCACACCCCGGCTTGATGCTGACCGAGCCCATACAGGGCCTCGGGTGATCCGTAAATGTTGATCATCGATTCGGCCCGATCCGTGTCCTCGCCATTCACTTTCTCGGCCGTCAGCTTCCGCGATGCCTCATTGAGAAGCTGCTTCCCGTTTCGATCGAAAAACGTGATGGCTCCGTCTTTGCGCGCAATTGCCACCTTCAACTCGGACGTATTCAGAGCGATGGACTCATCATTCGACTCGCTTGACCACTCGGTGGCGGGCCACGCCTCCTTGATCACCACATATTCCGGTTGGTTCGGAATGCTTGATGTAGCTGAGTATTGGACGCGAATAATCGACTCAGTGCAGACCTCGACCTTCAGCGTCCCGGTCTTCATCGCCAACAGCAATCCCTCTTCCTGTTTTTGGAAAGAGACTACCGGATTCATGGGCGTCCATTGAGCGAAGGTGGATGTTCGAAGTGAAAAAACAATGACGATGAGGATCAACTGGCGGAAGGAGAAATCAAGATTGCGTGCTTTCATCATGGGCTCGTGACGGTTGATCTAGTATCGGCTTACCAGCATAAGGGAACACCGAACACTTCGCTCAGGCGATCACGCATTTCTCGACCAGCGCTAGCACCTGGCTCGACACATCCGGCTTCGCCGAACTCTCGGCGAGCGAATCATAGAACTCAAACGACGTGAACGCGTAGAGTGTCGCTACCCTCTCAGTACGTGCCTGTTCGCCGCTGTTCCCACCCTGATTTGCGTCAAGGAGTTCAGTGATTCTTGCGGCGCCCAGTTGACGACGCCGATTCCTTGCTTCCACAGCCTTGCCAAACTCGGGATCGATCGAGGCAATGCCGTGAATTCGCCGAATCAGCAAACGATGCGCGGCCCAGAAGCCCGTCAAGACTTTCACAAACTCCCTAAGCATCAGGTGAGGATCGTGCAATCGCATAATCGCCCCCATTTGATTCAAACCACCCTCGATCGCGATTTCGTCGAAGAGTGCCTCGATCAGCTGCGATTTGGTCCCGAAAAGATTGTGGACGGTCTGCCTCGTGACGCCCGTATCGGAGGCCAAAAACTCCATCGTGAGATCCTGATATCCGTTTCGCTCCAGTCGTTCCCTCGCCGCCCGAAGAATCGCAGACCGTTTCGAGTGCGACTCTTGTAGACGCCGTCCGAGTGTGTAGGGGCGCCGGCGGCTTGAGGAACTGCGACTTTTCCCGTCACACGCGCTTTTCTGGCGATAACTGTTCATTTGACAACCTGTAAAATAGAATCATACACTGAGCCAAGTGGGGTGCAGTGTGGCTTCTCAGGTACGTGGTTTAGCCGCCGCCGAAGTATCCAGACCGGTTTCAGGATGGATTCGAGCAGGATTCTGGATCAGTACCTTCATCAGTGTCGCGGTAGTTGTAAGGCGTCTCGTCGCGTTTGTAAATCCCTCGCAATCGGGTCCACCCCAAATGCTGCAGCTCGATGCTGCCTTTCGATCGCATGAACTCCTGACACTTCTCCACATTGTTCCAGCACTTCTCTTCGTCGTAGTGACTCCTTTTGTTTTGCTTCGCCAAGATGGACAACACGATTTGCTGGAGCGATCGATGTACCCACTTGGCTTAATCGTGGCTGTGACAGCTTATGCCATGAGCACCTTCGCCGTGGGCGGCTGGGTGGAACGCAGCGCAGTATTCGTGTTCAACACGCTGTTTCTCTATAATCTGGCGCGGGCATTCCAGTACAGGAGGGCGAACGATCGCGCTCGCAAGCGTACTTCTCTGCTGCGAAGTGTGGCGGTACTGTTGGGCGTAGCCACCGCGCGCCCGGTGATGGGAGTCTTCTTCGCGACCAGCCGGCTCACGCATCTCACTCCGCAACAGTTTTTCGGCTACGCGTTCTGGGTGGGATTTTCGATCAACACAATTGCCGTGGAGGTTTGGCTGCGGTCACGGCAGGGACATTCTCCCAACCACTCTCGCCTTGCAAACCCAGATTCCTAGGTCGGCAGCGACACTGAGAAGAACAATCCCCGACCGCCTTCTTCTCGCGGAAACGATCCCGCAAGGACATTTAGCAGCTTAGCGACTTCTCTAACCCGCTAGCGGAGTCAATCACAAGAACAATCGCCCCTTGCGACGTACAGGGTGACGCTTAACCGGCAGACGAAATCATCCGAATTCTCACCGGCTCGAAAGTCGCCCGCGTCTCCCACCAACTTCTCGCCAATCAGAAAATCTTGCCGATACAGCTCGCAAGGTACCCCGTTTCATTTATGATTTCCCGCGGACTCCGGAAAACAAATGAAACTTTCAAGTCAATTGATCCTCGGAATTTGCCTGCTCTTTTATCTTCCGTCAGCCGCTGCTCAATGGAAGCCCCTGGGTAATGTCGGTGCGGTGCAAACACTTCCTAACGGTGTCGAATTGGCCGTTGGTGCTGCGGGACATGTGAGAATCACAGCACTCTCATCGAATCTTGTGAGGCTCCGTTATACCGCTCACCAATCTTTCCCAGAAGATCAGTCCTTCGCTGTATTGCCCGGCGCCTTCAGCGATCGCGCAAAGGCTGACGTCAAAGACATGCCCGATGCGGTCGTGATGGGAACCGAAGCCCTTCAGGTGAGGATCGAGAAGTCACCATTGCGGGTAGTATTTCTCGACAAGAACGGAAACACCATTTCAGAGGACAAACCCGGCGCAGAAGTCTCGTACAACGGCAGCGCCTTTCGCGTTTGGAAATCCATGCCAATCGACGAGCATTATTTCGGATTGGGCGACAAAACCGGTCCGCTCGACCACCGAAATCTTGCCTTCACTCTGTGGAATACGGACATGTTCGGATATCAGGAGTCGACCGATCCAATCTACAAGTCCATCCCATTTTTTCTGGGCGTACGCCACGGCAGCGCGTATGGGATTTTTATGGACAACACGTACCGCAGCAGCTTTGATTTCGGCAAAGAATCGCGCGATGCCTATTCGTTTGGCGCGGAAGCTGGCGAACTAGATTACTACTTCTTTTACGGACCAGATTCGAAGAAAGTCGTCAGCGACTTCACGGCCCTGACCGGACGCATACCACTGCCTCCGCTCTTTTCCCTCGGCTTCCAGCAGTGCCGATACAGCTACTATCCCGAAGCGCGCGTGCGCGAAGTGGTGAATGAGTTTCGCAAGCGCAAGATCCCTGCCGACGTGATTTATCTGGACATCGACTATCAGGAGAAGAACCGTCCATTTACCGTGGACCGCCAGAAGTTCCCGCACTTTGAGGAAATGATCAAAGATTTGCGCCAGCAGGGATTCAAGCTAATCACGATCACCGACCTGCACATCGCGAAAGCTCCGGGTTACAGGCCCTACGACGAGGGAATTGCGAAGGATATGTTTGTGAAGAATCCGGATGGATCGGTGTACGTCGGACCGGTATGGCCGGGACCCAGCGTGTTCCCTGATTTCACGCGGGCGGCTGTGCGGGAATGGTGGGGATCGCTCTACACCGATTTTGTGAAAGACGGAGTCCGTGGCTTCTGGAACGACATGAATGAGCCGGCCGTGTTCGTCTATCCCGAGAAGACCATGCCGCTCGACACGGTGCATTACGTTGAAGGCCGCAAGACCGATCACCGTGAGATCCACAACGTGCTCGGTATGGAAAACGTGCGCGGAACCTACGAAGGCCTTCTTAAGCTGCAGCCTGACCAGCGCCCATTTGTACTAACGCGAGCCGCCTATGCCGGTGCGCAGCGCTACGCAGCTACATGGACGGGTGACAATACCGCGTCCTGGAACCACCTGCGGCTGTCCATTTCACAGATCGCGAACTTGGGACTGTCCGGCTATGCGTTTACCGGCGCTGACATTGGAGGTTTCAACGGCAACCCTACTCCGGAACTGCTCACGCGCTGGATGGAGCTGGGCGTATTCAATCCGATTTATCGCAATCACGCCAACAAGGGAACGCGTGACCGCGAACCATGGGTTGATGGGCCGGAGCACGAAACGATCCGCAAACGCTACATCGAGACTCGCTACCGCTTGCTCCCCTACATCTACACGGGAATGGAAGAGGCCTCGCGGACTGGCGTTCCACTGTTGCGCCCGATGTTCATGGAATTCCCGCAAGAATCCATCCTGGAAACAAATGGTGAGGAGTACATGTTCGGACGTGGCTTGCTGGTAGCGCCGAAGATGTGGCCCTTCGTTGGAACATACAAAATCACGCTGCCGACCGGCGACTGGTTCGATTACTGGACTGGTCAAAAGGTCGCGGGTGGGCCGCCTGCTGAACTGGAAGGCAAACGTGGCGGTCAATCCATCGAAGTGCCGGACAAGCTGGACACGCTTCCCGTGTATGTGCGAGCAGGAACAATCTTGCCGCAACAGCCGGTCATCGAGAACGTTGATCAGGCCCCGAACGGCCCCCTGGAGCTGCGAGTCTATCCGGGCCCGAATTGCAGTGGCGATCTGTACACCGACGATGGAAACACCCTGGCCTATCAGAAGGGAGCGTTTCTGCGAGTTCATTTCACCTGCGAGACTAGTGGTACTTACTTGAACGTTCACATATCAGCCGCGGAAGGTTCGTATACCCCATGGTTTAAGCAGGTCCAAGTGACGGTGTATGGGAGCAACAAAGTTGGCGAAGTCTCTGTTGACGATAAGGCCGTCAAAGGCTGGAAGACATCCACGGCTGGTGTGATCCTCGATGCGATGCCATGGACCGCAGCTGCCCACGATATTCGGGTAACCTACAAGACCCAATAAATGGTCGTGCTCTCGTCTAAGCGATTGCTGGACGAACTCGAGGATAGCCGTTACCGCTTTGGCCACGCCGAGGCTGCGCGAGTTTTTGAATTGTTAGTGCAGGCAGAGTCAGCCTCCTTCAAAGATGTCCCTTCCCTCATTCGATTCCATGAAGTCTTGATGGTCCTGCGGGCGTTCCCACCGAACGCCCGTGTGCTGCGCAGATGCGAGAGCATACTCAATCGTTTCCACAAGCGCGTGGAGGTATTGCGTGTTGCGGGCGCCGACATGGAGGATTTCGACCCGCTGGAGGTTTCCGGAATTGCCGGTACCACCATGCAAGATGCGCTTGGCTTCGATCTGATGCGCTGGCTGATCCGTCGCATGCCCGGAAAACTGGAGATCGCATGGGAGGATTATGACGACGAACGTGCGATGGGATCAGGATGGCCGCGAGTCATCCCACTGCTCGAAGAAGATTCGCAGGTCGAAGCAAATATTCCTTGGCGAAAGTGGCTCGACGCGGCCCAAGGAAGCCGTAGCAAGAGTCCCGACTGGCTGGTGAATAGGTACGAAACCCTGGATGTCTCCGCTTCGGAAAAAGCGCGGCTCTACGACGCGCTGCATATGCCGGTCCGCTGGCGATTGGACAATTCAAGTATCTCGCGCACGCGGAACTGGAAGCGCCCATCGAATGTCTTCTATCACCAGGAACCGCTCATGGCGCGGAAAGATATTTCGCTGGCGCGCGAACTGGCGCGAAGGCCTCCCAATCTGAAGCAACTCTCACCGAGGCAGGGCGCCAAAGTGATGGACCTGATCCGCGAAGTGATGCTGGTTCGTTACCGTGAACTATATGGCACTACTCTGGGAGATCCTCGATCTGTCGTAAGGGCAGATCTGGCTCGAGGTGTTTCGATCTTTCTGTGGAACCTGCAACCGCAAAGGCGACTTCCCTTACGCGCCTACACTGCAGGTCTGACTCTGAAGAACGGTGTTCCCATCAACTACATCGAGGCGATTGGTCTGTTTGAATGGCTCGAGGTCGGTTTCAACACGTTTTACACGTTTCGAGGCGGCGAAGTGGCCTGGATTTTTTCCCAGGTGCTGTGCTGCTTACGCGAGTTCATGGGCGCAACCTGCATCTCCATGTACCCTTATCAGCTCGGACAAAACAATGAAGAAGCCATCGAATCGGGCGCGTTCTGGTTCTATCGCAAGCTGGGCTTTCGGCCGGGACGAACTGATCTGTTACGACTCGTCGAGCGTGAGGAGCGCCGAATCACCGATGATCCGAAATACAAATCGCCGGCGAGAACGCTTCGTCGCCTCGCCGACAGCCACGTCTTCTACGAATTGCCGGGCACCGAACGCGGTCTATGGGATCATTTCTCCACGCGAAATATCGGGCTGCGCGTCAATCAAACAATGGCGAAAGAATTTGGCGGCGACCAGGATCAATTTCGACATGCCGCAGCAAAGTCCTTGGCGAAAATTCTGGGAGGTCCCGTTCCTGAGGATGCTTTGCCTTACGGCATCGACTTCCGCAACTTCGCAATGGTCCTCTCGTTGATTCCGGGGATCCGATTGTGGAGTGCCGCAGAGAAGAACAGCCTCGTGCGGATTATCCGCACAAAATCGGGACGCGATGAGATGCAGTATCTGCATCTTTTGCAGGCTCACCATAGACTGCGAACTGAGTTCCTACGACTCGGATCCAAATCTCCTCTTTAAGCAACGGCGATTACTTCTAGCTGTTCGCACTGATCGTCAGTGATTATTTGCGATCTTGAAATTGGTCACTGCGGTATTCGGATAGTAGTGAGCCAGAATTTCTAAAAAGCTCGCGCCCTCTCGCGCCATGGCGGCGGCACCCGCCTGGCACATACCGACGCCGTGGCCTTGCCCCACTCCTTGCAGGAGCACATTGTCGCCGCTACTTCTCATGGTGAAGGTGTTGCTGGGTACAGTACTCCAGCCGAGCAAGCGATCTATATCGAGCCTCGCAGACTCATTTGAGGGACGCAGGTCGGTGGCACCCTCCGAACTAATCTTTGACTGCCAAGTCGAAGGATGCTCGCGGCAGTACTTGCATGAGACTCGGTAATAGGGATAACCCTGAGTCCGAAGACCAACATCCGTTAGAGTCCGCGTGCTGCCGGCGCAACTCCGCATGTACATCGCCGCCAGAGGCTCCGCGTCGTACGTGAGCACGAAGCCACTCGTTTCGGCGACCGCGCGGCCCACGATCGTGTCCGAAGCAGGAGGTTCTCGCAGAAATTGGCAGTGCGTTGTGTCGCAGAAGTCGAACCCGTGATGGCGACCCTTCGCAGCAAGCAAGTACGAGCGCGCAACCACTGCCTGCGCTTTCAGTGCTTCGACAGGCGCGTCTGGGCCGGACTCCGCCGCGACTACGGACGCGACAGCCGTCTCCAGATCCATGCTGACCACTGCCAGCAGGGAGGCCGAGGAAGGAATCACACGCAAGGTTCCGTGATACCGACGGGCAATTTTCCCGGGGATCGCGAGCATGAAGTCCGCTGAGCCGTTGTCGCGGCTCGCGACAGTTACTGCTCCAGAGCGAGTCGCACCATCGGGAGTTTCAACTGCGATTGCCCCTCCCATGAAACGCAGACGGACCTCGCTGACGCCCGAGCTTCTCTCCAGAACAAGTTTTTTTTCCCCAGTGCGGACAACGCACCCAGACCCGGGGACAGCGCTAACAACGAACTCGCGCGGGTGAAACAGGCCGAGTACGTCAATGCGAACATCTTGAGCAACCAATGGTGAAG
>Ga0210409_10007327_pt1 | contig 11367 bp, 9 predicted proteins | sample IncBWH17MmetaG_FD_161649 | JGI IMG/M metagenome (GOLD analysis project Ga0210409, IMG submission 161649) | Forest soil microbial communities from Barre Woods Harvard Forest LTER site, Petersham, Massachusetts, United States - Inc-BW-H-17-M | ecosystem: Environmental > Terrestrial > Soil >...
CCACAATGCCGCAGCGAGCAGAGGAGCGGACCAAGCGCCGCAGCCGACGATCAAGTCGAGCCACGGCCCGTAAATCCAAGGCCCGTTGGGACGGGCGGCGGAGATCGTTTCAGCCTGCGAACTCAAACGGGATACCTCGCGACGGCGGCGCCGGAACGACAAAGCTTCGCGCGTGGCCTCGCACCGCAGTCTACATCGATGGCCGATTGTTCCCGCGGCACGCTCGCGAGCGCATGTTGAAAGCGTAACGGAGCAAGGCGGTACTCGAGGCGCGGCCCAGAGTGAAAGGCCGGTGACAACGGAGATGAGTGGAAAGGACGGAAATAGCCGCGGCATTCAAGGCGCCGAACGAGGCTACGCCAGCCGGCGCCCTCGCGGGCTTATTGCCGCTCGACGCCGCTCAACAGGGGTCGGCCTAATCGGCGGCTGTTGAGAAGGCCTTCGGTACTGTGTTAACCGTCTGCAGGATGCGAGAGACGATCTGGTAGGGATCGGCCTCGGAGTTCGGGCGGCGATCCTCGAGATAGCCCTTGTAACCGTTCTTGATGAAGTTCACCGGCAAGCGAATCGAAGCGCCGCGATCGGAGAGACCGTAGCTAAACTTGTCGATGGCCTGGGTTTCGTGCAGACCGGTCAAGCGCAGGTGGTTGTCCGGGCCGTACACCGCGATGTGCTCCGGGATGTGGTCGGAGAAGGCCTTCATCAGGGCCTCCAAGTAATCCTTGCCGCCTACTTCGCGGATGTATTTCGTCGAGAAATTCGTGTGCATTCCCGATCCGTTCCAGTCGCCCTTAATGGGTTTGCAATACAGTTGAAAATCAACTCTGTATTTCTCGCAAAGACGAGCCATCAAATAGCGAGCGGTCCACAGGTCGTCCGCGGCCTTGGCTGAACCCTTGGCGAAAACTTGGAATTCCCACTGGCCCTTAGCGACTTCGGCGTTAATGCCCTCATGATTGATGCCGGCGTACAGGCAGAGGTCCAAATGCTCGTCGACAATGCTGCGGGCCACGTCGCCCATGTATTTGTAGCCGACTCCGCAATAATACGGGCCTTGGGGCGTGCTGGGGTTGCCGTTTTCCGGGAATCCGAGCGGGCGGCCGTCCTGGTAAAGGAAGTACTCTTGCTCGAATCCGACCCACAGGTCCGGATCATCCTCGATGGTCGCGCGCATGTTCGTGGAATGCGGCGTGCCGTCCGGGTGCATGACTTCGCTGAGGACGATATAAGCGTCCTTGCGCGCTCCATCAGGATACAGAGCCACGGGCTTCAGGATGCAATCGGACTTGCTGCCCTCGGCCTGCATGGTGGAGCTGCCGTCAAAGCCCCAGAGGGGCAGATCGGCGAGCGCCGGCGGCTTCTCAAAGGATTTGAGCTGCGTCTTGCCGCGGAGTTCAGGAATAGGCTTTCTTCCGTCGAGCCAGATATATTCGAGCTTGTATTTGGTGGTCATAGTGGCGGGAGAATACATGACGCGCCGTGTGTAACCAAATCGCATATTTTTATGGAAGCTATGCAGGCCAATGATGGAAGGAAGCTTCTGGCATTTAATCTAAAATCTCCGCGCGCGGGAGAGACTTTGATTCCAGGAAAAGGACACAATCCATGACCAAACTCCGCGTGCTGAGCATCGGCATGTCCGTTGACGGATTTAGCGCCGGCCCCAATCAGGACCTTGCCAACCCGCTTGGCGTCGGAGGAACCATCATATTCGAGTGGATGTTTGCCACCCGCACGTTCCGGCGGATGCATGGAAATGATGGAGGTTCGACCGGCGTGGGCGATGAATTTGCGGCGCGCGGGTTCCGAAACATCGGAGCCTGGATCATCGGCCGGAACATGTTTGGACCAGTCCGCGGACCGTGGCTCGACGATAACTGGAAAGGGTGGTGGGGCGAGAACCCTCTCTACCACGTTCCCGTATTCGTGCTCACGAACCATCCGCGCAAATCGATCACTATGGAAGGCGGCACTACGTTTCACTTTGTTACGGAAGGCATTCACGCCGCGCTCGAGCGAGCGACCGAAGCCGCCAAGGGTCAAGACGTGAGGCTCGGCGGCGGTGTCGCCACCATACGGGAATATCTTCGAGCGGGACTGGTGGACGACGTGCACCTCGCCATTTGCCCGGTCCTTCTGGGGTCTGGTGAGAACCTTTTAGTCGGCATGGACTTACCAAGGCTGGGCTATCAGCGCACCGAGCACTCTTCGACAGAGCAGGCTACCCACGTGGTGCTCACAAAGCCTCGCTAAGTTGTGACCTGACGGCGTTCCATGTGAAGAATTGCGGTTCTTGGAACGGGAGCGCCGGCGGGACCTAAATTGTTACAGTTGTGTGAATAAGCGCAGCGTTTCCTCCCGATTTTACGATTGATATGCCTTGACATGCGATTCGATGAAGACTAGAACTTGGTTGTCTGCTGAGCACCGACTCGACCCCGGGGGCCCCGTTGATGCGCACGTCCCGCAGAGACTTCTTCAAGGTAGCGGCGGTCGGCGGAGTTGCCGCGACCATCTTCGGATTCGACCTTAAGCCTGCTTACGCCCAACTGAAAGAACTGAAGATCGCACGCGCGAGCGAAACGCGGTCAACCTGTCCCTATTGCGCGGTCGGTTGCGGCGTGCTCATTTACACGCTTGGCGACAAGGCCAAGAACGTCACGCCGCAGGTGATCCACGTCGAAGGCGATCCGGACCATCCCACGAACCGCGGAACGCTCTGCCCCAAGGGCTCTTCGCTCGAGCAGGATATGCTCAACCCGCGGCGGTTGACGAAGCCACAGGTCAGGCGGCCAGGCGCGACCGATTGGCAGGATATTTCCTGGGACGACGCGCTGAACGAGATCGCGGTATGGACCAAGAAAACTCGCGACGCGACGTTCGTGGAAAAAGACTCAAGCGGGCGCACCGTGAACCAGTGCCAGGGTATTTCGTTCATCGGCGGCTGCACGGATACAAATGAGTTCAATTATCTGGTCGTCAAGGCCATGAGGAGTCTGGGCTTGGTTTATATTGAAAACCAAGCCCGTGTTTGACACGGCCCCACGGTCTCAAGTTTGGGACCAACGTTTGGACGCGGGGCGATGACGAACGGCTGGATCGACATCAAGAACACCGACATGATGTTGATCATGGGCGGAAATCCGGCGGAAAACCATCCCTGCGGATTCAAGTGGGCGATGGAGGCCAAGCGCAATCGCAACGCCAAGTTAATTTCCGTAGATCCGCGCTTCACGCGCACATCCGCGACCGCCGACCTCTTCGTGCAGATTCGCGCCGGCACGGATATCGCGTTCCTCGGCGGGCTGATCCGCTACGCCATCGAGAACAACCGCGTCGCGAAGGAGTATTTGGTCAACTACACGAACGCCGCCTTCATCGTGAAGGATGGCTTCAAGCTCCCCGAGGATGGGCTCTACTCCGGATTCGATTCCGCGTCTGGCACCTACGACAAAACCACGTGGAACTACGAGGCCGTGGGAGATGCCGGCGGCGGAGCGGGCGCTGCCGCGCATTCCGGCCATGGACCTGCTGAACACGCGCCCAGCAATGCCGCGACGCCGGCACCGGCACCCACCCTGCCGCCAAACGTCGCCTTCGATGTGACGCTCCAGCATCCGCGCTGCGTCTTCCAATTGTTGAAGCAGCAATACTCGCGCTATACGCCTGAGATGGTCGAGCGCATTACCGGCATCCCCAAGGACCAATACCTCAAGGCCATTGACCTTTTCACTTCCGTGCGCAAAGACGGCGACACGAAGAAGGTCGCAACGATTATCTACGCCGTCGGCTGGACGCAGCACACGTTTGGAACGCAGATCATCCGCACGGCGGCGATGATACAGCTTCTCCTGGGCAATGTTGGCAGAGCCGGTGGCGGCGTGAATGCGCTGCGCGGCCATTCGAACATTCAGGGCGCAACGGACATGGGTGGGCTGGCGGACGGCATGCCTGGATATTTGAAAGTGCCAACTCCCGCGGACACGGACCTGGCGGCGTACCTGAAGCGGACAACACCGACAGCTTCGAAGCCCGGCCCTTGGGATTCGTTCAACTACTACTCGAACACGCCGAAAATGTTCGTATCCATGTTGAAGGCGTTTTGGGGGGATGCAGCGACGAAGGAAAACGAGTTTGCGTATGATTACTTTCCCAAAATAGACCGCGACTATTCGTGGACTCATATTTGGGACGACATGTATAACGGCAAGGTCAAGGGCATGATGGCCTTTGGGATGAACGGCGTGATGATCGGGCCGGACACGAACAAGAACATCAACGCGCTGAAGAAGGCCGACTGGCTGGTGGTTGGCGAGATTTATCCGGATGAGACCAGCGAGTTCTGGAAAGCTCCAGGCATCACCGCCGACGAACGGAAAACCATCAACACAACGGTGTACCGGCTGCCGTGCGCGGGCTTCGCCGAAAAAGATGGAAGCATGACGAACTCCGCGCGCTGGGTAACCTGGAAATATGCCGCGGTCCCGCCTCCAGGCGACGCGCGACTGGACCAGGACATCGTGGCGCAGATTTTTCTGCGGGTTCGCGCCCTCTACAAGAAGGAGGGCGGCGCGTTCCCGGATCCCATTCTAAATGCGAGTTGGGCCTACGCCGACCCCGCTCACCCATCGCTTTCTCAGGTGGCCATGGAACTCAACGGCCGGGCGCTGGCGGACCTGAAGGACGACGCGACGGGTCAGGTGACGCTCAAGGCAGGCCAGCAACTTCCCGGCTTCGCAGCGCTGAAGGATGACGGCACGACCATGTGCGGTAATTGGATCTATTCCGGCATGTGGACCGAGGCGGGCTCGCAGGTCCAACGGCGCGGCACCGAAGATCCATCCGGACTGGGACTCTTTCCGAACTGGTCGTGGTCATGGCCCGCCAACCGGCGCATCCTCTACAACCGCGCATCGTGCGACGTGCAGGGCAAGCCTTGGGACCCGGATCGAAAGCAGATCGCATGGAACGAATCCACGGGAAAATGGGTCGGCGCCGACGTGCCCGACTTCAAACCTGACTCCCATCCCAAGGACCACATGGGCCCGTTCATCATGAACGCCGAGGGCGTGGGGCGTTTGTTTGCTCCCATCGGAGTGCTGGCGGACGGTCCGTTCCCGGAGCATTACGAACCGTTCGAGAGCCCGACGAAGAACCTGTTTCATCCCGACCAATCGAATAATCCGCTGGTCAAGAAATTCAAGACTCCGTTCGACAAGTTCGGCACGCCCGAGGAATACAGTATTGTCTGCACCACCTACCGGCTGACGGAGCACTATCACTACTGGACGAAAAACAATCCGATGAACGTGCAGCTGATTCCGGAGCCGTTCGTGGAGATTCCAGTGGAATTGGCCGACGAAAAGGGAATTCGCGGAACGGACAAGATTAAAGTGATCAGCGCGCGTGGGACGTACATCGCGAAGGCGTACGTAACCCGCCGGATCAAACCGATGATGATCGACGGCAAGAAGGTATATCAGATCGGCTTGCCGATTCATCAGGGCTTCCGCGGAATTCAAGAAGACGCCGACCGCGATGCGCGTACGCCGGCAAACTTGCTGAGCCCCACGGTGACCGACCCGAACGCCCACACCCCTGAATCGAAGGGCTTTCTGGTGAAGATCGAAAAGGCTTAGGGAGCGTCGAAGGAATAGACGATGAGCCAGGCATCCACCGAGATCGTCAGGATTTCAGGCCACGCCGGCTCTGTCCCGGGAGCCGAGTTCAACCGCGAATTCCGAGTCTGCAAATTGGTGGACACCACCACGTGCATCGGCTGCAAGGCCTGCGAAGTAGCTTGCCTGGAGTGGAACGGATACACCTTCACCGAAACCACGTTCGACAACAGCTATCAGACCATGCCGGAAACGCAGTGGAACTACTGGAACCTAATCAAGTTCAACGAGCACGAGCGCGAAGACGGCACCATGCAGCTCCTGATGCGCAAGGATCAGTGCATGCATTGCGAGGAGCCGGGGTGTCTCGCCGCCTGCCCTGCCGACGGCGCGATCGTGCAGTACGCCAATGGGATCGTCGATTTCCAGGAAGAGCATTGCATCGGTTGCGGCTATTGCATGACCGGCTGCCCGTTCAATATTCCTAAATTCAGTCCCACGGCGCGCAAGGTTTTCAAGTGCACGCTGTGCAACGACCGCGTATCGCAGGGGCTCGAGCCCGCTTGCATCAAAGCGTGCCCCACGGGCTGCCTGCATTTCGGGACCAAATTGGAAATGAAGGAACTGGCCGAAACGCGGGCGGGCCAGCTTCGCGAACATTCCGGATTCCCTGATGCCGGAGTTTACGATCCGCCCGGTGTGGGAGGGACGCACGTGATTTACGTCCTGCATGACGCCAAGAATCCTGAGCTGTATGGCGGCTTGCCGAAAGATCCGCACATCCCGATTTCGGTGCGCCTATGGAAAGGCCCGCTGAAATGGATCGGGAATCTGGCGATCATTGGAGGCGTCCTCGGCGTTTTCGTGCACTATTTGCGCTTCGGTCCGAAGGTGATTGAGAGCGACGAACCCGAGAAGCTTACTCCCACGCCGAAACCGGGCGAGGAGCCCGGGCCAAGGCCGGGAGCGAGACAATGAGCGAAACAACCACCGAAACCACGGAATATATCCTCCCCAAGGGCCGGGTGCTCCGCTACAGCTTCCACGAGCGCTTCATTCACTGGATGGCCGGCGTGCCGTACGTATATCTGCTGCTGACCGGCTTGGGGTTCTGGTCTCCCTGGTTGTTTTGGCTGGCAGTCGTGCTGGGCGGACCTACCATTTCGCGTGAGCTCCATCCATGGGTCGGGCTGATCTGGATCACCGCTGTGTTTCTGATGTACGCCATGTGGGGACGCCAGATGCACGAAACATCGGTGGACAAAGATTGGTGGAGTTCCATCGGCTACTACATTCAAAACCAAGACGAGCACGTTCCTACGGCCGGCCGCTTCAATGGCGGGCAGAAGCTGCTCTTCTGGGGATTCTTTTGGTGCGGGATTCTCCTGCTGCTGAGCGGGCTTGTTCTCTGGTTCCCCCACTGGATCCCCTGGAACCTTCGCTTTCTCCGCTATCTTGCGGTGATCGTGCATCCATCGGCGGCGCTGATTACGATCGGCCTATTTATCATTCATGTGTACATGGGCACGGCCATGGAGCGCGGCGCGTTCGGGTCCGTAATACGCGGAGACGTATCGGCCAACTGGGCGAAACGGTATCATGGAATCTGGTACGACGAGATCACGCGCAACAATCCGGCGAGGAAATGAAAAATGACAAGTGGGTCGCCCGAGTTCACCGCGCTACCGAGCTAACCTCCGTTTACCCGTTTGCCGCCGAAGGGCTCCGCTTCTACGCCGGCGTCGCCGCCTTGCAGTGCAGCCTCTACACCGAAATGCATCGATCCCTAGGAAATTCGCGGCGCATTCCATCCATGCGGCCTTTGCGGGATGAATTGGAGCTTTCCCAGCTGCTTTCGAAGTTTCCCGGTTTCCTCTCAGCGCTCGGGAAGATTGGGCCGAAGCCGCTCGCACACGAGGCGGCCGGATTGTCGGGAAAGGGAACCGCGGGATGGCGACGCGCGATAGAGGACTTTTGGCAAGGTGGGTTGGATGCGCCGGCGGAGGTGAGTGGAGCGGAGGAAGGGCTGGCTGGCGGCTTCGATGATGGAACCCCTGCCGAACGATTGCTGGCGTGGATTTTTCTTCAGCCCTACGCCGAATACCTTGCAGATCGGCGCGAGCCCCCGAGGCCGGGCGAAACTACTTTCACTTGCCCGCTGTGCGGAGCAAATCCCATCGTCGGCGTTTTGCGAGGCCTGGGCGACGGAGCGAAGAAATCCCTGATCTGCATGCTCTGCGCGCACGAGTGGGATTTCCGGAGAATTTATTGTCCGGCGTGCGGAGAAGAGCGAGAGCCGCAGATGGCGTTCTATTCGGCGCCGGAAATCGCGCACGTCCATGTGGACGTCTGCGACACGTGCCACACCTATCTTAAGAGCGTGGATTTGACAAAGACTGGGCTGGCCGTCCCCATTGTGGATGAGCTGGCCACGATTCCTCTGGACCTCTGGGCGCGCGAGCACGGCTATAAGAAATTACAAACGAACGTGCTGGGAATCTGATCAGGCAACGAGCGCGCGTTGGGCGTGGATTTCCTGGGCTCACAACCGAGCGTTACCTGCGCGACGCGACGAGGTCAAAACGGTCGAGGTTCACCACTTTGTTCCAAGCCCCCACGAAGTCCTGGACAAACTTCCCGCGCGCGTCCGAACTTCCGTACACCTCCGACAGCGCCCGGAGTTGGGCATTCGAACCGAAGATGAGATCGGCTCGCGTGGCCGTCCACCTGACTTCGCCAGTCTTGCGATCTCGTCCTTCAAACGTATTGTTCGCATCCGAGGTCGCTTTCCACACCGTATTCATATCGAGCAGGTTGATGAAGAAGTCGTTGGTCAGCGCCTCCGGGTTCTTGGTGAAGACGCCAAACTTGGTCTGCCCGAAGTTGGTATTCAGCACCCGCATTCCACCGATGAGTACGGTCATTTCTGGTGCGGTCAGCGTGAGCAACTGTGCCTTGTCCAGCAGTTCGACTTCGGCCGTTGCGCCACCATTTCCGTTGGTGTAAGAGCGGAAGGCGTCCGCGGCCGGTTCGAGCACCGCGAAGGATTGCACGTCGGTCTGCTGCTGGGAAGCGTCCATGCGCCCCGGGCTGAATGGAACGGTCACGGAGATGCCGGCATTTTTCGCGGCCTGCTCGACGCCAGCGCAACCAGCCAAAACGATCAAGTCAGCGAGGGAGATCTTCTTACCGCCAGACTGCCGGCCGTTGAAGTCACTTTGAATCTTTTCGAGCGACGTCAGCACCTTCTGCAGCTGCTCCGGCTGATTGACCTTCCAATCCTTCTGTGGAGTAAGGCGAATGCGCGCGCCGTTTGCGCCACCACGCTTGTCGGATCCACGGTAGGTGGACGCAGACATCCAAGCGGTAGACACGAGTTGCGAGACCGTCAGCCCCGAGGCAAGGATCTTCTCCTTGAGAGAGACGACATCCTTGTCATCGACCAGCACGTGATTCACGGCGGGGATTGGGTCCTGCCAGAGGAGTTCTTCGTCCGGAACCTCGGGACCAAAATAGCGCGCGCGGGGTCCCATGTCGCGATGAGTCAACTTGAACCAAGCACGAGCAAAGGCATCCGCAAACGCAGCGGGATTCTCGTAGAAGCGTCTTGAGATCTTTTCGTAGACCGGATCGAATCGCAGAGAGAGATCGGTCGTCAGCATGGCCGGTGCGTGACGCTTTGAGGAATCATGGGCGTCCGGCACGGTATCTGCTCCTGCGTTACCTTTTGGCCTCCACTGGTGTGCACCGCCCGGACTCTTCGTCAGTTCCCACTCGTACTTGAACAAGTGCTCGAAGAAGTCGTTACTCCATTTTGTCGGCGTGCTGGTCCAAGTGACTTCGAGGCCGCTGGTGATCGCATCACCTGCGATGCCAGAGGCGTAGGCACTTGTCCAGCCGAGGCCCTGCTCCTCGATCGGCGCGCCTTCGGGCTCAGCTCCCACGTGTTGTTTGGAAGGAGCGGCTCCGTGGGTCTTGCCGAAGGTATGGCCGCCCGCGATCAAGGCGACGGTCTCTTCGTCGTTCATGGCCATCCGGGCAAAGGTCTCGCGGATATCTTTAGCTGCCGCGACTGGATCCGGAACGCCTTCGGGGCCTTCCGGGTTGACGTAGATGAGCCCCATAGTGGTAGCTCCAAATGGACCCGCGAGAAGGCGCTCACCGGAATAGCGTTTGTCGGTCCCCAACCAGGTTGTTTCAATTCCCCAGTTGACGTCGAGGTCTGGTTCCCAAACGTCCGCGCGTCCGCCGGCGAAGCCAAAAGTCTTAAAGCCCATCGTTTCCAGGGCGACGTTTCCCGCGAGGATCATCAGGTCGGCCCAGGAAATTTTCTTGCCGTATTTCTGCTTAATCGGCCAAAGCAGACGTCGCGCTCGATCGAGGTTGACGTTGTCAGGCCAACTGTTGAGTGGAGCGAAACGCTGCTGGCCTCGGCCACCACCGCCACGGCCGTCGCCGGTGCGGTAAGTACCAGCGCTGTGCCACGCCATGCGAATAAATAGCGGGCCGTAGTGGCCGAAGTCCGCGGGCCACCAATCCTGCGAGTCGGTCATTAAGGCTGCAAGATCCTTTTTCAGGGCCTTGTAGTCGAGACTCTTGAACTCCTCTGCGTAGCTGAAATCCTTGCCCATCGGATCGGACAACGATGAGTGCTGATGCAGCAGGTTCAAATTTAGCTGGTTCGGCCACCAGTCACGGTTCGTTGTGCTTGGGCTGCTGCCATAATGGAACGGACACTTCGCTTCGGGTGACATGCGTGTTCTCCTCAGGCGTTTCGATCCAACGATTAAGATCGTTGAAATCCACGGATCAATCTCGTCGTACTTAAAAATAACATCCTAGAATGAGATGGTTCCAATATCCAAATCCGATTCCAAGTATAGGCATATCCTATGGAATTTCAGCAGCTACCAGGTGTTTGCGGCGTCGCGGACTCGGGCAACTTCAGCCGCGCCGCCGAGCGCTGTCAGATCGCCAAGCCCTCGCTCGAAGCGAGAGTGCGCAATTACGATTTCGCACCGAGGTGAGCCAAAAAGGCTTCATTCGCCCGCGTCGGTGATTTTCCATTCAGCGTGACAAAGCCGATGGTCCGCGCGGCACGCCTGTCTGCGAGTGGAACGTAGCGGCATCCCGGGCGTTTCTCCAGAGCCATCGCCGGGACGATGGACACGCCGAGTCCCGCGCTCACCATACTCAGAATGCTGCTGAATTGGCCGCTCTCAAAAACGATCTGCGGAATCAGCCGCGCCCGCTTGCACGCCTCGACCGCCGTTTCGCGGAAGCAATGGCCATCGCGGAGCAAAAGAAATGGCTCGCTCTGAAGCTCTCCGAGCGACACCTCCCGCCGGCCCGCCAGTTCATGCCCTTTCGGCAACGCCGCGAACAGTTTCTCCGTCATCAGTGGGAACGATTCGAATTCCTGGCTGCGCACCGGCACCGGAAGCGCCACAACCGCAACGTCGATCGAGCCTGCCCGTAGCTTGTCGAGCAGCAAGGCGGTGATTTCCTCCACCACCGTGATGTGCACCAGCGGCCATTTCCGCGAGAACGTCGCTAGAATCGAAGGCAGAAAATAAGGCGCGATCGTCGGGATCACCCCCACCGAAACTAGGCCCGTGATCGAAGTCTTCTTCTCGACGACGTCATTCCGGGCCGATTCCAGGTCGCGCAACACCGCTCGGATACGCGGAAGAAATGACTTGCCGATTTCCGTGAGTGTTACCGAGCGGCCCAGGCGGTCAAAGAGCCG
>Ga0210409_10007328_pt1 | contig 11365 bp, 6 predicted proteins | sample IncBWH17MmetaG_FD_161649 | JGI IMG/M metagenome (GOLD analysis project Ga0210409, IMG submission 161649) | Forest soil microbial communities from Barre Woods Harvard Forest LTER site, Petersham, Massachusetts, United States - Inc-BW-H-17-M | ecosystem: Environmental > Terrestrial > Soil >...
ATAGGGGAGAACCGCAGCGTGCAGCCCCCGGACCCCGCGCTTCTTAACGACCTCGGCCGCATCCTCGCTCCGGAACGAGTCCTGGCCCGTCCCCTCGATCGCCTGGGACGCTCCGCCGATGCCTCCATGTACCAGCTGATCCCGCAGGCGGTGGTGCGACCACGGGGCCTCGCTGAGCTCCGGGGCCTCTTCGACTACGCCCACACCCGCAGCCGGCGGCTCACGTTCCGGGCCGCGGGCACCTCGCTCTCGGGCCAGGCTCTGAGCGATGACCTGCTGGTGGAGCTCGGGCCCTACTGGCGGGCGGCCCGAGTCCTCGACCGCGGCCGCCGGGTCTGGACCCAGCCGGGGGTGGTGGGCGGACACCTGAACCGCCTCCTTGCCCCGCACCACACACGCATCGGTCCCGATCCGGCCTCCATCGATGCCGCCATGATGGGCGGGATCCTGGCCAACAACTCCTCGGGCATGTGCTGCGGCGTGGCCCAGAACAGCTACCACACCCTGGATTCCCTGGCCCTGTTGCTCCCCGACGGCACTTGGGTGGACACCGCCCGCGGCGACGCCGACGCGGCGCTGCAGCGCGAGCGGCCCGCGCTCCACGCGGCCATCCGGCTCCTGCGCGACGAGGTCAGGGCCGACGCTCCCCTCGCCGCCCGCATCCGGGCCAAGTTTGCGCGGAAGAACACCACCGGCTACAGCTTGAACGCGCTCCTGGACTTCGACGCTCCCGCCGACATCCTGGCCCACCTCATGGTCGGCTCGGAGGGGACCCTGGCCTTCGTGGCCGAGATGACGCTCCGAACCGTGCCCGAGCCCCCGGCCCGGGCCACGGGCCTGCTCTATTTCGCCGAGCTCAAGGAGGCGGGGGCCGCGGTGGCGCCGCTGGCGGCGGCGGGGGCGGACGCCCTCGAGATCATGGACGCGGCCTCCCTGCGCTCCCAGGCCGACGACCGGACCTACCCGTTCCCGATCGGGGATCGAATGGCCGCGCTGCTCACCGAGTTTCGCGCCGCCGACGAAGGAGAGCTGGAGGCAGCGCTGGCCCGGGCCCGATCCGCCCTTGCTCCTTTCAACCTGCTCGCTCCCTTTCGCTTCACCACCGACCCCGTCGAGCGGGCGGAGCATTGGCGCCTGCGCAAGGGCCTGGCCTCGCGGGCGGGGGCCATGAGACCCTCCGGCACTTCTTTCCTGACCGAGGACGTGGCCGTGCCCACCGAGCGCCTGGCCGAGGCCATCGCCGATTGCCAGGCCCTCTTCGCCCGCCATGGGCTTCCCGACACCATCCTCTTCGGCCACGCCAAGGACGGAAACCTGCACTTCGTCATGGCCGAGGACTTGCGCCGTCCGGAAGCGGTGGAGCGCTATGGCCGCTTCCTCGAGGCCCTCGTGGACCTCGTGGTCGCCAAGTACGACGGGGCGATCAAGGCCGAGCACGGCTCCGGCCGGAACATGGCCCCCTTCGTGCGCCGGGAATGGGGAGACCGGGCCTACGGGGTGATGCGGCGCATCAAGACCCTCCTCGACCCGCACGGGATCCTGAACCCGGGAGTGGTCCTGAACGACGACCCCCGTGTCCACCTCCAGAACCTGAAGCCCATGCCCTCCATCTCGCTGCTGGCCGATCGCTGCATCGAGTGCGGCCTCTGCGAGCCCCGCTGCCCCTCCCGGGACCTGACCCTGACCCCCCGCCAACGGATCCGGGTGGCGCGGGAGCTGGCGCGCCTGGACGGGGAGGCCAGCCGGGAAGCGCGGGCGCTCGGCTCCGCGCTTCGCGCCGATTTCGCCTACGAGGGAATCGCCAGCTGCGCGGGCGACTCCATGTGCCAGACCTCGTGCCCGGTCAAGATCGACACCGGCGCCCTCATCAAGGAGCTCAAGGCCGCCGACCACCCCCCCTTTTCGCGTCGAGCCGCCACCTGGGCGGCCGGGCACTTCGGCCTTCTCGCTTCCCTCGCCCGCACCAGCCTCCGCGCGGCCCGCGCCCTGCGCGCGGTCCCGGGGGGCGGGCTCGCGCTCGAGGCCCTGACCGATCTGCTGCACGGCGGGCTGCCCTCGCTCGTGCCCCGGCTGGCCCGGGAGCTGGAGCTGCCCCGCGCGGCGCCGGCGCTGCCCGCCCTCGCGGTCCCCCGCGGCGGTCGGTCGGTCGTGTACTTCCCGAGCTGCCTCACCCGCATCCTGGGCGGCCTTCCCGGAGAGGACGCCCTCCCCCCCGCGCGCGCTGCCCTCGACCTCCTGCGCTGGGCGGGGGTGGACGTCCGCTATCCCGTTGGCATCGGCGGCCTCTGCTGCGGGCTGCCGTTTGCGGGCAAGGGGTTCCCGGAAGCGGCCCGGCGGGCGGGGGCAGAGACGGCGTCCGCCCTGTGGCGCGCGACCCACGAGGGCCGTGACGTGGTTGTGACCGACGCCTCCCCGTGCGCGGGGACCCTCCAGGAGCTGTGCGCGGGCCTCTTGAAGGAAAGCGGCCGGAGTCTTCGTGTCCAGGACTTTCCGAGCTTCTGGGCCCGCGAGATCCTGCCCGGCCGCCCCGCGCCGCAGAAGCGCCCCGGGACCGCCGTCCTCCACCCCACCTGCACCCTCGTGCGGGCGGGGGGCCTCCCCGATCTGCTGACGGTGGCCCGCGCCCACCGCGAGAGCGCGGTCGTCGCCGACGCGGCCGAATGCTGCGGCTTCGCGGGCGACCGTGGATTTCTGGTGCCGGAGCTGACGCGGAGCGCCACCGCCCGCGAGGCGGCCGAGGTGCGGGAGCTGCTCGCGGCCGGAGGGGCCGGCCTCTACTCCACCTGCCGGACGTGCGAGATTGGAATGTCGCGGGCGGTGGGGCGTCCGTGCCGGTCCGTCCTGCATCTCGTCCACGAGGCCATCTTCGGTGCTTGAACGCGCCCCCGGGGGGCGGGCGCCCCGGGCGTCCTTCTGCGCCTTTCCGGGGGCGGCCTTCGGGAGGACTCTTCAGGCCGACCCCGTGGACGAGGCGCGGGGGCGCGCGGCCTTCGCTCCCCTCCCGCGGTCCCGGAAGAAGACGTAGTGCGCGGACGTCCGCGTCCCTGGGCCCTCTGGGCCCCGCTTCTCGCGGCAGGGCTGCTCGCCCTTTTTCTTCTGAAGAGCTGGGGCGAGGGGAGACTCCGGAGCAGGATCGAGAGGGAGGCCGCGGGCTACGGGCTCGTGGCCCAGGTAGAGGGCGTGCACCTCGGGCTCTTCCCGCCCCTGCTCGTCAAGGGACTCTCCCTCCAGCGTGGTCGCTTGGCTCTGCGCGCGGAGAGCGCGGCCCTGAGCCTCCGTCTCGGGGCGAGCGGGATCCCGGTGCTCCGGCTCGCGGTCGGTCCCGGCGGGGCGGCTTTGCCCGGGGGGCTGCGGGTCGAGGTGGAGCCGACGGTCTGGGAGCTGGCGCGGCGCGAGGGCGCCGTCTCCGCCACCCTCCGGGAGCCGGTCGAAGGGCTCATCGTTTCCTATTCCGGAGAGCGGAAGCGAATGAACATCCGCCTCGACCGGCTACGCGTCCCCAGCCTGGCCCGCCTCCTCGTCAACGACGTCCCCACCGTCGACATCGGAGCCGTGGACGGCGAGATCAGCGTGGGCCCCGCGAAGCCGGGCGAGACCACGGGCGACGGGCGCCTGGCGGCGGCGGGGGTAGCCGTGGCGGGGACGTTCGTCCTCGCCGGGACCGGGGACGACCCCCGGCTCGCCCTTGACCTCCGGGTCGAGAGGGTGGACCTGGCGCGGCTACTCGCGACCTCGGGTCTCGGCCTGCCCGCGGGGGCGGAGGACCTCGGCACCATGGCCCTCCAGGCCCGCTTCGCGGGCCGCCTCTCCGACCCCTCCTCCTTTGTCGTGAACCACCGCCTGGACTTCGTGCCCCCCCGGACGCCCATCCCCGCCGTGGAGCGGCTCAAGACCGATTTCGTCCACGAGGTCGAGATGCCCAACGGGACGCGGCGCGCGATCGACGTCTCGCCCTCCTCGCCGGACTTCGTCCCCCTGGGCGACGTTCCGCCGCTCTTCGTGAGGGCGCTTCTCCTGGCCGAGGACGCGGGCTTCTTCGGCCACCGCGGCGTCGACCTCTCCGAGATCACGGTGGCCCTGGCCACGGACTGGGCCCGGGGCTCGGCCGCGCGGGGGGCGTCCACGCTCACCCAGCAGCTCGCCAAGAACCTCTTCCTCTCCCGGGAGAGGAGCCTCGGTCGCAAGCTCCAGGAGCTCGCGCTCACCCTGCTCTTGGAGTCGGCCCTGGGCAAGAACCGGATCCTGGAGATCTACTTGAACATCATCGAATGGGGTCCGGGGATCTACGGCCTACGGCCGGCGGCCCGCCACTACTTCGGCAAGGAGCCCCGCGACCTCAGCGTCAAGGAGATGGTGTTCCTGGTGGCCTTGATCCCCGGGCCCGTCAAATACCAACGCTCCTTTGCGGCGGGGGAACTCTCCCCCGGCTTTGAGACGCTGGTCACACACCTCCTGAACAAGCTCCGCTCGCTGGAGGTCCTCTCGGAGGCGGAGTACGAGGCGGCCCGCGAGGAGAAGCTCATCTTCCGCCGACCCGAGGCGCCCGAGCCCTAGACGCGCTAGCCGCGTTTGGTGAGCGCTTCCACGGTCTGGCGGATGCCGGCGCGTCCGGCGGGGCCGAACCAGGCGTTCAGGAACTCGGCCGCGCGGGCGGGCTCCTGCCCGATCATCTCCCGGATCGCTCCCTCCCGGAGGTAGGCCTTCGTCCTTCCCAGGGCGGTCGGGTCCTTCTCCGCGAACTCCTCCAAGCGGGCCAGGCAGCGCCCCTCAAAGCCCTCCGCCTCCAAGACCTCGTGGACAAGGCCCACCGTCCGCGCTTCCTCGTCCGTGAAGTTCTGGCCGAGGAGAGCCACGCGGGAAAGAGATGCGGGGGGCACGGCCGCCTTGAGCAGGATGGCCACCGGCCAGGGAAGCGGGATCCCGACCCGCACCTCGTTGAGGCCGATCTGGGAGCCCCGCCGCAGGATACGGTGGTCGGCGGTGAGGGCGAGCACGCACCCTCCCGCCACCGCGTGACCGGCGATGGCGGCGAGGAGCGGCTTGGGCAGGCTGAAGAGGGCGAGCGTGGCCTCGCCGAAAGTGACGAGGAAGCGCTCCATGGCCGGCCGGTCGTACTCGAAGAGGGTGACGAGGTCGAGGCCGGGGCAGAACAGCTTGGGATGAGCGGAGGCCAAGAGCACGCCCCGGACCCCCGCGTCGGCGGCCAGGTCCCGGCAGGCCAAGAGGAGCTCCTCCAGGAACGGTTCGTCGATCGCGTTGCCCCGCGCCTTGTCCATGCGCAGGACCACCAGGTGTCCTTGCCGCTCCGCGCGAATCCCACCCACCTCCGCCTCCTTCTCGCTCGGGAAGACGCGTGATTATCTCACCCCCAGAGGGCGAGCTGGACGGCGGGGGCGCGGGGGACGGGCTCGACCGGGTACCCATCCTGAAGCCCGTGCTTCTCGCGCAGCCTTCGGATCCGGCCCCGGAGCCACTCGCGGTACCGCCCATGCAAGTAGACGCGTCCGGCGTAGGCCCGCTCATAGGCCTCGAGGTGCTGGGGGAACGCCCCCCCCAGCCAGCGCAGGTACTTCTCCCGCGTGGGGGAGCGCAGGAAGAGGATGTTCCAGAACATGTGCCTTACCCCCGCCGCCGCCACCCGGCCCAGCAGCTCATCCAGGTCCGCTTCCCGGTCCGTGAGCGCGGGCAGGACGGGGGCGAGGGACAGCCCGGCCACGATCCCCGCCTCCACCAGACGCCGCAGGACCTCGATGCGCACCTCGGGGGGCGGGGCCCACGGCTCCAGGGCGCGCAGGAGCGGTGCGCGCGGCGAGATCAGGGAGACGTGGACGGAGAGTGAGGAGCGCTCGTGGATGCGGAGCAGGAGGTCGAGGTCGCGGAGAACGAGCGCGCCCTTGGTGGTGATCGAGAGCCGCAGGCCCCGCTGCCGGGCCGCGAGCTCCAGGAAGCGCCGGGTGACCTTGAACTCCGCCTCGCCCGGCTGATAGGGGTCGGTGGCGGTGCCCAGGGCGACGAGCTCACCCCGGCCCCGGACCACGCTCAGGCGCCGCGCGGTCTCCGTCTCCCCCCCCGCCTTGGCGTAGACCGTGGAGTGGAACTCGTCCCCTCCCTTGATCCCCATGAACTCGTGGGTGTAGGCGGCGTAGCAGTAGCGGCAGCCCATGGCGCAGCCGCGGTAGGGATTGACCGTCCACCGGAAGGGCATTCGGGGGGAGTCGCACCGGTTCAGGAGGGACCGGGTCTGGAGCTCGCGGTAGGTCACCCCACCGCGCTCGGAAAGCGTGTCGCGGCCCATGAGGGGGGCCAGATGGGGGGCGGGGATGCCGGGATGGAGCATGTTTCGACTTTCGCTATATCTTCGCCTGCGCGGGGAACGGCTGTCAAGGGCCGGTAGTGTCTCAGTTTGAATAATCGCCATCAGGAGGCTGCTTGGCGGCTGCAGAAAACCTGCGGGGGAGGCGTGCTCCGAGCTGCGGCGCAACGGGAACGGGCCGGTCGCTATTGACAAGGATGCTGCAGCACAACACCTGACGCCGATGGAGCGGGCAGGCTCATAACTCGTGCGAACCTCCACGTGCCGTCGGACTGTCTTTTCATTACCCTCAATCCCTTGCCATACACAATCGATATTTTGCCGTCCTTGGAAGTTTTGTACGAACCATACCACCACTCGAATGCCCAGTCTCCCGCGATTTGGACGTCCTGAATTTCGTTGTCGTAACACAGAGAGCGCTCTCTCCCGCTGCTCATCTCCCAACGCTTGTCGTCCGCATAGATCACCGCCGCGCCAATTTCCGCCGGACGCCCCGCCGGGAATCGAACGGCGTCCTTGTCCCACAGCTTGGCCAATTGGTCCGCGCTGTCCGATAGCGTTGCTTCCCTATCTTCCTCATGCAGCCGCTCGATCGCCGCTCGATCGGCCTCTAAGCCCCCACGGGCTGCCGCTTTCGGTGGCGCGCCTTGCCCGCCTGACAACTGTGACATCGCGAGCATCGCCGTCGCGACCACGGCAGGTATCAGCTTCATTGGAGAACCTCCTCACAAACGATACTTCAAGGACTATCCCACACCACGCTGCTACTTTGGAAAGCTCGCGCTAACGCGTGAGACGGCGAGGCCGTTCCCGAGGGTGGATCGTGCGCTGTATCCCGCGAAGTTCAAACTGAGACCCTACCCAAGGGCCGGTACTGGGTCACCATCCGCGCGGGATCCTCGCGTCCGGAGGTAGCCACGGCGAGCGGGCGCGTGACGGCGGCGGGGATGGCGAGCTACGCTCGGAGATTCCGGGAGGGCGCCGCCGTCAGATGGACACCTGGCCGTCCTGGCCGTGCCCCCCTTGGCCTCCGACACCGTAGCCGCGCTCCTGCGCTCTCGCCGAAGCGAGTGGGGATGGCCGTATACTGTTGTTCGGGATCGTTCCCATGCCCGTCACCGCATCCCCGCTCGGCGAGGTCCTCGCTCGTCACACCAAGGAGGGCGAGCTCTACTCGAAGCTCGCGAGCGACCGCGTGCGCTGCGTGGCCTGCGGCCACCGCTGCCTCATCCCTCCCGGCCAGCAGGGCATCTGCAAGGTGCGTTTCAACGAAGGGGGAACGCTGCAGGTGCCCACCGGCTACGTGGGAGCGCTCCAGCTCGACCCCGTAGAGAAGAAGCCGTTCTTCCACGCCCTCCCCGGCTCCTCCGCCCTCTCTTTCGGCATGCTCGGGTGCGACTACCATTGCGGCTACTGCTTCGCTCCCGGCACCGAGGTGGCAACCCGCGGGGGACCCCGCGTGATCGACTCCTTGTTCAAGAGCGGGGAAGCCGTCTTCGAGACCGGCGCGGACGCGGTGGCCGTGCGTCCGGGCCTGGAGGTCCTGACCCACCGTGGGCGGTCGCGCCCCGTGCAGGGCGTCTTCCGCCACCACTATCGCGGACCGCTAATGGCCATCCTCCCCAAGGGGGGGAGCGAGATCCACGCCACCCCCGACCACGAGTTCCTGGTCTCGGCGCGCGCGGCGCGGGGCCTGCCCCCCCCCTCCTTCTTCATGCCCGCCTCCGCCCTCACCGCGGAGTTCGATCTCCTGGAGCCGTCCCCGGACGGCGCCTTCCGGAAGCGGCCCATCGAGGACACCCGGATCCTGAGCTACGACGGTCCCGTCTACAACCTGGAGGTGGAGGAAGATCGCACCTACCTCGTGCAGGGGGCGGCCGTCCACAACTGCCAGAACTGGCTCACCTCGCAGGCCCTCCGCGACCCCAAGGCGGTCTCGCTCCCCGAGGAGGTCACGCCCGCCGATCTGGTGGGGCTGGCCCGAAAGCACGGGGCCCGCATCATGACCTCCACCTACAACGAGCCCTTGATCACGAGCGAGTGGGCGGTCGAGATCTTCCGCGAAGCCAAGGCGGCGGGCCTCGTCTGCTCCTACGTCTCGAATGGCAACGCCACCCCGGAGGTCCTGGACTACATAGAGCCCTTTGTCTCCCTCTACAAGGTGGACCTGAAGAGCTTCCGCGACCGGCACTACCGGGAGCTCGGGGGGACGCTGGAGCGCGTGCTGTGGACGATCCGCGCCCTGCACGAGCGGGGCTTCTGGGTGGAGGTCGTGACCCTGACCGTACCCGGGTTCAACGACTCGGACGAGGAGCTCGGCGAGATCGCCCGCTTCCTGGCCTCGGTATCCCCCGACATCCCCTGGCACGTGACCGCGTTCCACCAGGACTACAAGATGACGGAGCCGGAGAACACGGGGGTGGCCACGCTGCTACGGGCGGCCGAGATCGGGGTCCGGGAGGGACTGCACTTCGTCTACGCGGGCAACATCCCCGGCCGGGTCCGGAACTGGGAGAACACGTACTGTCCGGGCTGCTCGGCTCTGCTCATCGAGCGGCACGGGTTCCGCGTGCTCGCGAACCGGATCCCGCAGGGGCGCTGCCCCGACTGCGCGCGGACGATCCCCGGCTTCTGGTCCGCCCCCGCCTCCTGAGCCGCCCTACTTCTGGATCTTGGGCAGCGCGTCCCGGCAGGCCCGCTTGAGGTCGCCCTGCTTCATCACCGCCTCCATCTCGTCTTTGGTGGCGATGGTGGGGGCGTCGAGGTTGGGGGCGTCGCGGCACCGCTTCAGGTTGGGGATCGCGTTCCGGCCCGCGGGGCCAAGGGAGCCGAGGGCGTTGGCCGCGGCCTCGCGCACCGAGTAATCCTTGTCCGTCTCCAGGAGCCAAACGAGCGAGGGCACCGCCTCCGCTCCCCCCAAGGACGTGAGGGTTTGGAGGGCGCGAATGCGGGTGGCGGGGCTGCGGGCGCGGATGCCTTCGCTCGCCGCCTCCAGCTTGACCGCCCGCTCCCGTTCCTTCTCCTGCTCCGCCTGCGCCTGGGCCAGCTGCTCCTCCGTCACCGCGTGGCCGGACGCCAGCGCCTTCTTCACGCGCTCGATGTTCTCCTTGAGGGCGGCCGCGTTGCGGCCGGCCGCCTGGGCCTTGTCCAGGAAGGTCTGGGCCTGGGCCATGTCCTTCTTGAAGAAGTAGCACCAGGCGATTCCGTTGTAGGCCTCCCCCGCCGTCTTGGGGTCGATCTGGATGGCGCGGTTGAAGGCCGCGATCGAGTCGTCCCAGGCCTTGGTGTAGGAGTAGGCCCAGCCGAGCCCCAGAGCGGCCTGGCCCGCCTGCTCGCCCTTGGGATCGATCTCGAGCGCCCTCTTGTAGGCGGCGATCGACTCCGTGGCCTTGTTCATGTTGCGGTAGATCCAGCCCAGGTTCACGTAGGCCGCGGAGTCCTTGTAGCCGGGGGTGGCGATCACCTTCTTGAGCTCGGCGATGCCGGCCTCGTGCTGGCCGGTGATGCCCAGCAGCAGCCCGTAGGTGGTCCGATAGTCGAGGTTCTTGGAGTCGAGCTCCACCGCTTTCTTGTATTCCGGCGCCGCGTCCTCCGACCGGTGGCTGAACTGGTAGGCCCGCCCCAGGAGGGCATGGGCCTCGGGGGTGCCCGGGGTCAGGTTGACCGCCCGCTCGAGGGGAGGAATGGCGCCCGCGTAGTCGTTCTTGCGGAGAAGGATCCGCCCCAGCTCGAGCTGGGCCTCTCCGCTGCCCGGCATGTCGGTGGCGAGCCTTTGCGCCTCCGCGAACGCGCCCTCCTTGTCGCCCTTGGCAATCTGGGCCTGGACGAGGGCCAGCCGCGAGGGCCCGTAGCCGGGATCGGTCTCAAGCGCCTTCTTGTAGGCGTTGACGGCCTGGTCGAGGTTGCCGTTGGCTTCGAAGATCTTGCCCACCGCGACCTGGACCAAGGGGCTCTTCGGGTTCAGGAAGGCGCCCTGCTGGGCCTGGGCGATGGCATCCGGCCAGTTCTTGGGGTTCTCGGCCAGGATCGCGGTCCCGAGCACCGCGAAGGCCTCCCCCGCCTTGGGGTCGACCTCGGTTGCTTTGCGGGCCTCGGCCACGGCCTCCGTCTTCTTGCCCTGGGCGAGCAGCGCGGAGGCCAGCCGGGTCCGGGCGAGGGTGAGCTTGGGGTCGAGCTCCAGCGCCTTGCGGAACGCGGCCGCCGCATCCTCCGCGCGGCCGAGGCCGAGCAGGGCCTCGCCCCGCGCCTCGTGGGCGGGCGCGCCATTGGGGGAGGCCGCTACCGCTTGTTCCGCGGTCAGGAGGGCGCTGGCCGCGTCCTGATTCCGCGCCTGGGCCCGGGCCAGGGCGGCGAGGGCGCTCGCGGTGGGAGAGGCCTTCACCTGCTCGACGGCTGCGGTCGCGTGGGCGAGCGCGTCCTTGCCCGTTCCCCGCAGGAGGTCCATCCCCGCCCAGGCGGCCAGAACCTCGGCCCGGGCCGGCCCGGCCGGACTCGCGTCCTTGGCTTTGGCCAGGGTCGCGGCCGCGTCATCCAGGTTCCCGAGCCGCTCCTGCAGCCGGGCCAGGGCGACGAAGGCCTCGCCGGAGGGACTTTGCTCGGTGAGCTTGGTCAGAGTCTTGAGGGCGTCCTCGGGCTTGCCCTTCTGAAGCTGGTCCTCCGCCTTCGCCACCGCCTCGTCGAGCTTTCGGTCGGCGAGGGCGGGGGCGGCCAGCAGGCCGAAGGCGATGACCGAGGCGGCGACTTTTCTCATGAGGTGGCTCCGTCTCCGTTTCAAATTAGGGCGGCCGGGGTCATTATAGCCGCGGCCCGGGGGCCGCGCAGCCAAGGGGCACCAGATCGTGATAGTGTAGGTCTATGGACACGCTTCGCGGATCTCCGCTCGGCCCGCCGAAAGCGGCGAAGGTCCCGAAGCAGGCGAGTGAGGTCGGTATGGAACCGCCGGGAAACTGTCAAGCCTGCCGCCGGGTCGCCACCGAGAGCATGCTCCGCTACCACCGGGGCGTCGATGTCGTGCATCACGAGAGCCTGCTCCAGTGCGACATCTGCCAACGC
>Ga0210409_10007330_pt1 | contig 11365 bp, 11 predicted proteins | sample IncBWH17MmetaG_FD_161649 | JGI IMG/M metagenome (GOLD analysis project Ga0210409, IMG submission 161649) | Forest soil microbial communities from Barre Woods Harvard Forest LTER site, Petersham, Massachusetts, United States - Inc-BW-H-17-M | ecosystem: Environmental > Terrestrial > Soil >...
CGACTATATCGACCTCTGCCTCGGCGACACCGGCGCCATGACCGGCCACTCCCCCGACGTCGTCGCCGAAGCCGTCGCTCGCCGTGCCAAAGAAGGGATCACCCTGATGCTCCCCACCGAAGACGCCCTCTGGGTAGGCGAGGATCTCCAGCGCCGCTTCGGCCTGCCCTACTGGCAATTCACGCTCACCGCCACCGACGCCAACCGCTTCGCCATTCGCATCGCACGCGAAATCACCCAGCGCTCCAAAATCCTCGTCTTTCACTACTGCTACCACGGCACCGTTGACGAATCCTTCGCCACGCTCGCAAACGGAGTAGTCGGTCCCCGCCGTGGCAACATCGGCCCGCCCGTCAATCCCATCGAAACCACGCGCGTTGTCGAATTCAACGATCTCAACGCCCTCGAAACCGCACTCAAGCATCACGACGTCGCGTGCATCCTCGCCGAACCGGCCATGACCAACGTCGGCATCATCCTCCCCGGCGACGGCTACTGGCGCGCCGCACGCGAACTTGCGCGCCGCTACGGCTCGTTCCTCATCGCCGACGAAACTCATACCATCTGCGCCGGACCCGGCGGCTGCACCGCCGCGTGGAAACTCGATCCCGACATGCTCGTCTTCGGCAAAGCCATCGGCAGCGGCATTCCCGGCGCCACGTTCGGCGTCTCCGAAGAAGTCGCCCAGCGCATCTCCGCCCGCATCCATCTCGAAGACTGCGACGTCGGCGGCATCGGCGGCACGCTCGCCGGCAACGCGCTTTCGCTTGCGGCCATGCGCTCCACTCTCGAACACGTCCTCACGCCCGCCGCATTCGAACGCATGATCCCGCTCGCCAGGCGGTTCAACGACGGAGTCGCCAACGAAATTCGCACGCACAGTCTTCCTTGGAACGTGATTCAGCTCGGCGCCCGTGCCGAGTACACCTTCGCCGCAAAACCTCCGAGCAACGGCGGCGAATCCGCCGCTGCCGCCGATTTCGAACTCGAGCGCTTCCTTCACCTCTACGCCCTAAACCGCGGCGTCCTCCTCACCCCCTTCCACAACATGGCCCTCATGTCCCCCGCCACCACAGCCGCCGACATCGACGCCCACACCAAAATCTTTGCCTCCGCAGCAGCAGAACTCACCTCGTAGGTGGCACAGCCTTCAGGCTGTGCGCTCTTACTGTTGGTGGTCGGACCGTCCCAACATGCGTGTGAATGACTCTCGGCAGGATAAGGCAAGTTGCTGCCAAGTTATCAAATTCGGGTAACTACTATTAGTCCGCGGATAGAAAAGTGGCCAGGATCATTCCCGCTAGTTGAATTCGACTCTTTTCTTGCGTTTTCCCTGAGTTCTCGCACCAGCCGCTGGACGCTGTCCACATCATCAATGTCCGCAAACACCGGTATGTCGCCTGCATCAAATCGGCCCATACTGTGTTTCTATTGGCCCGGCCCTGCCATTAGCGGATATTTTTTTCCAAACCACAAGGTTCCCATCATCGTCCCCTCGCGCTCGATTGTTGGGATCGCCTCCAGATACATCCAATTCATCTTCCGCTTCCATGCTTCTTGCAGAACCAGAACGCGGCGATTCGTAACTGCGTAATAGGTTCTCCTTTTCATCCAAGCGTCATACAAGAAGCGACCCCAGATCATGTACTGTCCTACCACAATGAAAGGAATCCCCCAGATCACTATGAACAAGGGAGGGTTTCCGCTTCGCGGGCCATTTCCCCGAAAACCGAGCACTCCAGCTTCCCTAGAAGATCGCGAAGCCTCCCCATAGCAGACTGAATGGAATTATCGCCCAGTCATCCGAATGAAAGATCACACTTGGGTTAGGCATTCCCGCCCAGTAAATTCTCTCGCCAGACATCGTTTCCGGCTGAACCTTCATCGCTGTCCCAGGATCGACAGTTGTCATTTCCCTACTCATTCGGTCGAGAAAAAACTTTCAACATTTTGAATTTAAGAGCATCTCTCCGCGCCGTCTATAAAAATCGACGCGCTCGATGAATTTCTTGTCTTTTCTGCTCTTCCAAGCCCTTGGGACTAACGACTAAGAACTTAGTCTCTCCACGATTGTGATTTAATCTATCCGGACGCCATGCCGCCAAAACCGCAGTTCTTCCCAACGCCCGCCGATTTCCGTGCCTGGCTCGAAGCCCATCATGACAAGCTCCGCGAGCAACTCGTCGGCTTCCACAAAAAAGCTTCTGGAAAACCCAGCATCACCTGGCCCGAATCCGTAGAAGTCGCCCTCTGCTTTGGCTGGATCGACGGCGTTCGCAAGAGCCTCGACGAAAACAGCTATACCATTCGCTTCACTCCCCGCAAGCCCACCAGCACCTGGAGCTACATCAACATCAAACTCGCCCGAAAGCTCGCCAAGCAGGGACTGATGCATCCCGCCGGCCTCAAGGCCTTTGCCGCGCGCAGCAAAAAAAAATCCAGCATCTACTCGTACGAACAGCGAAAGAACCCCCATTTCACTCGCGAACAGGAAAAGCTGTTTCGCTCGAACAAGACCGCCTGGGAATTCTTCCGTTCCCAAGCCCCGTGGTATCAAAGGGTGTGCACGTATTGGGTCATCAGCGCCAAAAGGGAAGAGACAAAGCTCAAACGGCTCTCCGAGCTCATCGGCCATTCACAGCATCGGAGAAGAATCCCAGGGCTTGTCCCCACCAAAAAGAAGTAACTCAATCGTCCACCGCGAGAATGTAGGACCGACATTCCTGTCTGTCCTTTTACTCTTCTCAGCGCCCCCTGTGTCTCTAGTGTCTCTGCGTTTCGCTCTCTTTTCTCTTAGCGACCGTGTAGAATGCTTGAGCATTTTTGATCGTGAGAGGGATCCAAATGTCTTCCTGCTATCTGCTCAAAACCGAACCATCCGAATACTCCTTCGCCAATCTTCAACGCGACAAGGAGACGGTCTGGGACGGCGTTCACAATCCCGTCGCCTTGCGAAACCTTTCCCAAATGACGCCCGGCACGCGGCTCATCATTTACGAAACCGGCGACCACAAATCGGCCGTCGGCACCGCAACGGTCCTTTCCGTCGACGTCTCCGACCCCAAGAATCCCGCCGTTAAGCTCAAAGCCGGAAAACCCGTCGCCAAAACAATCTCTCTCGCACAAATCAAATCCAATAAGCTCTTTGCCGATTCACCCCTCGTTCGTCAGGGCCGCCTCTCTGTCGTTCCCCTCACCGACGCTCAATACAAATTTCTAATAGGCGACTGATTCCCCAATCCCGCGTATGATGCGCTGGCAAACTCTCGAACTTACGAGGTTGAATTCCATGAAACGTCCTATCCTCGCCTTTCTTCTCTTCGCAGCCGCTCCTCTTTTCGCCCAGCAACCCCCGGATCTCCGCTACCGCTCTGTTCCGGAGTTTCTAAAGCTTCCTCCCGACATCCACCTCGGCGAAGTCGCCGGCGTCGCCGTCAACTCCAAAGGCCACATCTTCGTCTTCTCCCGCGGCAACAGCACAGGCCCCGCCTACGGAGCCAGCGCCGCGCAACTCCTCCAGTTCGGCCCCGATGGCAGATTCATCCGCGAAATCGGCCACAATCTCTACGCCTGGTCCTTCGCCCATTCCGTCCGCATCGACAAGGACGACAACATCTGGGTCGCCGACAAAGGTTCCGACATGGTCATCAAGTTCAACGTCGATGGCCGCGTCGCCATGGTCTTCGGCCGCAAGCAGGAAGCCTCCGACGAAGGCACCGAGCCGCTGAAACATCCCAAGCCTCCGCTACCGCCCGCCGACGGCCTTTTCCGCCAAGTCACTGACATGGCCTGGGACTCTGCCGGCAACACCTACATCAGCGACGGCTACATCAATTCGCGCATCGCCAAAGCCGACAAGGACGGTAACTGGCTCAAATCCTGGGGTGAACCCGGAGACAAGCCCGGCCAGCTCAACACCCCACACAGCATCGCGATCGACGCGCAAGATAATGTCTACGTCGCTGACCGCGGCAATCGCCGCATCCAGGTTTTCGACGCCGACGGAAAATTTCTCCGCCAAATCTCCATTGACGCACCCGCGCCCGCCGACGCCCGCCCCGCCATCGGCAACAAGCCCGCCTCCACGACCGGCACCATGTCCCCCGGCGCTCCCTGGACTCTCTGCATCACGCCCGGTCCGAATCAAGTCCTCTTCACTTCCGACGCCTTCCCCGGCCGCATCTACAAACTCTCCCTCGACGGAAAAGTCCTTGGCGTCTTTGGGAAATCCGGCAAGCAACTCGGCCAATTCGGCTGGATCCACGCCATCGCCTGCCCCTCCGAAAACGAACTCTACGTTGCCGAGCTCCTCAACTGGCGCATCCAAAAACTAGTCCTCGAACCAGGCCATTAGCGTGACTTCGAGCAAGAAGTTGGATTGGTTCTTGTGGTAATTCCCCTCTGTGTTCTCTGTGCTCTCCGTGAAGTCTGCGTGATGTGTTATCCTTTTTCTCTGCGCGCGGAAACTTCACGCTAGTTTTTCACAATTCCTATGCAAAAGACTCTTCTTCCCATTCAAGCCGTAGCTCGCAAACTCGAACTTCCCGACAAATACTTCGAGGCCCTCGGCTCCCAAAGCGGAAAAGTAAATTTGGAGTTGCTCACCGACCCTGCCTTCAAACGTCACGGCAAACTAATCATCGTCACCGCCACCACGCCCACCGCCGCCGGAGAAGGCAAAACCGTCACCTCCATCAGCCTCACCCAAGGCCTTGCGCACATCGGCAAAAAAGTGATCATCACTTCGCGCGAGCCTTCCCTCGGTCCCGTCTTCGGCATGAAGGGCGGCGCCGCCGGCGGCGGCCTCTCGCAAATCGAGCCCAGCGCAAAAATCGATCTCCATTTCCACGGCGATTTTCACGCCATCTCTTCCGCCCACAATTTATTAGCCGCGCTGATCGACGCTCATCTCTTCCACGGCAACGATCTCCAACTCGATCCCGATCGCCTCGTTTGGCCCCGCCCATCCTCAGGTTAAACCAGACACTCCGTCGTTCCCGCAAATCCGATCGATCCGAACTCCTCTTCTGTAGAGAAAAGCGGCGCCGTCCTGAGAAATCCCACTACAGATCCGGAAAAGCATTCACCCGGTTAAGCCACCCCTTCAAAAACTTCGGATATTTCTGCCCCAAGTTCTGGTAGTAAGCAATGCGCCCCTGCTTGTACTGCTGGTAAACCTCCAGTTGCGGCAGGCTGTCGAGCGCGGCAATAGACCCCGGCCCGATCACGCCATCCACCGAGACGCTCGCCCCCATCTGAATCATCACGTTCTGCAGCAATTTCGTGGCGTGCGATCCTGCATTCACAAAAAAATCGCATACAATGTTGGCCAAATCCTGCAGGTCAATGGCATCGCCCTGAATTTTGTTCCAGTACAGCGCCTTATAAATGATTCCGGCCTGCGCATCCGTCAGCGCTTTCAAATTATCCGAAGTCGGGTCGATCCCCAGTAGTTCGTGCGAACAATTCTGGAACGTCGCCATGGTCACCCCTTTGTTCGTCTCCCCGCCCGGGTCCTCCGGATCATCCACATATCCGCCCTCGAATTTCAGCAGCATCGGAAGAAAAATATCAAACGTCGCCATAGCAGCCTCCCCTCAGCCTCCGCCGCGCGTCAATCCGCGCGCGCCAAAATTGCACTCGGCGCGGGATTTGGCGCAAGAGCTTATCACACGGATAGTAACCTCGGGGTTCTCCCATTGCGGCTAGCGGGTTAGACAATGGTTTGTGCTTTTAAGCGCGATTGACCCTCTGCGCGATGCTTAGTTCTTCGGCAGGCGATTGCATATGAAATCAGAGATGCGGCTCGCTGCCGGCGGGTCGAGGTTCGACAGCACAGCGATTACGTAGCCGCTTTGTGGATAAATTTCCAAATCACCGTTCATTCCTGGCGCGCCGCCGCCATGACCGAAGTGGCGCATCGTCGCATCCGTGTCATCATCCATAAAACCAAACGCGTATTTCACGCCTCGTGCCGTGTTCACTTTCCCGGTTGTCAGCAATTCTGTATTTTTTGCATCCAACACTTTATGGTTCGTTACTGCGCCCGCGAATCGCAACAAGTCTTCGACCGTCGAATACCCGCCACCGGCTGAAGTTCCTCGATAAGGCAGCGTGTCCGTGTTCGGTTGCACCCCGCTTCCGCCAAAATGTGTATATCCAATCGAACGATTTGCCACAACCTGGTCTTCCGTCAAAGAGCCGCTCGCCGTCATGCCAGCAGGCCCATAAACATTTTCGTTCACATAATCGTAGTAGCTCTTCCCGCTCACTCGCTCCACCACCACGCCCAGCAGCAGGAATCCGTAGTTGCTGTACTCCCAGCGGCTTCCCGGCTCGAATTCCAGTCCGCGCTTCCCATACAGATTTACGTAGTCCTGCAACGTCTTCAATTCCTTCCGGTGTGACTCAAACTCCGGCCCGAAAATGTCTCCCGCTCCTCCCGTATGCGTCAGCAACTGCTGGATGGTCACCTTCGAAGCAAATTCCATGTTGGGATAGTCGGTGATGTACTTTCCCATCGGATCAGTCAGCGAAATCTTTCCTGCTTGCACCAATTGCAGAATCGAAGTCGCCGTGAACATCTTGTTCATCGAGCCAATCCGGAATCTCGTCTCCAGCGTATTCGGAATTTTCTTCTCCCGGTCGGCCATCCCGTAAGCGCCTCTGAAGATGACCTTCCCATCCTTGGCTACAATCACGGTTCCCGCGAATTTATCTGCCGCGCCGTCCGTGTCTAGTTTGTCGCGCAGCGCCGCCAGCAATTCACTCTGGCTCATGCGCTCAATCGGAAATTCCACCGGGCGGGGAATTGCATTCAGATCAAACCGCGTGATCTTGTGCGGCGCTTCCGCTTCCACGTCCATCGTGAATCGGGCAAATTGATCCGAATCCCTCTCCTGAAGCAGCCCGCTGACCCGCAGCGGGGAAGTTTCTTCAATCTTTTTGAGGTCAAACCCGCCCGTTCTTTGCCGAAACCCCATCATGCCGTTCACTTCACGATCGCCCCGGTCTTTGAAGTGCCCGAGAATTTCTCCCATCTGTGCCCGGTCACCACTGTTCAATGCCGCAAGCCATGCGGAGAATTGCTCTCCAGCGGGAGTCTTCGGGGTATCAACCACCGCCGTCCGCCCACCCACAAAATACCGAAGACTGCCCGGTACATTCCGTCCCCCGATCATTACTTGGACAGCTTGTTCCTGTTGCCGAAGTTGCCGTGTCCGCACATTCTCGGGCTTTCCGGCTCCGGAGGCCCCATAGACTCCCCCACCGGTCCCACCAGCACCGAATTCAACTAAAGAACCCTGCGGACTCTGCGAGGGCAATGTCCAAGCCGCCTTGGAGCTTCGCATCGCCGTCGAATCGTTCGGCAGATTCGGCACCCGCCCACCCATACCAGCCATCAACCCCACCACACTCAGCAAGCCCAAAGAAATAACGCCACCCTGCATCCACCGGTAAAAGGGCAGCCCGCTTTCCGCAACCTCGAATGGTCTCCACTGGAAGGATGTCGGCGAACCGCCCGACGCTGGCGTTGCCGCCGCCGCAAGTGGCATATGCCAGGATTCCGGCCGCGCGACCCATTGCCTCAGCAAAGAAACGAACGCGTCGGCAAACAGACGCGGCACTCCCTGCGCCGCTGCAGCCTCATCAAAGATCCATAGCATCTCCGCAGCAAACCTTTGCCGGAAAGCCGGCGGATGAAGTTTCAGCAACAAGCGATAGAGAGAGCGACACATGGATTTGGTCATTTATGCTCTCCTTGGTTTGGTTCCCAGCAGAAATCCCTTGGCTTCCCGGACAACCCCTTCAAGCCTGGCCACTTCCGCCGCAAGCACGCGCCGCCCCAGCCCCGTCAGCCGATAATATCGCCGTCGCGGATCGTCATCCGCCGTCCGCCTCTGAGCTTCTTCGACGCAACGCTGCGTCATTAGTTTTCTTAGATTGTCGTACAACGTCCCCGGTCCCAGCTTGTATTGCCCCTCGGATTGCCGCGCCACTTCCAGCATGATCCCGTAACCATGCAAATCCTCGCCCGCCAGCGCCAGCAAAATGTGCAGCGCCGCGGGCGACAAGGGCAAAAATTTGTTTATATTTTCCTTCATACTCGGATTCCGATATATCGCATCCCGAGTATCCTGTCAAGCCCCTCCGCATCGCTACTTGGCCGGCCCAGGCGGGGGATCGAACAACAGCGGAAAAAACTGGCCGCCCATTTTTTCTCCGCGGGGGATTGCCGGCACGCCGGAAAGCAACGGCTCATCGGAGTCCGACATGACGCCATCGCGAAAAACATTAATCACCGTGGCGCGGCGCGGTGCTGGCGTATCGTTGGCGCGCGAACCGTGCATTGTTCGTGCATGGTGAAATGAACTTTCGCCTTTTTTCAGCTCCACGGCGACCGGATTAAATTTCTCCTTCAATTCTTCGGGAAGGCTTTCGCGGATGCCATCCATTTCTCCGGTCAAGACGGGTTTCGGAAGGTCGGGCCATTTGTGGCTTCCGGGAATATAATTCAAGCAGCCGTTTTCGCGAGTGGAATCATCGAGGCCAATCCAGCAGGTGAGATGCGCCAGCGGCCGGGTTCTTGTCCAGTAGGAATAATCCTGATGCCAGGCCACTACGCCGCCATGCCGTGCTGGCTTACAAAAAAGCTGGTCGTGCCAGAAACGCACCGGGCCGCCCAATAGCTGAGAAGCGGGCACCAGGAACGCGGGATTCCAAAGCAGATCGTGAAAGCCAGGCAGAACGCGCCAAGCGCCCAGGGCGTGAAAAACGACGCGGTTCGGGTCCGTCGATTCGTTGGAATGGTATTCGTGGAACAGATGATGGCCGGGGTGCGCCGGATTCATCAGGTGTTCCAATTCCGCGCGCAGAACTTCAATATGCTCGTCACTCAGAATGCGAACGCCCTTCAGGTAGCCGTTTTCGAAGAAAAATTCGAGCTGCTCCTCGCTCAAGCGGTAGCGCTCCCACTCGTCGGACGCAGAGGAGCGGGGAAAAAGTTTGCTGACCGGTTGATGGTAGTGGGATAAGTCCTCGGTCATGTGTGACTCTCGAACTCTTTGGCCTTGGAATTGCGACTCATTTTAATTCGATTTCCAGGATTTGGCCGGCGGCACTGCCGGCGTTGGAGAGGGTGTGGGTGACTTTGGTATCGACCCAGTGAAAATCGCCGCGCTTTATTTCGTGTGTGAGTGCTTGACCATCCGGGGCCGTCATCTTCAGCGTGAATCCCGTCACGGCAACGATGAGATAAGGGCGCGAATGTGCGTGCATCGCGGACGCGGCGCCGGGAGCGAGAACCCAATTGTAAATGCGGGCGCTAGGATTTTCCGCTGCAACCGTTGCTGCAATGGACGCCGAGGGTGATTGCGGACGATTCAGTAGCTCGATATCCAGAACATCGTAGGGATTCGCCCCGACATTGTGGACTCGGTGCGTGTAGGAGCTGCCAGGAAGAGTGAGCGCGGAAAAAGTTCCAGGCTCGGAAGGAGACGGCGGGCCTTCCTTTTCGTTGAGCACTTGCTGGGTGATGGAAGTGCTGGAAAGGGGAACGGCTATGCGATCGTGAGAATGAATATGGTAGAGCGTGCGTTCGCCGGGCGGCAGGACCAGATGAATGACGACAACGGCATCATTTTTCAGCACGACGTGATGGAGCGGTTCGTTCTCAACAGGCACGGGCGCCGAGGCCTCTTGCGCAGCAAACAAGAAGGACATGCAGAAGATAAATGCTGAACAGGTTTTGACGTTCATCATTCTTGGAGACCACCCTAGGCAGAGCGAATGGAACGGTATCGTACTCCGGTTTTCGTAAGGTTGATAGGGCGGACAGACGCTACTGCTGGTGCTGAGCTCGCGGTTCGGTGGGTTAAGTCCTACCCCCTACGGGAGCAAGAAGAGCGGCGACGGGGAAGGCGAATCATGAGCGGAGATGCGCACAGGTGATGACTTCTTCGCAGTCATGGATGAATGTTTTCGCAACGCCAGACGCAGGGAAATACGCCGTGTCCACGCGGCGGGCGGATCCATGTTCGCCTCAAGATGGCGAGCCAGGCGATTGTAGTAGTCTGCGGTGCCGGATACGTCCTCGGGCGTAAACCTTGGCAATCGAGGAGCAAAAAGAACATATAAGGATCGGGAAAGGAAATTCATCTGGCCGTGCAATTCCGATACGCGCGTTCTGGGGCGGGTGTGGCAGATCTAGTCGCGTAGCTTGCGAATGTAATGCTAGAGGATGGCATGACGTGTGTCTGTTCGGTTGTGCACATTTTCGCAGTTTCTTTGAGCGAATGGACTCCCAGTTCGGCTGCACTCCTGACCCGCAACGGAATTAGGAAGGCCACCCGCCGCGCTACCCGGCAAGGTGTTGGCGCGAAAAACCGTTTGAACTTATAGTTAGGCAGCTGCAAGCGAGGAGTCCACGATGACCGCTTCTGTGTTTGTCGGCACCAGCGTTGACGGCTTCATTGCCCGACCGAGCGGCGATTTCGACTTTCTGCCGGAGGGCGGAGGCGAACCGCACGGGTACAACGAGTTTATAGCTAGCATCGACGCCATTGTCATCGGCCGGAAGACGTTTGAGAAGGTTTTGACTTTTGACGCCTGGCCCTATAGTGACAAACGAGTGGTGATCCTGAGCAGCCGCCCGCTCGATTTGTCGATGGTCGCCGGGGGCGTTGTCGAACAAATGGCCGGGCTTCCAGCCGAGATCGTTTCGCAACTCGCCGCTCGCGGTGTCCACCACTTGTACATCGACGGTGGAATCACGATTCAAAGGTTTCTGCGCGCGGGGCTGATTCACCGGCTGATTATCACTCGAGTGCCGGTGCTCATTGGAGAAGGAATTCCTCTCTTCGGCACTCTACCGCGCGACATTCGACTGCGCCACGTGGCAACCCGGCAGTATGCGAGCGGCTTGGTTCAGAGTGAGTACGAGGTTGCTGGCTAGCAGCCGATGGGAGACGGCAGTGACAAAAGAAGAGGCTGGGAAGCTGGCGAACTATTTTGGAACGCACATGACCTGGACTTGATCATGTCGCACTATGAGGATGCGGTCGAACTGACCTCGCCGGTTGCCGCCCGGTTGCCGGGGACGAGCGATGGGAGAGTGATCGGAAAAGGCAAACTTGAGAGCTTACTTTCAGCGAGGGCTAGAAGCCTACCCGAAGCGCCATCAGGAGTTGCAGATCGAGGGGTTGCCACGCGCCGGTGCTCTTCTAAGTTGCACCATTCCATTCTGGCTCGTTCTTGGCGCGGCCACCCGCCTGTTTCTCCGTCACCCGGCCGCCTTGTTGCGGTGCACCTTCCTGCTTATACTCACAAGGATTTGCATTTTCCCGGAGGCCGCTGGCGATGAATG
>Ga0210409_10007331_pt1 | contig 11365 bp, 9 predicted proteins | sample IncBWH17MmetaG_FD_161649 | JGI IMG/M metagenome (GOLD analysis project Ga0210409, IMG submission 161649) | Forest soil microbial communities from Barre Woods Harvard Forest LTER site, Petersham, Massachusetts, United States - Inc-BW-H-17-M | ecosystem: Environmental > Terrestrial > Soil >...
CGGCTCCTGCGCCAGCGTATTGACGTTCACCCGGTAGCGAAACTGGAGCGCCTTGGCTCGGACGGTGCGCGAGGTGTGCTTCAGCAGGTAGCTCTTTCCCGGTTCGGTGGGCTCGGCGTTAAACCATACCACCATGGCGTCGAAACGGCGCGATACGCGCGGCGGGTGAGCGGGCGAAACGAGCATGTCTCCGCGGCTTAAATCAATTTCGTCTTCAAGCGTCAGCGTGACCGACATCGGCGGAAACGCTTCCGGCGCGTCGCCGTCAAACGTGACGATCGATTTCACGCGGCTTTTCCGTTCCGACGGGAGCGAGACGACCGGATCGCCCGGTCGAATCACGCCGCTCGCCACCGGACCCGCGAAGCCGCGAAAGCTGGCGTCCGGTCGAATGACGTATTGCACCGGAAAACGAACGGCGTCCGAAGGCGTTTCCATGCGGATCGGCACCGTTTCAAGGTGTTCGAGAAACGTTGGCCCGTGGTACCAGGGCATGCGCGCGCCGCGATCGACCACGTTATCGCCCGCAAGAGCGCTGATCGGGATGGTGACCACGTGCGGGACGGCGAGCTGCTTCGCCAGCGCGTCAAAATCTTTTTGCAGCTTGAGAAAAACTTCCTCGCTGTAATCCACGAGGTCCATTTTATTAATTGCCACTAGAACATTCGGAATTCCGAGCAGCGACGCGATGTACGAATGTCGCCGCGTCTGCGCCAGGACTCCCTTGGTCGAGTCGATCAGAATCACCGCGAGATTTGCGGTCGAAGCGCCGGTGGCCATGTTGCGCGTGTACTGCTCGTGGCCCGGCGTGTCCGCGATGATGAATTTCCGCAGCGGCGTTTCAAAATAACGGTAGGCGACGTCAATGGTGATGCCCTGCTCGCGCTCGGCGCGCAAGCCGTCGGTGAGCAGCGAAAAATCCACCGCGCCTGTGGACCGATTGATGCGACTTTTTTGTACCGCGGCGAGTTGATCCTCGAAGACGGACTTCGAGTCGTGCAGCAGCCTGCCGATTAGCGTCGATTTCCCGTCGTCCACGCTTCCCGCCGTCGTGAAGCGAAGTAAATCCTTCTCCAGGTTCCGCTGCATGAAGGACTCAAAGCCCCACGTTTCCTGGTTCGCGACAAGGCTCATCAGAAATAGCCCTCGCGCTTCTTGATTTCCATCGAGCCTTCTTCGTCGTGATCGATCACCCGATTTTCGCGCTCCGAGCGACGGAACGAAATCATCTCCTCGATAATTTTCGGCAGCGTATCTGCCATCGAGCGAATCGCGCCCGTGCATGGAACGCATCCAAGCGAGCGCATGCGGACCACCATGCGCTGCGTCTTCTCTCCGGGCAGGAGGTCCCACTTGTCGTAGGCCACGACGATCGAGCCGCCGCGAATCACCACGTTGTGCTCCCTTGCGAAATACAACGGCACGATGGGTATTTTTTCGAGGTAGATGTAGAACCACACGTCGGCTTCGGTCCAATTCGAGAGCGGAAACACGCGGATGCTTTCGCCTTTGTTGATGCGCGAATTGAAAATGTTCCACAGCTCGGGCCGCTGATTTTTCGGGTCCCACTGCCCGAACGAATCGCGGAAGGAATAAACGCGTTCCTTGGCGCGGGATTTCTCCTCGTCGCGCCGCGCTCCGCCAAACGCAGCGGTAAAGTCTCCCTCGGCCAGCGCATCGAGCAGCGATTTTGTTTTCAACAGGCCGCAGCATTTCTGCGTCCCCAGCACAAACGGATTCGCGCCGGCATCGAGCGCTTCCTGATTCTTGTGCACGATCAGCTCCGCACCAATTTCCCGCGCGTAGCGATCGCGAAATTCCACCATCTCGGGAAATTTGTAGCTGGTATCAATGTGCAGCAGCGGAAACGGAATTTTCCCCGGATAGAACGCTTTCTGCGCGAGCCGCAGCATCACCGACGAATCTTTTCCGATCGAATACAGCATCACCGGCCGCGCAAACTCCGCCACTGCCTCGCGCAGGATGTGGATGCTCTCCGCCTCCAGCGCCCTGAGGTAGTTGATCTTCTGCGGCGACAAAAGCGCGGCTCGCTCGCCACCGCCATTCGTTGTGGACGTGTTCACAGCTTCCTTTGATGTCTCAACCATCGACGTCGATTCCCGCCGTCTGTCTTGAAGCAATCGTTCTTCTCCCCTAAAATAAAAATCCCACCGACCAAGGGTCCCGGTGGTGGATTCGAATCATTGCCAGTCTGAAAATCTTTCCCGGCGCGACTAACCTCTCCACCCTGCCCTTGGACAGACGCGACAAGCCTCTTTGCACCGATAATGCGCGCCAACCTCCGCGGGGTGGAACACTGTTTCCATGTCATTTAGATTAACCGAACGGCAAATCCGTCGCAAGGCGAATTCCGCCAGCCTGTGGGCCATGTCCTCAGAGACATCAAGGCGTCGTATCTAGTCGTTATCTAGAACAATGCCCTGTAGTACCGGTAGGAATCGCTCTCGGAAAGCACCATCCAGCCGCCTTCAAATTTCGTGGTAAGGAAAAGATACCGGACCGGCTGGCCGTCAGGTGGCGGTCCACCATCCACGGATATTTCTGTTCGCACAACCATGGCATCTCGCCATCCATGCGCCGAGACAGATACGAACTCAACATTGGGCAGAACCGCAGGTAAGTCCAACGGTTGCATCGGCTTACCGGCGCGATAATCGGCCACTCGCTGCGCCACATCCCTCGGACCGCGGCCGGTGTAATCCTTGACTAGCCAGGTGCGGAGCGCCTCGCACCCTTCATCTGTCACTTTAGGAAGATGCAGATAGACGCGAACGCCAAACCATCCTAAAAGGAGCAGACCGGCCACGATCGCCTTCCAGCCGGTCAACTCGATGCGGGTTTCCGCCATCGCATGCCTCTCAAGCTCGAAACAAGTGTGATCACCACTATTTTCCCCCATTTTGGGAATTGTTCCCCGCATTCGTCGAGCAAGGAACTTAATGAGTCAATACCAATGATCTGGAAGCTGCGTAAGCGAGCGGAATCGAATCTGGTGAAATACGCCTTGACACAAACTTAGGTCGTAAGTATAATTTTTTAGCTGGACACGTGGCGATTTAAGGCAACTTGCTCCACGTAAAAAACTGCTAAAGAGTCGGACGAGCACTCAGACAGAGTTTTTGAGCCCTCCCCCTCTTTGGCGCGGAGGGTTTTTCATTTTAGCCCCTTTCGCGCCGCCCACCTGCGGCAGTTTACCAGCCAAAAATAGGGAGCCGATTCGCCCGCTGCGCCATCTCATTTCTTTGCGGGCCGAACGCAGGAGGCCAAATGGCCGAGCATTATCAGTTGAAATGCCGTGAATGCGGCAAACTCTGGGGCAATCAGGCGCGCTCGTTCTGCGACGAATGCCTGTCGCCGCTCGAAGTGGTTTACGATCTGGAAGCAATCCGCCCCATCTTCACCCGCAAAAACATTGAGTCCGGCCCCGCGAATCTCTGGCGGTACAGCGCCCTGCTTCCCCTCCCCGAGGATTATCAAGGCACGGTCCCGGCAGGCTTCACTCCGCTGGTGCAGGCGCGCCGCCTGGGCAAAATACTTGGCACGACAAATCTCCATCTGAAAAATGACGCAGTCTGCTTCCCCACTCTCTCCTTCAAGGACCGCGTAGTGGCCACTGCGCTCGCGGCGGCGGGGCGATTCGGTTTCCAGGTGGTCAGCTGCTCTTCGACGGGAAATTTGGCAAACGCCGTGGCCGCGCAAGCTGCCCGCGAAGGCTTCGACGCTTGGATTTTCATTCCCGCCGACCTCGAACCCGCGAAAGTAACCGGGACGCAAGTCTTCGGCGCGAAATTGGTGCGCATCGCAGGCAACTACGACCAGGTGAACCGGCTGTGTTCCCAGATCGCCGAGAAATTCCGCTGGGGATTTGTGAACGTGAACCTGCGGCCCTACTATGCCGAAGGCTCAAAGACCGTGGGCTACGAAATTGCCGAACAGCTTGGCTGGCGGCTGCCGGACAACATCGTGTGCCCGATGGCGGGCGGTTCGCTGATCACCAAGATCCGCAAGTCGTTCAACGAACTCGTCGCGCTGGGCCTCGTCGCGGAAAAGAAAGTAAAATTTTTCGGCGCTCAGGCGACCGGCTGCTCCCCGATTTCAGACGCTGTCAAACGCAGGCTCGAACAATTCGAGCCGCAAAAACCAGCAACAATCGCGCGCTCCCTCGCCATTGGAAATCCGGCCGACGGTTTTTACGCCGCGCGCGCGATTCGCGAAAGCGGCGGCTGGGCGGAAGACGTTTCCGATCCAGAAATTGTTAAAGGCATTCAACTGCTCGCCGAAACCGAAGGAATTTTCACCGAAACGGCCGGCGGCGTAACCACCGGCGTCACTCAAAAATTACTCGAGCAGGGCTACATCAATCCGAGCGACACGACTGTCGCCTGCATTACCGGCAACGGCCTGAAAACCATTGACGCGATCGCGCAGGAGTATACGCTCACGCCCGCCATCGAGCCGCGACTCACGGTCTTTGAATCGTTCATCAACGATCGCCTGGCCGCCGTCGCGGGAAACTAGAAGCAAGGCCCGGGAACGCCAATCTCCCGATTGGCGGGCTCCGAGACGCCAATCGGGAGAGTGGCCTTCCCGGGATTTCAAAACAGCAAGGCAGGAAGACTCATCGAGATGAAAATTACAGTCGAAATTCCCACGGCGCTGCGGCGGTTCACCGAAGGCGTGCAAACGATCGAGTGCAGCTCCGAGACGCTGCCGGATTTGCTCGGCGAAATCGAGCAGCGCTTCCCCGCGATCAGCAAGCATTTGCGCGACGACGCCGGACAAGTCCGGCGTTTCGTGAACATCTACGTCAACGAGGAAGACATCCGCTTTCTCGGCGGCAACAGCTACAAGTTTCGCGAGGGAGACCGCGTCCTGGTCGTCCCCTCGATCGCCGGCGGAGCCCCTGCACATGCTTGTGGATGAAGCAGATGCGCCGCGGGGTGAATCAGCAGGTTATCCGGCCGGGAACTTTGGCTTGACAAATTTTGCGACTGCTTTAAGCTGTAATGGCAATGATGACATCCATTCTCAAGGGCATTACCATTACCAAGCGCACGCCCACGTGTTGCCGGGCAGCGCGGACCCCCTTGGGAGCCAAGGATACGCAATCGCAGTAAGACATCCTTCCAGCTCTTAGACGCGGCCCGCGAAGCCAAAAGCTCGCGGGCGTTTTTGTTTGTGGGCGAAAATTCCCGGGAAAGCCGGAAGAGGGATTTTTGAAGAGGAAATGATGACCACAGTGGCGCAGGAAAAAATCGACGCGGTCCAGGCGGGCGCGGAAGGCTGGAGCGCGGAGGAAGTCGTGCGCTGGGGACTGGCGGAGTTTCATCCCCACGCCGCCATCGCCTCGAGCTTCGGCGCGGAGGACGTTGCGCTCATTGACATCGCTGCCCGCGTGCGCCCCGAAATCCGCGTGTTCACCCTGGATACCGATTTTCTTTTCGCCGAAACCTACGAGCTGATCGACAAGATCGAGCAAAAATACGGCATTCGCGTCGAGCGAGTGAAATCGCTCTACACGCCGGAACAGCAGGCCGAAAAATTCACGCCGAAACTCTGGACCATCGATCCAAACCAGTGCTGCTCGTTGCGCAAAGTCGAGCCGCTTAAGGCCAAGCTGGCAGGCCTCGCCGCCTGGGTGACCGGGATTCGCCGCGACCAGGCGCCCACGCGCGCCAACGCCAAAAAAATTGAGTGGGACAAATCCTTCGGCCTCGTAAAATGCAATCCGCTAGCCGATTGGACCTGGGAAAACGTTTGGGAATACATTCACGAGCACAACGTGCCCTACAATCCGCTGCACGAGCAGAATTATCCGAGCATCGGCTGCGTGCAGTGCACGCGCCAGGTTCAGCCCGGAGAAGACCCTCGCGCGGGCCGCTGGTCCGGCTTCGCAAAAAAGGAATGCGGCTTGCACGCGCCGGAGTAGCGCACGCTTCAGCCTGCGGAATTTAGTTCTTGCAATGACAAAGCCCCGCAGACTGAAGCCCTCGCTACTGAAAAGATCATGGTGGAGTTGAAATGAAGATGAGTTTGTTTCCCATGTTCGTGAAACTCGAAGGGCGTCGAGTCCTCGTGGTCGGGGCCGGATCCGTGGGCGAGGCCAAAATCGAGAGCCTCCTCGCGACGGAAGCCTCGGTGCGAGTAGTCGCGCCGAAGGCTACGCCGCGCGTGCGCGAATGGGCGCGCGACGGCCACATTGAGTGGGAAGCGCGCGAATACAGACCGGCAGATTTTGCTGGCGCGTTCCTGGTGATTGCGGCGACAGGATCGCCCGCACTGCACGATGAAATTTACGCGGAGGCCCAAAGCAGGGGCGTGCTTTGCAATGCCGTGGACGAGCCGGAACGCTGCGACTTCTACTTCCCCGCCGTCGTGCGCCGCGGTGAATTGCAAATCGCCATTTCCACGGGCGGCCTGAGCCCCGCGCTCGCGCAGCGTTTGCGCAAGGAACTCGAACAGCAATTCGGCCCGGAGTGGGAAGAGTGGGTCGCGCAACTCGGCCGCGCGCGCGAGGAATTGCAGAGCATCCCGATGCCGCCGGAGCAGCGCAAACGCTTGCTGCATCAATACGCGAGCCTGGACCCGAAGCCGCATTAGCTTGAGTGGCGCGGGCTTCAGCCTGCGGGTTGTGGCCCTTGCGAGGTCGAAACCCCGCAGGCTGAAGCCCGCGCCACTCAGAAGCCGCCCTCACGGGCGACGCGAGACAAATTGGAGCAATCATCGAAATGGCGGAAAAAGTTTATCTAGTCGGCGCTGGACCAGGCGACCCGGAATTACTGACGTGCAAAGCGTGGCGCGTTTTGCAGTCCGCCGACGTCGTGCTGCACGACGATCTCGTGCCGGAGGAACTGTTGCGCGTCCTTCCGCCAACGGCGCAGGCGGTGAACGTCGGAAAACGTTGCCGCGCAAAGGGAATTTCGCAGGCCGAGATCAACGCGCTGATGGTGCAACTGGCGCGCGAAGGAAAAATTGTCGCGCGTCTCAAGAGCGGCGACCCTCTGCTGTTCGGCCGCGCAGGCGAGGAAATGGAAGCGCTGCGTCAGGCAGGGATCGACTTCGAGGTGATCCCGGGAGTCACTGCCGCGCTGGGCGCGGCGGCGGCGGCGCAGATTTCGCTCACGGACCGGCGTCACGCCTCGCGCGTCGTGTTCGTCACCGCGCATCGCGAGGGCGGAACCGGACTCAAGAACGAACGGCACGTGGCCGCGGACACCACGTACGTCATCTACATGCCGGGGAACCGCTACGCTGCACTGGCCGCGGAATTGCAGGCGGCGGGAATCGGCGCGGAGATTCCATGTGTCGTGATTTCCCACGCGACCACGAAGGACGAGACGATTTTCCACACGACCGTCGGACAATTGCCGGATTGCCCGGCAGCGGTATCGCCGTCACTGCTCGTCGTGGGAATTGTCGCGGGCGTCCCGGCAAATGCGCCTTCGCTCGACAATAATTCATCAAGCGAGCTTGACGAAGAACTTTTGCAGCTTGCTCTGCAGCATCCATACCATGATCTCCACGGGAGGGGCGGTGTCGAATAAGCGAGTGCGAGTTGGAATCCTGGGCGCGACCGGAATGGTCGGCCAACGTTTTGTCCAGATGCTCGAGCACCATCCGGAATTTGAGATTTCCGCGCTCGCGGCGTCGGACCGTTCGCAGGGAAGATCGTATGGCGAGGCCTGTACCTGGCGGCTGGTGGGGGACATGCCGGCCTTCGTGAAAGCGATGGTCGTGCAGCCGCCGCAGCCGCCGCTCGATTGTGACGTAGTAGTCTCTAGTTTGCCCTCGGACGTCGCTCGCTCTTCGGAAGAAGCTTTCGCCCGCGCAGGCTACCCAGTCATCAGTAACGCATCCTCGTTCCGTATGGACGAAGATGTTCCCCTCCTGATCCCCGAAATCAATTCCGATCATCTGAAAGTGCTGGACCGCCAGATAAGCGAGCGCGGCTTTTCGACGGGCTACATTGTCACCAATCCGAATTGCTCGACCATCATCATGGCTCTGGCGCTCGCGCCTCTGCATGCGAAATTCGGCATTGAAGCCGTGATCGCCACGACGCTGCAAGCCGTCTCCGGCGCGGGCTATCCCGGCGTGCCCTCGCTCGATGTCGTCGACAACGTGCTTCCTTTCATCGACGGCGAAGAGCCGAAGATGGAGAGCGAGACGCGGAAAATTCTTGGCCGCCTCGGCAACAATTCTTTCGAGAAGGCGCCGTTCCCTGTGAGCGCGCAATGCCATCGCGTGAATGTGGCGGACGGCCACACCGTGGCCGTGCGGGTAAAACTCGCCAAGCGCGTCTCGATCGAAGAAGTTCGCGAGGCCCTCGCAACGTACACCTCGGTTCCTCAAAAACTCAACTTGCACACCGCGCCCAAACATCCCGTCCTCGTGCGCGATGAAAAAGACCGGCCGCAGCCGCGCATGGACCGCGACGCGGGCGGCGGCATGAGCGTCACCGTCGGACGCCTTTTCCCGGACAACGTGTTGGATTACCGGTTCGTCGTTCTCGGGCACAATACGATTCGCGGCGCGGCCGGCGCGGCCATTTTGAATGCGGAATTGCTGCGCGCGCGCGGCCTGCTCCATGCAAAATCCGTGCGCGAAAATGAGGTCCCCGCCGAAGCGAGGGTACGATGAGCCGCCCGATCCAAGTGATGAAATTCGGCGGCACATCCGTCGGTGATGCCGATCGAATCCGCAGCGCGGCGGCGATTGCGGCGGAAGCATCGAAGGAGCGCGCGGTCGTCGTGGTGGTTTCCGCGATGTCCAGTGTGACGAACACCCTGATCGCGGCGGCCGGAAAAGCTGCCACTGGCGACGAAGCCGCGGCCGAGGCGCTAACCAGAGCCTTGCAGGAAAAACATCACGAAGCGATCGGCCATCTCATTTCCGACATCGAGAATCGGCGGCAGCTTCTCTCCGAAATCGACGCGTTGATCGAACGCGCAGCGAATTATTGCCGCGGCTGCGCCCTGCTCGGCGAGCTTTCGCCTCGCGCCCTCGATGTAATTGCCGGCACGGGAGAACGCCTCACCGCGCGGATGACCGCCGCCGTGTTGCGCGAAATGGGTCTCCGCGGCGCGGCTCTTGACGCCACCGACTTGATTGTGACCGACGAAGTTCACGGTGGCGCTCGCCCGCTGGCCGGTCCGACTCGGAAAAAAACGCAGGCCGCGCTTTTTCCGATGCTCGAAGCGGGCGGGATTCCCGTCGTCACCGGCTACCTGGCCGCGACGGCGAAAGGCATTCCCACCACGCTCGGCCGCGGAGGTTCGGATTACTCGGCGACGATTTTGGGCGCGGCGCTCGACGCCACCGAGGTCATCATCTGGACGGACGTGAACGGAGTGTTGACCGCGGACCCGCGCATGGTCCCCGACGCGGCCACTCTCGACGAAGTGTCCTATACCGAAGCGGGCGAACTCGCATTCTTCGGCGCGAAGGTGCTCCATCCCATGACGCTGCGTCCGGTGATGGAAAGCGCCATCCCCGTGTGGATTCGCAACAGTTTTCAGCCGCAACTGGCCGGAACCAAAATTACGCATATCGTGCGCCCCGCGCCGCAAGGCGTGAAAGCCGTCACGGCGACGCGCGACGTCGCCATGATTGCCATCGCAGGCCCCGGCATCATCGGCGTGCCGGACATCGCGGCGCGCATTTTCACGGCGAGCGCTTCGGTGCACGCCAATATCCTGATGATTTCGCAGTCGTCCTCGCAGGACAGCATCTGCTTCGTGGTGCAGGCCGCCGACGCGGCGCGCACCGAAAAGGCGCTGCGCGACGCTCTGTACGAGGACGTGCACCAGCACGACCTCGAACATATCAAGGTAAATCGCAACGTAGCCATCGTCGCCGCCGTCGGCGAGAATATGGCCGGAACGCCGGGCATCGCGGGCCGCGTCTTCAGTACGCTGGGCAAGGAAGCCATCAACATCATTGCCATCGCCCAAGGCTCCTCCGAATACAACATTTCCTTCCTCGTGGATTCGGGCGGAATGGAAAAAGCTGTGAGGGCCCTGCACCAGGCCTTCGGTTTGGGCCGGCAAGAAAAAGGCGGCGGTGCGCGCACCGTCGCGCAGGTAACATCCTAACTTTACCGCATCGGTCGAACCTCCGGGAACGCCAATCTCCCGATTGGCGTCTTACATAGCGCCATTCAGGAGAATGGCATTCCCGGAAATTTTCCACGCGTACATAAGGAAGGCAATTCCCAAGATATCGTGTTTAGCTGCGCAGAAACGTAACTTCTCCGGGGTCGGCGGCGAGCGCTATTCTGGCGCGTCCGTTTGCGGCCATGTGCTCGAGGATGAGGTAGACGCTCTCGGCCGATTCTGCCGCGCCGACAGCGGCGGCAATTTGGCTTGCCGTCTGCGGCGTATTTGAAAGGGCGGCTCGCGCCTTTGCTTGGAGGCTGAGCACCGCTGCCGCGGCTTTCTTCCCTGCTTCAACGCCCGGCTGGTGGTAGGCGTTGATGTGGATCAGCGAGGCGTAAAGGCCGACCGCGCGCTCGAACAAGGCGATGAGCGCGCCAATCGTCCGCGCATCCACGCGGCGAATGGTGATCGTCATGGACTGGCGGTCGTTTCCGTACAGCGCTTCCCGCGTGCCGACCAGAAAACCATGCAGGTAATCTCCCGCCGTCACGCCGGGCTCGACTTCCACCGGCGAGCCTCCGGATTCGAGCACGCGCACGAACGTGACAAAAAAATTGTTCACGCCGTCGCGCAATTGCTGGACAAAAGCATGCTGATCGGTGGACCCTTTATTGCCGTAGACCGCGATTCCCTGCTCGACGCGCCGCCCGTCAAGGTCAAGTTGCTTGCCGAGGGATTCCATCACGAGTTGCTGCAAATAGCGGCTGAAGAGAAGAAGCCGGTCTTTATACGGAAGAACGACGAGGTCTTTCTTTCCTTTCCCATCCGTCGCCGCGTACCACATTAACGCCATCAGCGCGGCGGGATTGCGCCGCGTGTCGTGGACGCGCGTAGCCGCGTCGCACGCCCCCGCTCCGGCGAGCATGCGCACAATGTCGATTCCCTGCAGCGCCGCGGGAAGCAAGCCCACCGCCGAAAGTTCGCTCGTCCGGCCACCGACCCAATCGAACATGGGGACGCGCGCGAGCCAGCCCTCCGAATCCGCTTGCTTGTCCAAGTGCGATCCGGCCATCGTCACAGCAACGGCATGACGCGCGAAATCCAAATTCACAGCGCGAAAGGCCTCGGCAACAACCACCATGCCGTTGCGCGTGTCCGGCGTCCCGCCGCTCTTGCTGGTGACAATGACGAGCGTTTCTGGAAGAAGGCCCTTCAGCGTTTCGATCATGCGCGCGATCCCGTCGGGA
>Ga0210409_10007333_pt1 | contig 11364 bp, 10 predicted proteins | sample IncBWH17MmetaG_FD_161649 | JGI IMG/M metagenome (GOLD analysis project Ga0210409, IMG submission 161649) | Forest soil microbial communities from Barre Woods Harvard Forest LTER site, Petersham, Massachusetts, United States - Inc-BW-H-17-M | ecosystem: Environmental > Terrestrial > Soil >...
GCTTCTCTCGCGCGATTCCGAGCGCCGCCGGATCTTTATCGAGCCCAATCAAATGACCCGGTGCGCCGAGGCGTTTTGCGATTTCGAAACTGTGCCCGCCCAGGCCCACCGTGGCGTCGATATACGCCCCACCGCGCTTGATGGCTAAAAAGTCGATCGCTTCTTTTAAAAGAACCGGAACATGGCCCGCTTCCCTGCCACTGCCATGCCCAACCCCCTGAGGGGTGTCTGTTAAACCCTCGCCCACTAGATGCCCAGTTCGTCGAGCGTCTTCTCATCCTCAGGCGTGAACTCTTGCTCCTCGATTTCCTTGCGGTACGCTTCGAGGTTGCGTACTTCCAAACACGTCAGGTTCCCGGTCACCGCCACTTCGCCTTTGATCTGCGCCGCATCGCGCAGCAGTTGCGGCATCAGGAGCCGGCCCTGTCCGTCCATCTCGACTACCTGCCCCCAGTAGTTCACCCGGCTTAAGAACTTTTTCTTCGTAGGATTGAAGGTCGAGAGCGCCGCCAACTTCTGCTCGATCCGCTCCCATTCCTCGAAGGGATACACTTGAGCAACCTTGCCGTCCAAGCTGGTGATGTAGAATTGCGTTCCGTACTTCTCGTCGATTACGCGCTTGAATTCCGAGGGGACCTTGAGCCGTCCTTTTTCGTCGACGCGAGTTGGGTGATTGCCGCGAAACATGTGCTTTGCCCTTTACCGGGGCGGAAAATCTCTTGGCAGCTATCGCCGCAAGAACGAGGGAGGTAAAAGCGGTCAAAATGCTGGTCGATTGCGGTTCGTTCGGGCTGTTTTTGGGGGTGTCAGCTTCAAATTCCACTGGCGCCTCACAGTTTCCAGTCTTGCCCACGACCTCTACTGCTTCGACCACTTTGTACCACTTTTATCCACATCTTACGCCTAAGCTGTTTGTTGTCAACAACAAAGTTGTAGGTAGTCAGAGTGAGACAGGCCGATATCGAGAAAGCACTAGAAATTGTGGCTAACTCACGAGATGACCCCAAGGGATGGGGTTTAGAACTCTGGTTCAGATTTGTAACCTTCGTTATTTCTTCGCTTTACGCTGTCATTGCGAAAGTGACGGCGGCTGTGGAAATCGACTCCGGCGACCCGGCACACCTGCTTGGCCCGTCGAAAGCCCAGCTTTTGGAGCAGCCACCAGCTCTTTCAAGATGATCCACCGGATTCAGTTCGAGCAGTTGGTTCCGGACTCCATTGAGAAAGTCTTCCGCTTCTTTGCCGATCCCAACGACCTGCCGCGTATCATGCCTCCCAAGACTGGCACTGAACTAACCGCGCTGAGATTGCTGCCTCCTCCTACCGCAGCCGAATTTCCGATCGTGAATCGCTTGCTGGCGCGGGCTCGGAGATTGCAACCTCCTTTCGCCTGTTGCCCTTTTTTTCTTTCCGCGCAGAATGGATCGCCTCAATTACCGAATTCGAATGGAACCCCACTTCGCCGATATACAGAAAAAAGGACCGTTCAAACGATTTCAGCATCGCCACGAGTCGCTAAGCACGCCAAGGTGGTACCCTCCCGGGTTTGTCTCCTAACGTTTGAAAACCCGCTATTCGAGGTGGCGGGTGAATCTGAACCCCCAGTCGGGTTTGGTTGGGAAAGGAAGCATGCGATCCACAGGTGACCACGTTGCTTGCGCCTTGGAAGCTGGATCTGTGGGCAGGCGCAATTCTGGTAACACGGGTGGCCGGATAGCTTTAAAAGGATTGAGGCACAACTCGTGTCGAGGCGGGGCGACTCGCCCGCCTATCTTATCGCCTCCACAACAACCGCAGTCCCGTAGGCCAGCACCTCGGTGACGCCTTGCATGATCTCGGTGGCGTCGTAGCGAGCCCCTACGACTGCGTTCCCACCCAGTTCGGCCGCGTGCTGTAGCATCAGATCAAACGCTTCGGCCCGAGTCTTCTCGCACAGATTGGTCAGCAGCGTGATGTTGCCACCCAGGATGGTTTGCAATCCCGCTCCAATGGTGCCGAAGATGGAGCGCGAGCGAACCACGATGCCGCGCACAACTCCCAGACTGCGAGTCACGCGAAAACCATCCAGTTCAAATTGCGTCGTCACCATAGTGTGGGAGACCATTCGCCCCGGAGCGCTGTAGCTCATGCCCATTGAGTTCGTCCTTTCTTTCCCGACGGCAACTGCATCATAGAACAGCCGTGCCATCCGGCAATACGCTATTCCAATTCCGCCGTAATCACAAATTCCTGGTCTTCCAAGTCGCACGCGATACGAAGCAGATTCGGTTTGCAGCAGACCTGGCAGTCTTCTATATACGATTGCCGACGGCCCGCGGACTCATCCACCACCGTCTGGTTGCACTCGCCGCATCCGGCACATTGAAATATGGCCCTCACCTTACCATTCTAGGATAGAGGCGTGCGTAACCGCTTGACCTAAAGGCAACTGGAGATCGGTTGCTGCATACTGAGAGCGAAAACTCCCCGTTTTGGTTGATCCCGCCGAAAACCCGCGTTGCCCCCACTATAATGTTCCGGGCGTAACAGGATGGCCTGGAGGCCGCATGATTTCGCGACGCCGCTTTGTGCAATTGGGCTCAATATCTGGCGCAGTGCTCGGAGCGAGTTCGCTCGCACGAGGTGGCAATGAGGAATCTCATCCTCCCCTGCCGCCATCGATCGCTGTCTTGAACTCAATGAAGGACCAGGCAAAACCGATCACGCTGGAGGAACGACTCCAGCGTCAGGAAAAAGCACGCCAGCTGATGGAATCCGACCGCATCGATGCTCTCCTGCTGATGGAAGGAACTTCGCTCGATTACTTCACCGGCATTCACTGGTGGGGCGGGGAGCGACTGTTCGCGATGGTGCTACCCGCCAAAGGCGAAGCGTTCTATGTGTGCCCAGGGTTTGAGGAGGGACGGGCGCGGGAGCAGATTGCAGCGGCTCCTGATGGCGAGCAGCCAGACGTACGCACCTGGCAGGAGGATGACAATCCGTATCACCTATTGGCGAAGGGTCTAAGTGACCGCAGGCTTTCAGCCGGAACCGTCGGTGTTGAAGAGACTGTGCATTTCGTTTTCAGCAGCGAAATTGCCAAAGCCGCACCGCAAGTGAATATCGTCAGCGGCACGCCGGTGACTGCCGGTTGTCGGATGGTAAAGAGTAATCATGAAATCGAGTTGATGCGGTTGGCGAACAAAGTTACGCTAACGGCCTACGAGGCCGCTTACCGCGCTCTGAGAGACGGCATGACGCAAAGTCAGTTCGAGGATTTGATTGGCGCAGCCTACACGCGATTGGGTTTCCCCGGAGAAGCCAGCGTGCAAGTCGGCGAACACTCCGCCTTCCCGCACGGTTCCACGACCCCTCAAGTGATTCGTGAAGGCACCATCGTGATGGTGGACGACGGCTGCACCGTCGAAGGCTACCAGTCGGACATCACGCGCACGTTCGTCTTAGGCAAAGCATCCGACAAAATGAAGACGATCTTCGACATCGTGCACCAGGCGCAAACGGCTGTGTTGAAAACGGCGCGCCCCGGTGCAGAATGCCAGGCTGTCGATGCGGCAGCGCGAAAAGTAATTATCGACGCCGGATATGGCCCGGACTATAAATACTTCACGCATCGTCTAGGGCACGGAATCGGCATGGGCGGCCACGAATGGCCTTACCTGGTGCGAGGCAACACTACTCCGATGAGGGCGAACATGACCTTCAGCGATGAGCCGGGAATATACATTCGGGGTGAGTTCGGCATTCGCCTGGAAGACGACATGCACATCACCGAGAACGGCGCGGAGTTGTTCACCCCACAAAGTCCATCGTTGGAAAACCCTTTCGGGACCGCTTGATCAAAATATGAGCCAAAGAGTTGCATTTGCACTCCTGCTCGTTGCCGCCTTCGCTCTACCTAGTTTCGCCGCTGAACCCGCGTCAGCAGCCGCCTACGGGGTCCGCATGGAAAACGACTGGATCCCGATGAATGATGGCGTGCGTCTTTCCGCTACTTTGTACATGCCGGACAGCACCAAGCCAGGCGAGAGGTTTCCCGCCATCCTCGAATACCAACCCTACCGAAAAGATGACGCCATGGCCGCGCGCGACTATGGAATTTACACCTATTTCGCTCGCCGCGGTTACATGTGCGCTCGCGTGGATATTCGCGGCTTCGGTACAAGCGAGGGAGTTCCGACCGACCGCGAATACTCAGAGCAAGAGCAGGCTGACGGCTTGCAGGTGATTTCCTGGCTTGCTCGACAGGCGTGGTCAAACGGCAATGTCGGAATGATGGGGATTTCCTGGAGCGGATTCAACTCGCTGCAGATGGCCATGCTTCACCCTCCGGAGTTGAAAGCAATTCTCGCCGTGGATGCGACCGCGGAATTGTTTCATGACGACATTCACTTCATCGATGGCATGGTCCACATCGATGAGTTCGAACTGAATATGGACATGGCGCCGGGCATGACGGGCGCGCCTGACTACACTCTCGACGAAAAAGTTCTGGGGCCACGCTTCGAAGCCGCGCCCTGGTCGCTGCTCTACCTGAAGCACCAGCGCGATGGCCCGTTCTGGCGGAGTCCAGTTCGTCCGCTGAGCGAAATTACGATTCCCAGCTTCGTGATCGGCGGATTGCAGGATGGTTACCGCGACAGCATTCCGGCCATGCTCGAACAAATCAAGGCGCCGATCAAAGCTATCGTGGGACCATGGAATCACGCCTTTCCTCACGACGCCGACTTTGGCCCGCGTATCGAGTGGCGCGATGAGGCTGTCCGCTGGTGGGACTATTGGCTCAAAGGTCGCAACACTGGCGTGTTGCAGGATCCGAAGCTGGTGATTTACATGCAACACTGGCATCCGCCTGATCCGAAACTGGAAACCGTGCCCGGCGATTGGCGCCGCGAGGAAGGTTGGCCGCCGCGTGATGTCGCGAAGACCACGTTATTTTTACAGCCCAACCATACACTCGCGAATGCCGTCGCCGCAAAAGACGCTCATCAGCTCAAGTACCTTCCGGCGATCGGGGTGGAAGCCGGTTTCTGGTGGGGTGAACTTCTCGGCGATGTGCGCCGGGTGGACGCCTTTAGCCTCGTCTATGATTCGGCGCCCGTGCAAGGCGAAGTGGCAATCCTTGGCAGACCGCGCGCGCTGTTGCGCGCCTCCTCCACTGCGCCTTTGGCCGATTGGTTCGCCAGACTCTCCGATGTGGCTCCAGACGGCACGGTCACCCAAATTACCGGTGCGGGATTGAACGGCTCACAACGTGAGTCGATGAGCGAGCCCCATGATCTCGAACTCGGCAGGGTGTACCCGCTCGATATTGAAATGCACTTGACTTCGTGGGTCTTTCCCAAGGGTCACCGCATCCGCATCGCGATTTCGAACGCGCTGTGGCCCATGGTTCTGCCGACTCCGTACCCTATGACCACATCGCTGGAACTCGGTGGAAGCGATGGCTCGCGGCTGGTACTTCCCGTCGTGCCGGTGCACGGCACTTCGTCTCAGGCGTTCCAGTTACCACAACCGTCTGAGGAACGCAGCGACATTCACAGTACAGGCGAGCTCTTCCCCGGCGCGTGGACAACAACTCGTGATGAAATCAGCCATAAGACCACGGTCCACTGGAATGGAAAGTCAGAAACCAGTTATCCATGGGGCAAGGAGACTGACTACGAGAGTCTGACCTACGACGCCGAGGACGCACACTCCGAGATCAGTGCAGTTCAAGGCGAAGCCAAAAGTATTTTCGAGTTGAAAGGCCGAGTGCTGACCTGGCAGGGGCACTTGTCGGTCACCACGGATCAGAAGAACTTCTATTACAAATACACTCGGGAATTATTACAGAACGATCAGACGATCAAGACCAAGACGTGGCAGGAAACTATTCCACGCGACCACCAGTGAGCCTCAACATCAATCTGCGGCCGCAGCCGTCGCTCCCAGTCCGGCCTTCAGATCAGCCGCCAGCAGTCGATGAAACAGATGCTCTCCCGCCTCGCGCCGCACTGAAAGTCTTCCCGCCCCATAGGCGCGCGACTTCAATCCACGCTGTACTGCCTCGCAAATTCCCAGGTCTTCGTCCTGAACTCGAGCGCCCACGGCAACGCTCTGCCGGTTGTATTCGCGATGCGCCTCGCTCACGTCGGCGAAATAGAAGTCGAAAATCACGTGGCAGTGATCTACGTCGACAGGCAGCACCAGATTCGTATCCATGTAGCCTTGGTAGCAATTGATCATCAGATTGGGATACTGCCAGAAGTACCAGGCGCGATCGCCTTTGCGGGTTGCGCCCGTGGCGGCGTCCGAGCTCGAAGCCACCATTGGGCTCGACTGCAGGCAATAGCGATCTTCGTTCTCGATGGTGTATTCCTTGTAATCGAGCACCGAGTTCAAGCCTTTGTGAAGATGGGGCACGTGATATCCCCCATCGAGATAATTGTCGACAAACACCTTCCAGTTACAGTGAATGTCATAAGTACGGCTATCAAAGTAATGCAGCTTGCTGACGCCGAGCGGTGCCATTCGCCCCACTAGACCACCAAGAAAGTCTCGCAGGGGGACAGCTTCCCGATCAAGATTAACGAATACGAACTTTTCCCAAGTCTCAGCTTTCACCGGCGCCAAACCATTCTGCTGGCGGTCGAAATTCTTCACCCCGTCAAACTCAGGCATCCCCTTCAGCGAACCATCCAGCCCATAGTTCCATCCGTGATAGGGACAATGAAGGATCGCAGCCTGCCCGCAAGGTTCGCTAACGACGGCGGCCGCATGGTGGCGGCACACGTTGTAGAAGCCACGCAGTACGCCATCGTTGCCGCGCACTACGACGATCGGCTCTCCCGCGACGTTGGCGGTTACAAACTGTCCCGGCCGCTCCACTTGCTCTACGCGTCCGACTATCTGCCAGGTCTTGCTGAAGACGGCTCTGGTTTCGAGCTGCGCGATGCGTGAATCCACGTACCAGGGCGCGGGGATGGTCGACGCCTCGGCGAGCGGCGCGCTAGAGTCGTAAGTCGCGAGAATGCTGTGGACCGTATTTTGTGAAATCATATTCGCCCGGCACAAAAATGACACCGTGTTGACTCAAACCTTGGCAGGGGTATCTCCGGGTTCCGTCCCGATTGCCCTTCGCAACACATCCAGAAACTGCGTGATTCGCGCCTGCTTCTTCTCCGCCGGATCGCCCTGCCGCCGAAACAGTCCTGGGTCAAGTTCCTCGATCAGCAGAGCATCCTGGAATCGTTCAACCACCCAATCAAGAATTGAAACCCCCATTTCAATATCCAGCTCTCGGCGGAGTTCGCCACGTTCGAGGCCGAAGCGCACGAAATCCACCCGTCCGTAAGGATCTTCGGCGATCAAAAAGCGGTTGATCTCTCGTCGCAGGGCCAAATCTGTTCCATATTGCCCCAGCAGATAAACGCGGTACGGAATCCAGTCTTCCCGAAGCATGTGTTCAGTCCGCACCAGCCAGTATTGCAGCACTTCGAAGAAACCGCGCTCCCGGACTTCCGCAGGAACCTTCAAGTACGGAGAAAACGAATAGACCGCTTTCTTGTAGGCCTCGAAAAACAAGCCATCCTTGCTGCCGAAGTGCTGGAAAATCGAGCCTTTGGCAATTCCCAAGCCTGCGGCAATGTCCCCCACCCGTGCCGCATTGTAGCCCTGCTCCGCAAAATGGCGCATGGCCGCATCGATAATCTTTGCGCGCTTGTCCTCGGAGCGGGGCCGCGGAGGCAGGCTTCGATATCTGGGCGGAGAGATTAGGCTGCTGCTGATCCCACTCATAGTTTGACCTCAAGTCATGGCAATGTACCCAATAACGGATGGAAATTCAACTCTATTCTGATCGCATCGGACGCTAATCCGTGTTGACTCCGCAGAAGGTATCCATGACCAACGGTCGGGCGCGGCGTCTTCAAACCGTTTTCGCTCTCGGCTCGAAGTTTAGAAAAGTTCTTGGAGATTCCTGCGTCGAACACTCAAAGAATCTTGGGAAGGCGGCTAGAGAACAAAAACTACGCCGGGACACAGGCCGCTGGCGCTCAGGGCAATCGAGACTATATTTGGAGGCCCCGGGGACCTCCTTCCGGGAACGGGCCAGCAGCGGATCACCCGTTCGCGTTTACACCATCCTAGCTCAGGGTGCAATCACAATTGTCAAAGCAGTATCACGAAATTGTCATTTTCTTGTTACTTGGACAGAACTCCGTCACTCGGGGCATGCTTCTTTTGAACCGTTGAGAATCGGCTCAATGTCTTTCATACGACGGACTATCCGGTAGTGGCGGAGGGTAATCGTGCCCGTACATGTTCTGGTGGCTTTGCGGCATTTTCGTTGCCGGCAGACGCATTGCTCCCAGACTTGAAGCGCTCTCCGAAACGGTAACCTCCCTTGTGAGGCTGGTCAATTCCTCCGGTAGAGTGTCTTCGTACCAGATCCTCAGCGTATAACGGCCCGGGGGCACGTGGGGAATGGCCACGCGGCCGTGCGGGTCTGAGATCCCGTAGTATGGGCTGCTCACTGCGATGACCACCGCGCTCATTTCAGAATGGATGTTGCAGAAGATGTAAGAAACACCGGGCTTGTCAAAAACAACATCCCGGGTGCTCCCCGCCTCGTAGAGTCCGAGATCAAAGCGCTTGCCCTCAAAAAGCGAAAACACGTTGTGAAAAAATGGATCACGGTTCGGAAACTCCACCACTGAGCCAACTGGCACAACCAGCACGTGAGGCTCGAAACTCTTGTTCCTTTGAACTAGACGCGGCCGCCTCGAGGCTGGAGCGGCAGGAAAGCCGGGAAGCGTCGCACCCCCGGCCGGAGTAAGCCAGAGCACTATGTCGCCCGATCCTCGTGCCTTGCTCTTCTTGCCGGTGTTCATTAACGCTACATCCGCAGTCACGGTAACTTCCTGCGCCCGCGCCACAACGCTCGAAACTATCAGCACGAAGATGCAATAGATGGTTGCCGTTTTCATGATCAAAACAAAATTCCCATGATCAGATTGAACTGATCGGCGCCATTGCTGACATCATAGAGTTGAGACGTTCGCAAGTGTCCGTATTCCGCGGAAAATAGCAGGCTTGAGCGCGGCCGAAAGACCACGTTCACCAGGCCCGCGCGATTTTGAACAAACAAAGGATTAAACAAGTAAGGCTGACTTGCAGCCGCGGCTCGCAATTCACTGGTTGTCGGATTGTCCATTCCGACAGCAGCGTTAAATTCGAGCGTGTTGGTGGCCTTGAATTTCAGCTGCGACCATCCGCCGATCGTATCTAGCCCTCGCACCGGAGTACTCGCGTAATTGGGATTGCCGTCATACACCACGCTCTGGGTGATGTCGGCGCCGATCCCGCCAATCGCTCGCCCACGATAGAATTCACCCGTGAAAAGCACACGCCGGGCCAGCGGAATCTGCCAGTCTGCCATCCCTGCCCAACCGTCGATGTAATGGTCTAGGGGCCGCGGGCAACCAGATGGATTGGTCGCAGCTGGGCAGGTTACCCAATTCTGGCGGCTATAGTAGCCGGCCGCTCCGAACGTCATCGGCTGACCAAAGACGGTGTGTGTCCAGGCCGTGCGGATCGCATACGCCGGCTGGCGGGTGAGTTCTCCAGCGCTGGGCATGCGAAAGTATGAGTCCGTCGGGAACTCTCCAGTCAGATTATCGAGAATCCCGCCCTGGATCGCGATACTCTGATTTCCGGAAAGCTCGAATCGATGCTCCACGCGTATTTGCGGACTCCACGCCCACAGATTCCCCGCATAGTTGAACGCCGGAACTGCCAGCGACGCAAAGGAAGTTGGTGAAAGCGGCGAGAAGAATGCGTTGTCCTGACCCACGACAACCGAGGTGTCTTTCCAGTCCATGCGCATGCTGGCGGTACGCAACCGGAAAATGCCTGAGTTGACTCCGTTCCACGTGCTGGGAAATCCGCCGGCAAAATCGGCCTGCAGGCTTCCGGATATCTTCGCACCTCCCCAGGTAGGCCCGAATACCTCCAGCCCAATTTCGGACTGCCGCATGGTGAAGCCCAGACTTCCCGTACCTGTGCCGGGCCCCTTCACGAAGCTGGGGAAATCCTGATTGTCCGTGTCGCCGTGACTGTTAAAAAGGTTCAGCAGCACGATGCCGGAGAGCCGGACCCGATATTTGGAAGCGCTCTCGACTTTGGTCTGATACTGATCGTCGACCTTACTATTTACTAGTTGTGTGGACTCTTCGAGCGACGCTACTCGGTCCTCGAGCGAACCCGTGTGGTTTGCTTTCGGCGGGGCGGGAGGCGCAGGATCTGCGTTGGCCGACGATGGCGACGGGTACGCTCCAACGGGTGCAGGCGCGACCGCCGCTGCCGACGGGCTCCGCACGCTCTGCAGCTCATGTCGCAGTACCGCATTCTCAGCCCGGTATTGTTCGGTTTCCGAACGCATCTCCGCCATCGCCGAACGCAGTTCGTTCACTTGCTGTTGAAGTTCATGAATCGCGGCTGCGGTCGAGTCGCTCTGGGACGACGCTACCACCGGGCTTGATTCTTGTGACCACCCGGAGACACTGCCCAGCAGCAGAACCAACCCGGCCAGGCTGGGTTTCCGCATCCAATCAGGCGAACCATTCCCCTGCTTCACAGATTGCCCTCCCGAAGAAGATTATGGAAGTCCGCAAACGATATTGAGTGAGCCCGCGAGACGGTTTGGGATTACGTTGTGCGCACTCCCCGAACGGAAAATCTTACTCCGACTCCACCTTTTTTGCTCGGGCGAGCGGTGGGAACTCTGGCTTCCCTTCCCCACCACTGTCAGTACTGGACGAAGAAATAATGGGCAAGGTTATGCGGAAAACTGTTCCCTCTTCGGACGTCTTCTCTACAATGACGTCTCCTCCGTGGTCCTGGACGATCTTTTGCACCACCGTCAATCCCAGTCCAGTTCCATTTTCTTTTCCATAGCTGATGAAGGGCTCGAAAAGTTTGCCTCGAATCGAATCCGGGATGCCACGGCCATTGTCGGACAGCCGGATTTGCAATCCACCCGTGACTTCGTGCAAATCAACGTTGATTCGTCCATCCACTCCTGAAATTGCTTCGCACGCGTTCAGTAGCAGGTTATAGAGGGCGCGCTCCAGCTTCTTGGTATCGAACCACCCCGTGCTGTTGCCCTCCTGACGCACTATAATCCGCACCGCATGGAAACGAGGATGAGCGCGTACCGCCTGCACCACGCGTTCCACCGATTCCTTTACGCTTCCATACGTCCGCCGCAGGGACTCCCGGGTTCGCGAGAACTCGAGTAAGGAGTCGATCAGATCCGTCATTTGGTTTACGGCAATCCGAATCTCCTGGTACAGCTCCTCTCGTTGATCCGTCGACAACCGGCTT
>Ga0210409_10007335_pt1 | contig 11363 bp, 10 predicted proteins | sample IncBWH17MmetaG_FD_161649 | JGI IMG/M metagenome (GOLD analysis project Ga0210409, IMG submission 161649) | Forest soil microbial communities from Barre Woods Harvard Forest LTER site, Petersham, Massachusetts, United States - Inc-BW-H-17-M | ecosystem: Environmental > Terrestrial > Soil >...
CAAGGTTGCGGCTTGCGAGTTCCAGGTTGCGGTTCTCGCCATGTGCCACTAGCAACGCCGACTTCGTGTGGTTCAGTTTTCCCAGCACCGACACCAGCGACTGCGTCTTGTGCGTATCGAGCGTCCAAGTATCGACGACCGTGAGCTTCTGCTCGTCGATTTTTGCCGAGAGCGCCGAACGCAGCGCGCCCAGCAACATCTTCTTCGGCAGCGCGTAGCTGTAATCGCGCGGTTCCGGCCCATGGACTGTGCCGCCATGGCGCCACAACGGCGAGCGGATCGAGCCGACACGCGCCCGGCCGGTGCCCTTCTGTCGCCAGAGCTTGCGGCCCGCGCCGCTCACTTCGCTCTTTTCCTTGACCTTGTGCGTGCCACGGCGCAGTCCGCGCAGATACCACCGCGAAGCTTCGTGCAACAGGTGCTGATTCACCTTCGCGCCAAAGACCGCGTCCGCCAGCTCGACCTGGCCAACCTTCTTGCCATCCAAATTGACTACATCCACGACCGGCATAATCTTGTTTCCTTCTCGATCCAGAACTTACTGCGCTTACTTCGCTTTCCTGGCCTTGCGAATGAAAATGTATGTTCCGCTCGGCCCCGGCACCGATCCCCGCACCAACAGCAGGTTTTCGTCGTTGTCCACTTTTACGACTTTCAAGTTCTTCGCCGTCACCCGCTGGTTTCCCATGTGACCGGGGAATTTCTGGTTCTTCCACACGCGCGATGGAAACGAACTGCCGCCGATGCCGCCCGGCGCGCGGTGATGCATCGAGCCGTGCGTCGCGTCGCCCCCGGCATAGTGCCAGCGCTTCACGCCGCCTTGAAAACCCTTGCCCTTGCTGACGCCGCTCACGTCCACGAGTTCGCCGGCCTTGAAATTCTCCACCAGCACGCGGTCGCCGACCTTTGTCTCGTCCTTCGATTCTTCAATGCGCACTTCCTGCAGCACCTTCATGGGCGCGACGCTGGCCTTTTTGAAGTGCCCGGTCATGGCCTTGTTCACACGCTGCGGCTTGACGAACTCGACCAGTCCCAGTTGCGCGGCTTCATAGCCGTCCGTCTGCTTCGTCCGGCGCTGCACCACCACGCACGGTCCCGCTTGCAGGACCGTGCACCCCGCCAGCGTGCCGTCTTCCAGGAAGACCTGCGTCATGCCCAGCTTGATTCCGATAATCCCGTTGACCGCCATTTTCCTCGTCTCTCTTTCGCAGCTTGTCCGTCTCGGCGGATATTGGCTGCGTCCTGCTTCTTCACTTTTCTTTACTTCGTTACTTCCTCGCTTCGTTCTTTACTTCGCCGCGTGCCCGAACGCCTTGATCTCCACGTCCACGCCCGGCGGCAAGTCCAGCTTCATCAGCGCGTCCACCGTGTCCGGCGTCGGCTCAAGAATGTCGATTAGCCGCTTGTGCGTGCGCATCTCAAACTGCTCGCGGGACTTCTTGTCCACGTGCGGCGACCGCAGCACCGTCCAGCGGTTGATGGTGGTCGGCAGTGGAATCGGCCCGGCGACATCCGCGCCGGTACGCTTGGCCGTCTCCACGATTTCCCGCGTGGACTGGTCCAGAATGCGATGGTCGTACGCTTTCAAACGAATACGAATTTTGTCGCCTTGTCTCATTTAGTTTTATCCAAACCTACTCGATAATCTCCGTGACGGCTCCGGCGCCGACGGTGTGCCCGCCTTCGCGAATCGCGAACCGCAAGCCCTTCTCGAGCGCTACCGGCGTGATCAACGTCACTTCACAGCTCACGTTATCCCCCGGCATCACCATTTCCACACCTGCCGGCAGCTTCATGTCTCCGGTCACGTCCGTGGTCCGGAAATAAAACTGCGGCCGATACCCCGAGAAAAATGGCGTGTGCCGCCCGCCTTCTTCTTTCGTCAGCACGTACGCTTCCGCCTTGAACTTCGTGTGCGGCGTGATGCTTCCCGGCTTGCAAACCACCTGCCCGCGCTCCACGTCTTCTTTTTCCGTGCCGCGCAAGAGCAACCCGACGTTGTCCCCGGCAAGCCCTTCGTCCAGCAGCTTCTTGAACATCTCCACGCCCGTGACTACTTTCTTCTGCGTCGCGCGGAAGCCCACGATCTCTACTTCTTCGCTGACCTTCACCTTGCCGCGCTCGATTCGACCCGTCACCACCGTGCCGCGTCCGGAAATCGAGAAGATGTCTTCAATCGGCATCGCGAACGGCTTGTCCACATCGCGCACCGGCAATGGCACGTTCTTGTCCACCGCGTCCATCAATTCATCAATCGTCTTTTCCCACTTGGCGTCGCCGTTCAGCGCCAGTAGCGCCGATCCCTTGATCACCGGAATCTTGTCTCCAGGAAACTGGTAGCTCTTCAAAAGTTCGCGTACTTCCAGCTCGACCAATTCCAGCAACTCGGCGTCTTCCACCATGTCGCACTTGTTCAAGAAAACCACAATCGCCGGCACCCCCACCTGCCGCGCCAGCAAAATGTGCTCCCGCGTCTGCGGCATCGGTCCGTCCGTCGCCGCCACCACCAGGATCGCGCCGTCCATCTGCGCCGCCCCGGTGATCATGTTCTTGATGTAGTCCGCATGTCCCGGGCAATCCATGTGCGCGTAGTGCCGGTTCGCCGTTTCATACTCCACGTGCGACACCGCAATGGTGATTCCGCGCTCCCGCTCTTCCGGCGCGTTGTCAATCGAATCGAACGCCCGGAACATCACCTTCGGGTTGTGCTTCGACAACACTTTGGTAATCGCCGCCGTCAACGTCGTCTTGCCATGGTCAATGTGACCAATCGTCCCGATGTTCACATGCGGCTTGTTGCGCTCAAATTTCTCCTTCGCCATGTCGTCCTCTGCTCCTCAAATCAAAATTCGCTCAAACGTGGACCAAGCCCGCCGATTACTTTTCGCCCCGGTGCTTCTTGATGACTTCTTCCGCCAGCGCGGCGGGCAACTCCGCATAATGTGAAAAATGCATCGTGAAGGTCGCACGGCCCTGCGTGCGGCTGCGCAAGTCCGTGGCGTAACCGAACATCTGCGCCAGCGGCACTTCCACGCGAATGACGTTGCTTCCCGCGCGATTTTCGGTGCCCTGAATCGCGGAACGCCGGGCGTTCAAATCGCCGAACACCGCGGCCATGTATTCTTCCGGCACCACCACTTCTACTTTCATGATCGGCTCGAGCAGTACCGCCTTGGCGCGCGAGCAGGCTTCCTTGAACGCCATCGAGCCGGCGATTTTGAACGCCATTTCGTTGCTGTCCACGTCGTGATAGCTGCCATCGATCAAGACGGCGGCAACGTCCACCATCGGAAACCCCGCCAAAATACCGTTATCCAGCGCTTCGCGAATGCCCGCTTCGATCGGGGCAATAAATTCGCGCGGAATCGCTCCGCCCGCAATCTTGTCGATAAACAAAAAGCGGTGTTCCTTATCGAATTTCCACTTGCCCGCAGAACCGCCCCCCACCACTTCCTTGGCCAGCAGGTCCAGGTCGTCCGTGGACATTTCTTTCATGTTCTCGTGGCTGGAGCTCGGAATAGGATGCAGCTCGATCTTGCAATGCCCGTACTGGCCTTTGCCGCCGGTCTGCTTGATGTATTTGCCTTCCGCAGTCGCGTTTTTGCGAATGGTTTCGCGGTACGCCACCTGCGGCCGACCCACGTTGGCCTGCACGTTGTATTCGCGCAACATGCGGTCCACGATGATTTCTAGGTGCAATTCGCCCATGCCGGAAATCAGCGTTTGCCCGGTATCCGGCTCGGTGGAGACACGGAAGGTCGGATCTTCTTGCGCCAGCCGCTGCATCGCCACGCCCAGCTTGTCCTGGTCGGCCTTGGTTTTCGGTTCGATGGCCACGGAAATGACCGGTGCGGGAAAATCAATATTTTCGAGGATGATCTGCTTTTCTTCGTCGCAAAGCGTATCGCCAGTATTCACGCTCTTCAGACCCACGCAGGCGCAGATATCACCGGCGTAGATGGTGTCGATTTCTTCGCGCTTATTGGCATGCATCTGCAACAGGCGGCTGATCCGTTCGCGCGAACCTTTTCCAGAGTTCATCACGTAACTGCCGGATTTCAGCACGCCGGAATACACACGGATGTAGGTAACGTGTCCGACGAACGGGTCCGACATGATCTTGAACGCTAGCGCGGCAAACGGCTGCTCGTCGGACGCCCGCCGGAGTATTGCTTCGTCCGTGGAAGGGTCTGTGCCTTCCACCGGCGGAACATCCAGCGGCGACGGCAGGTAATCCACTACCGCGTCCAACAGGGGCTGAATGCCCTTGTTCTTGAACGCCGAGCCCGCCAGGACCGGCACGATCTTCAGTGCCAGGGTCGATTTGCGGATCGACTTGCGCATCTCTTCCAGCGTGAGCGTCACGCCGTTCAGATACTTTTCGACCAGTTCGTCATCGTGCTCGGCGATATATTCCACAACTTTATTGCGGTGCTCGTCATAGAACTTCTTGTCGATCGCCGAAGCCTTCAGCGCCGCGGCCACATCCGGCCGTGAATCGACAAACGCCTTGTCCCAAAGTTTTCCCACTTCAAAGATTTCAAATTTCGCGCCCAGCGTTTCTTCCAGCCAGACAATCACCTTTTCCTCGAGAAAATCGATGATCCCGATGAAATTATCTTCGCGGCCCAGAGGGAATTGCAGGGGAACTGGGTGGGCTCCAAGACGCTTGCGGATGGTGCCGATAACATGGTCAAAATCTGCTCCCATGCGGTCCATCTTGTTCACAAAACAGATGCGGGGAACGCGGTACTTGTCCGCCTGGCGCCATACGGTTTCGGACTGCGGCTGTACGCCCGCGACGGAGTCGAACACGCAGACCGCGCCGTCCAGCACGCGCAACGAGCGTTCTACTTCCACGGTAAAGTCCACGTGGCCCGGAGTATCTATAATATTGACGCGGTATTTCTTGCCGAAGCGGTCCCAGGCTGCGGTCGTCGCCGCGCTGGTGATGGTGATGCCGCGCTCGCGCTCCTGCTCCATCCAGTCCATGGTGGCCGTGCCTTCATCCACAGAACCGATCTTGTAGGTCACACCCGTATAGAAGAGGATCCGCTCCGTCGACGTGGTCTTGCCGGCGTCGATATGCGCCATGATCCCGATGTTACGGGTGTCCTCGAGTTTGAATGCTCTGCCCATAGCTCCTGAGACGGCCTTCTTTTCTCCTGCTCGCGTTGCGACAGCTTCACTCACACCAACCATCCATTTCTTACCAGCGGTAATGCGCGAACGCCTTGTTCGCTTCCGCCATGCGGTGCACGTCTTCTTTCTTCTTCATCGCCCCGCCGCGCGAATTCGCCGCGTCAATCAATTCGTCCGCCAGCTTGTCGACCATCGTCTTGCCCGCGCGCTCCCGCGAATACTGCAGCAGCCAGCGGATCGCCAGCGACTGCCTGCGGAACGGGTTCACTTCCACCGGCACCTGGTAGTTCGCGCCGCCCACGCGCCGCGTCTTTACTTCCAGCACCGGCTTCACGTTCTCGATGGCTTTCTTGAAAATCTTCAGCGCATCGTCGTTGGTCTTCTTCGCGACTTGGTCCATCGCGCCGTAAAATACGCGCTGCGCCGTCGATTTCTTGCCTTCCCACATCATCGAGCAGATGAACTTCTCCACGATGTCGCTGGCATAGACCGGATCGGTCGCTTGTGTTCGCCGGAAAACGAGTCCTTTGCGTGGCATTGCTCTCTATCGCTCCTTGCGAATTCTTACTTCGCCGCTGCGGCCTTCGGCCGTTTCGCGCCGTACTTCGAACGTCCTTGCTTGCGGTTTTCGACGCCCGCGGCGTCCAGCGTTCCGCGCACGACGTGATACCGCACTCCCGGCAGATCCTTCACACGGCCTCCGCGCACCAGAACGATCGAGTGCTCCTGCAGGTTGTGGCCGATGCCTGGAATGTACGTCGTCACCTCGACCGCATTCGTCAGGCGCACGCGCGCCACTTTGCGCAACGCGGAGTTCGGTTTCTTCGGCGTCTGCGTGTACACGCGGATGCATACGCCGCGCTTCTCCGGGCAACCCATCAACGCGGGCGACTTCGTCTTGGTGATGATTCCTTCTCGTCCCATTCGTACCAGTTGCGAAAACGTCGGCACAGTCGTTCCTCTTTTTCGCGCGATTCCGGCCTCGCCGCTTTCGGCCATCGCGCACGTAGTTCTTCGCTGCTCCCGAGACGCGCAAAGACAATTACGCGCGAGAGCGCCTTACAGTGCTGAAAGGTCTACTGCGAATCCGGAGATACAACCAGCAAGAAACTCCGTACGCACTCCAAGAAGTAGAACGGCTCTCTTGGCTTCAGTTCGGAGAGGCTTACTCGGCTTTGCGGGGCTGGCGCCCCATTCCGGCCGCTCTTCCGTCCCATTCCGTCTTACTCTGTTCCGGGACCGAAGATATTTCCCTTCCAACTAAACGGCTCCCAAACCACTGGAGCCGCCCCCTCAGGGCAAAATTACCCCTGACAAACACCGAAGTATACGGAAGAAACCATGGTCTGTCAAATTCTTTCCGGAGCCTCAAAGGCCCCTCTATCAATCAACCGAGGCCCTCCGAGGGCCACCCTACCAGCCCAAGATTCCTCTTCCCAAAGCACCCGGATTTAGCTATACTCTTTTGAAGCGGTGTCCCCCCGTCCTTGGTCGGTTTGCAATGGCAATACCTGATCTAGACACCCAAGTTCCTGCCGGCCCCATGACAGCCATGCGCCCTCTCGCTGGCCTCCTCCGTTTCTGTTTGCCCGGTATCCTGATTATCTCCTGCGCCACGCTCCTCCCCACGAGGTCTTACGCGCAGGATCAGGATGTCGCCGAAGCCGCTCGTCAGGAACGCGCCCGCAAGGAGGCGCAGCAAAAAAAATCCAAGCATGTTTATACCGCCGAGGATTTGAAGCGCGACCACATCCTCACGAAAGAAGATCAAGCGCAACTCGACGCCAAGAAGAATCAACCTGCTCCAACCGCCGCTCCCAAACCCGGGGAAGCCGTCGACGGCTCAGCCGTCGCAAAAAAAGATGATGCGCAACCACTTCCCGCCGACGCTCCTCTCGGCGACGTTGCGCGCCGTTACCGCAGAGAAAAAGAATCGCAGCAACTTCAACGCTCCGCGGAATTCCATCTCCCGTTTGCAAACGCTCCGGTGTTCGCTTCTCCCAAGCCGCCGGTTCAACCTCTCGGTGCGCCGTCGGTTCCGCCGGCTCCGCCGCGAATTGTTCCGAACCTGCCGCACATGAAGCGCTCGCCGTTCGAACGGCCGGCTCTTTTGCCTCCAGCGCCGCCGCGGCAATTTTCTTTTCTTCCTCCCGCGGTGCGCGTCGCACCGTCGCAACCCATCGCTCCTGCGGCGCCTTCCGCTCGCGTGAAGCTGAATGTTGTAATCGTAAAACCCGGCGACTCCCTCTGGAAGCTCGCACAGAAAAATCTCGGCAAAGGTCTCCGCTGGCGCGAACTGCTTTCCTACAATCCCGGGCTTGGCGACCCCGACCTAATCGCCGCAGGCTCGGAGATTTTCGTTCCCGCCAAAGCCGGTCCTCTCCGCACCGCCACGAAGTTCACAGTGCGCAAGGGCGACACGCTTTCGAGCATCGCGCTCTTCCAACTGGGCCATGCTTCCTCCTGGTCCTGCATCGCCGACGCCAACCCGGACATCCACGACGCCAACCTCATTCACGAAGGCCAAATCATCATCCTCCCCGCCTCCTGCAAGCCGTAAATCTCCGCGTACCTTACGATCTTTTATTCGCCTTTTGTTCGTCTATACCAATTCTCATACTCTCTCCCATGTCTCCCTGGGCTGTCCTCCCAGCCCCCGGACTTCGGTTACAATGGAGTTTATGGCGACAGTCCGGAGGGAGAGCGAGTGATCCACGCCAACGTCTTTCATAATGAGACTCTGCTGCCAATCGAGAAGGTGCGGTTGTCTCCGGGCCAGGCGGGCCTGATCTGCGGTTGGGGTATCTTCACCACTCTGCGCATCTCCCGCGGCGAGGCCTTCGCTTACGAGCGCCACTGGCGCCGCCTCGAAAAAGACGCCGCCCTCATCAACCTACCCATGCCTTACACGGCGGCAAAGGTTCGCGTCCATCTCCACGAGGTGATTCGCGCCAATCAAGTCGCGGAAGGCTGCGCGCGCATTTATCTCGTTTACAACTCCGTCGGCTATTGGCAAAGCGGTGAGAATCATCCGCAGGTCGACCTCATCATCTACTCCGCGAACCTCCCCGAGCACCGCGACGTCGTCCGCCTCGCTCTCCGCGAGCAGGGCCGTCACGCCGCTTCTCCGCTCGCGGGAGTAAAGAGCATCTCTTGGCTCAACAATGTCTGGGCCGTCGCGGAAGCCGGCAAGGAAGGTTTCGACGAAGTGGTTCTTCTCAACGAGCGCGGGGAAGTGGCCGAGTGCACTTCCGCAAATATCTTCGCCGTCAAAAATGGAAAGATCCTGACGCCTCCGCTGAACTCCGGATGCCTCGAAGGCGTTACCCGCGGCATCTTGATGGAGATTGCCCCCGAGGCAGGCCTCCCGGTCATCGAACAATTATTGCGCCCCGAAGATCTCTACTCCGCCGAAGAAGTTTTCATCTCCTCGACCAACAGGAATCTCATCGACGTTGGCGAAATCGCCGGCCATATCATCCCCGCTCCAGGTCCGGTTTGCGCGCGGTTGAACGACCTGTTTGACGCTTATGTCGCCGATTACGTCTCCCGCCGCCTCGCTTCCGCTGTCCGCTAGAAACACCTTGCGGCAAGTCCGAGCACACTTCGTGTAGAGTAATTAGCGTGCGTCGCGCCTGCATTCCAAAGAATGCACGGATTGCGACGTTTCGGGGATTACGAAATTAGATGGCCAGCGATTCGAAAGTGACCACACTGGAAGCGCACGCTCCCGCCGACGCCGGCGTGAAGACGGTCTTCAAGATTCTGCTGTCCATCAGCTTTTGCCACCTTTTGAACGACACCGTGCAATCCTTGATCCCCGCGATATATCCGATTCTCCGCGTCTCCTTCCATCTGAATCTCGGGCAAATCGGCTTGATCGCGCTTACTTCGCAGGTGACGGCTTCTCTTCTCCAGCCCCTTGTCGGCCTGTACACGGACCGCCGTCCCCAGCCCTTCTCCCTGGCAATCGGCATGGGCATCACCTTGCTGGGCCTGCTCGCTTTTTCGATGGCTCCGACCTTCGGCACCATCCTGGTAGCCGCGGCCCTCGTGGGCATTGGCTCCGCCGTGTTTCATCCCGAGTCTTCTCGCGTTGCTCGCATGGCTTCCGGCGGGCAGCACGGCATGGCGCAATCGCTATTTCAGGTTGGCGGCAATGCCGGCACTGCTTTGGGTCCCTCACTCGCCGCCTTCGCTCTTCCCAAAGGGCAATCCAGCATCGCTTGGTTTTCGCTGGTGGCTCTCCTGGCTATCGTCTTGCTTACGAACATTGGCACCTGGACCCGGCACAACAGTTCGCAGCAATCAAAATCCATTTCGATTAATTCCGCGCACATCGCATCGATGGCGTCGGCTCATCCGCACGCCGTCCTGCCCCCTAAGAAAGTTGCCTTCGCTCTGGCCATTCTCGTGGCGCTTATGTTTTCGAAGTTTTTCTATCTGGCCAGTTTAATCAGCTACTACACCTTTTATTTGATGAACCGCTTTCATCTTTCCCTGCACAGCGCCCAGTACCACCTCTCGCTGTTCCTCGGCGCGGTTGCGGCGGGAACTTTCATCGGCGGCCCCGTAGGCGACAAAATCGGCCGCAAGTTTGTCATCTGGTGCTCGATCCTCGGCGTGCTGCCCTTCACGCTCGTTCTTCCCTACGCCAATCTGCTCTGGACCAGCATTCTCAGCGTGGTGATCGGCTTTATTCTGGCGTCCGCTTTTTCCGCCATTCTGGTCTACGGGCAGGAACTGATGCCCGGAAGAATCGGCATGGTCTCTGGGTTATTTTTTGGTTTGGCTTTTGGTTTGGGGGGAATTGGCGCGGCCGTGCTCGGCAAACTCGCCGATCTCACCAGCCTCAACTATGTCTATCAGCTCTGTTCGTTTCTTCCCGCCATCGGCATCCTGACCGCCTTCCTCCCCAATCTCGAGCCTTCCAAAATCCGCATGCCCGCGCCGCAAAAATCGACCGCCTGACGGCGGGAGCACAGCATAGTAGCTAAACTATCCCAACCAGACCGATGGAATACGCAGGCCGCATGCAGGCTAAGATCGTGAGTGTTTGGTCGTCAGAAGGAGAAGCCATGCGATGCGGCCCGCGGGGTCGTTAGGAGGCGCCAACAAGCTGCAGGGCGATTACATATCCTGCATTGTCAGAGGTCTTGTCCGAATAGAACACGATGTTCTTGCCGCCAGCGCCGTCAAATTCCTTGAGGTATTCCACCCGGAAATCCAGGTTTGCGGGCAACCCGGGAAACGCTCCGTCCATGGACACCTTTCCCGTGTTCAGATCGAAGGCAAATGTAAACGGCACCTGATTCACGGTCGGCGTACTGCCGCTAAAATTGTCGAAATAGGCTATCGGAGCCCCGGTGTCTCCGGCGGGCTGGCCCTTCAGGATGCCGCGATGGCCACTGGGGGTGAAGGGCGTGCAATCACCTATTCCCATGAAAGCATCGCTCGGCGCTCCCTGACGAGATACCGAGAATCCGATGTTTTCTCCGCCGTCAATGTTCGGATTTTTCCCCCACTTGGTCAGCGTTTCCAATGCTTTTTCCGTCAAGGCGTGTTCGTACTTCTCCGTTTTGGGTGCTGGCATATTGTCCTCTCAGTTGTGTTTAGGATTTTGCGCAACGCCAACTTTCCAAGGTTTTCCCGGCGAGGCTAGGACGCGTGGCCGTCAAGAAGAACCCGTCGCTGAGCGTTCTCTCTTTAGTGACGATTTCTCAGATTTCGTTTCGCCCCTACACGGCATAGGGATCTCAGCTGATTCCGGACTCCAGCGTGCGCTCCCGGGCGAAGTCTCGGAGGCCGCCAGCGGCGACAACGGCCAGCAAGCGCGGGTAGGCTTTCTTGAAGTCCGCGAGGAGTTCTTCGTACGGTACGTCCTGATAGTGACCTCGCTGCCGGACGTACTCCATGTGCCGGCGGCCTCCCTGGTCGTATTCGTGGAAAAGTGAATCGTGCCGCCCATCGAACTCCAGTGGGCGCACCCCGAAGCGTTTGCAAAGGCCCAGGTTAAAGGCCGGCGTAGCTTTCAGCCATTGGCCGTCGAGATAGAGCTCGGTATAGCTATGCCAGATGAAGAGGTCGCTGCCGACCAGCTCGAGGAGCTTCTTCGTGGACAGGTGGTTGCGCACGTCGGCAAACCCGACCCGCGCGGGGATGCCCACGGACCGCGCCGCCGCCGCGAGCAGCACCGCTTTCGGAATGCAGAATCCGCGCTT
>Ga0210409_10007336_pt1 | contig 11363 bp, 9 predicted proteins | sample IncBWH17MmetaG_FD_161649 | JGI IMG/M metagenome (GOLD analysis project Ga0210409, IMG submission 161649) | Forest soil microbial communities from Barre Woods Harvard Forest LTER site, Petersham, Massachusetts, United States - Inc-BW-H-17-M | ecosystem: Environmental > Terrestrial > Soil >...
ACGGACTGGCGGAGGATTGCTTTTCCTGAGAAAAGGCGGGCAGAGCAAGAAGACACAACAGAATTATCGGAAGAGGTTTTCGCATGGGGTTTCTCCTTTTCGATTGGTATGCAAGGGTAGCAGAAAACTCGAAAACGCTTGTTAACGGACAGAAACACCACTCTGATCAAAGAGCCCTTAGCCCCGGCTAGGTCGGTCTCGCAAAGAGGAGCACCTCATCGGGGGAAAACGTAGTAATAGACCGTGAACTTACAAAATTGAAGATACGGTTTCATCGGCATCAGCACAATTATTAAGATGGCAACATTCGAGAAATACCGCGCCCCTTAGTCAGTTGCTTCGACGGGCATCGCGTAACGCACGCCTGGGGCATGTCTGAATCATGAGCTGCCACAAAGTGCCTACACAGTTATTGACATCGCCGGCCTCATGGCGTAAAGTCAGTCGCGTAATATTCCCCCGGTTTGCTCCCCGTTTTGAATATTTGTGGACCCGATGCGTACCTCTGCCCCCTCTGTACGGGTTTGGATAGAGAAACACAGTCATCGCACTGCTTTTGGTTTCAGTAGTCCGTTCGTGTGCGCAGGTTCGCAAGCTAGCCTGTCCGGAACGACTCAAGCTGGGCGCCTGTCCGACGTCCCATTTTCCATTCTGGAGAACGTTATGCGCGGAAAGAAGAGGTTGGCTTTTTATGGGTTGCTGGCTTTGATGCTAGCGCCGCTCGCTCCGGCACAGCTTTACACGGTTTCAGACCTGGGGACGTTGGGAGGTTCCTCCAGCGTGGGCATGGGGGTCAATGACTTTGGTCAAGTCGTTGGGGAGTCCTCGACCGTTAGTGGGCTCAGCACTCATGCCTTTCTGTGGACAAAGGGCAAACGTATGCACGACCTAGGGACGCTCGGAGGGTCTACCAGTCAAGCTTTCGCGATCAATGACTTGGATCAGGTCGTCGGGCTATCCACGACCACTGGAGACCTCACCACCCATGCCTTTCTGTGGACAAAAGCCAAAGGCATGCACGACCTAGGTACGCTCGGCGGCTGCTACAGCCAAGCTGAAGCCATCAATTTCTTCGGACATGTCGTTGGCGGGTCAATCACGGCAGGATGCGACTTCTCCGAGTTCCATGCCTTTCTGTGGACAAAAGCTAATGGGATGGAAGACCTAGGTACGCTCGGCAGTCCCTACAGCGAGGCGACAGCCATCAACAGCTTCGGTCACGTCGTTGGGATTTCCGCCATTGACAACTTCACCGCTTACCACGCTTTTCTTTGGACCAAGACCGACGGTATGCAGGACCTGGGCACACTCGGCGGCTGCTTCAGCAGCGCGGACGCCATCAATGACCTCGGCCAAGTTATAGGGGAATCGACAACAAGCTGCGACAGTTCTCCTTCTGAAGATCCATTTCTGTGGACGAAGGCTGAAGGCATGCAAGATTTGGGACCGCCGCCAGGGGTATTCGGTGGGCTCAGTGCAATCAATATCTTTGGCGAGGTTGTTGGCACCTTTTGCCTCCAACCCTGTTCTGGGGTCGAGCACGCGTTTATTTGGACTAAGGAAACTGGCTGGCTGGACTTGAATAATCTCATTCCCAAGCACTCGGGTTGGGTGCTGACGGTTCCATATGACATCAACGTTTGGGGGCAGATTTCGGGTTACGGCTTGATCAATGGAGAGCCTCATGCGTTTCTTCTAACGCCCGCCCGCCGCCGAACCCGTCGTACCGGCGTTTTGCAAAGATGAGCGGATTGGCTTCTTCCTGTTAATAAGGACGCGTGCTTCATGACAGCGTTCTCAGGGGATTACAGCTTCCACTTGCTTTGAGTGCTTGCTCTCCTGGCCCTTCAAGTTGACCGCCGTCGCGACATAGTAATACTTGTACCCTGCAACCACATGCAGGTCTGTATAGTCTGTGCTTGGATCCAGAGAGCCATTGATCCTCTTGTACGGCCCACCTGATCGGGTGCCACGATATACGTTGTATCCAAGGAGATGTTTAGAAGTACTCGCCTTCCACGACAGTTGAACCTTGTGCTGAACTGGGTCAACCACGCGGACTGTCACCTCTTGCTCGGTGGGAGGGTTCTTGGCGTCGCTGGCAAACGAAAGGATGGCCGATGAACTCCTGTTTTCCCGTGGAACAAACCTGATTGTGAAAGACACGCTGCGACCCGCCGGAATCGTGAAGGGAAGCGATAGCCCGCCCAATCGAAAGTCTTCATTGCTGATTGTTGCAGAAGAGACGGTGACATTGGCACCTCTGGCGGTAAGTTGACCCGTCTGAGTTGCGGCCGATCCAAGGCTCGCATCCCCAAAATCGATCGCCGCCGGAGTAACTTCCAACTGCCCAGTAGCCCTGCCTGTTCCGGAAAGCATTATCGTCAGAGTTTGGTTGGGCGCTTCGGAGACAATCGAGATGCGTCCGTCAACACGACCGCTCTTTTGCGGCATAAAAGTTACACTGAACGTATAACTTGCACCTGCAGCCAAGCTTAAGGGCAAGTCCAGTCCGTTCAAACCAAATTCTGCTCCTGTTGAAGCGGCTGAAAAAACCGTAAGACTGGTTCTGCCTCGATTGGTGATCGTCACGAGTTTGCTGCTTGCCTGACCCACAACGACTTCGCCGACCTGCAGCCTGTCTACATCACAGATCAGCCGTTGGTTACTCGCAGAGTGCGAGCCTGACTGGCTTGCGGGGATGTTTTCCGCTTCTGCGATCGTGATCGACGGTAAAGGTATTGTGACGCACAATACCAAAGAAAAAAGTGTTCGAGACATCAATTGGGGGAGGAACATGCATACAGATTTTGAGAGTTTGTAGCTTGGGGCGAAAGATGCCGATAGTACATCCTGGTCGCGAATACGCAGGTCCAAAACGAGAAAAGCTCGGATCGCGAGGAGGCGGGGAATGTCGCCATCGGTCAGCTTGATAGCGTCACGAGTTTGGAGAATGAAATGATTTCTTTGCGCGGCTAATTTCGGACTACGCGTTGGTTGGAGTTGCCGCTGTGCAGGGATCACGAATCATTTGAAAGCGCGTAGTATATCAAGAGGAGTCGCGTGATGGATGCAAAGGTGGAGCACTGTCCATACTGCGTTCTGGGTGATGACTTCAGACTGATGGTGCAGCGGCCCGGCTGGTTTATCTGCGAGAACTGCGGTCACATAGTGATTCCCGACGATCCAGATTTCAGGTGCTCCTGCCGCAACTGCCCGAAGGTGAGGCGGGCGGCATAAACCGTTCGTCCTAGCTTTTTGTCAGGTGCCAGCCGTTATGTGATTTCGCCAAGAATAGCCTTCCACCCGTCGGTAGATGCGCGAATGCGGTCGGGAAGGTGAAGCCCCGGCACGAGTTAGATTTCACGGTTTTCCGACTACGTTCAACGTTGTGTCGATGAGGTCATCGGAGTTTCCGCCAACCATGATCTTGAATGGCCCGGGCTCCACGACTCGATTCATTTCGCGATTCAAGAAGGAAAGTTCGCCGGGTCCTAAGCTAAAGTCCACACTTCTGGTTTCGCCGGGAGCCAGGGTGATGCGCCGGAACCCGCGCAGTTCTTTCACTGGACGCGTGACTGAGCTGACTTCGTCGCGGATGTATAGCTGAACCACTTCGTCGCCGCGTAGCTTGCTGGTGTTGGTTACATCGACGGAAACCTTGACTTGGCCTTCGGTCCCGATTGATTCGGACGAGAGACGCAGATGCTCGTACTTGAACGTCGAATAACTTAAGCCCCAGCCAAACGGGTACAGCGGCTTGGTCGTGGTGCCAAGGTACTCCCGCTTCGCAGATGGCTTCTGATAATAGTAGTCGGGGAGTTGGCCTACCGACCGCGGCACTGTGATGGGCAGCTTCCCGCCCGGATTGTAGTCGCCGAAAAGCACATCAGCGGCTGCGGTTCCGCCTTCTTGCCCCAAGTACCAGCCCTCGAGAATTGCTGGAACAGTCTCGGCAATATAGGTAATTGAGTTCGGGCGACCATGCAGCAGGAAAACCACAACCGGCTTTCCAGTAGCCAGAATTGCTTTGACGAGATCGTCCTGATTTCCGAGAAGATCGAGGTTATCCCGATCCCCGGGATGGTTGGTGGCCCATGCTTCGCGCGACGTCTGCTCGTTTCCGCCGAGCACCAAGATGGCGATATCTGCCTTCTCCGTCACTTTCACCGCATCCTCAATACGCTTTGCGTTCAGAGCTGGATCGCCGAGCACGACTTTGTCCGCATCCCAATCGGGAAGGCTCTCGGTAATCTTGCAACCCAGGGAATAAAGAACCTCGGAATTCGACCCGACTTTGTCTTTGATTCCTTGAAGCACGCTCACGCCGCGTCCCGGATTGTTGCTATAGCCGCCCAAGTGCACGTCGGCGGCGTTCGGCCCGATGACCGCGATCCGCTTGTACTTCGACTTGTCCAGGGGTAAGAGATTGTTCTGGTTCTTCAGCAGTATGATTGCTTCGCGCGCCGCATGGAGCGCGAGTCGCTGGTGCTCAGGGCTGTTCGTAATCTTTTCCGCGTAGCCGGGATCCACGTAGGGATTGTCAAACAGCCCGGTCAGAAACTTTTCGCGCAACACGCGCGCGACCGCTTGGTCGACCGTTGATTCCGCGATGCGCCCATCTCTGACCTGTCCGACTAGGCTGTGGTAGGCGTCCGCCGCCGGAAGTTCGACGTCCACACCCGCTTCCAATGCCATCTTCGCGGCGTCCGCACTGTTTGCCGTGACGTGATGAAGGGCGCGAAGATCATCAATTCCGAAATAGTCGGAAACCACAACTCCGTTGAAGCCCCACTCCTGGCGAAGAATATTGGTCAGTAAGTGTTTATTGCTGTGGGAGGGAATGCCGTCAATTTCGTTGTAGGACGCCATTACGCTCTGCGCGTGTCCCTCTTCCACACCCGCTTGAAACGGCTTCAGAAAATATTCACGGACTACGCGCTCCGAATAGTTGCCAGGGGCCACATTGGTCCCGCCTTCGGGTTGCCCGTGCACGGCAAAGTGTTTGAGCGTTGCAATCACGTGTGACGAATCGATAAATGTCCCGTTGCCCTGGAATCCCGTCACTGCCGCGACGCCGATTCTGGAGACGAGATAAGGATCCTCCCCGTACGTCTCTTCCGTCCGCCCCCAACGCGGATCCCGTGCCAAATCGAGCACCGGAGCCAAGCACTGTTGCGCTCCGCGAGCGCGAACTTCTGCCGCGGTCGCGGAAAAGACATCGTGGACCAAGTCGGGGTCCCAAGTGGAAGCCAGTGCAATGGCTTGCGGATACGAAGTTCCCTTGGCCGCGACATGGCCATGCAAGCATTCTTCGTGGAACAAAACGGGGATTCCGAGGCGCGTGTTTTCCTTCATCCACTTCTGGAGCGTATTCGTGAATCCCGCCATCTCTCGCGGACTACGATGCTCGCTGGGGCGGGACATCTCACCCAAGCCCTGTTTCAATAGAAACGGCGGCGCGGTCGGGAAGGAAAGCTCCTTTCTCGTCCACAAACATCTGACTCTGGTCCTGCCTGGAGTCGGGGTTCTGCCATGTGCCCAGCAACTGAGCCACTTTTTCTTCCAAAGTCATGCGAGGAAGCAAATCACCAACCCGCTGTTCAACCGGCAGGCTGGGGTCGCGGTAGGCCGGAGTTTCATGAGCCGCCGCACCCATGGAGATCGTGCAACAGAGGGCCAAGCTCAAGAAGAGACGCCGCTCGCTGGCCCAAGGGGCCGGGCAATTTCCCATGGAGGACCTCGTCAAACAAGATGATGGGTTGAGATTCGAAAGCGCGACCACAACTATAGCACAAACGTTAACGTACACGTACAGGCGAATTTGTGGCATTATGTGTCATGCCAAAAAACGAGCCTATGCTGCAAATCAATATTCCGAGGCAAGGGAATCCCCGCTGTTCGATCTGCGGAGAAGAGTTTGGCGGCGAGGGTCTTGCTCGTGATCTGATCGTCGCTTTCGCGCTTCATGTGCGCCGTCAGCACCCGGACAGGATCGCGCGGGTCGCAAGGAACTCGCCGGGCAAAGCAACTTTTCGTCTGCGCCGATTGTTGAACAGTCGCTAGAGTATCGGCCCGAACCCCTTCTGTCTTGGGGCGAGCAGTATAGTCGCGAGCTGACAAACGACTCATCGCTATTAGTCCCGGCAAGGGGATCTTCATTTGCTCTGGATCGCAGCTTTCCCTTCTTCTACCGTGAGAATCCCATCGATGCCGGGTACAGCCAGTTCTTGTTCGGTTCCGCTCGGCCATTGAATGGTTACTCGGTCTACCTTCATGGCCGGGCCCAAGCCGAAGTGAACACGTTGGTCGGAACTTGAGCCGTAACTTCCGCCGCTAAAGACGTCCGCCCGCTGTTGAACTCTACCCACCGTAAGAAACACCTTCGCTCCAATTGCATCCCGCGGACTTTTCGGGCCACCGATGAGTTTCAGCGTCAACCAATGATTGCCGTTCTTCACGACATTACGAAGCAGGGTTGGAGTCGAATCGATATTGTTGAGGACTACATCGATGTGGCCATCATTGAAAAGGTCGCCAAATGCCGCTCCCCGAGCGGGAATCACATCGGCCAGTCCAGTTCCCGTTGCGGGCGTCACTTCCTGAAATCTGGAACCGTTGAGATTTCGAAATAGTTGAGGACGTTCCGCCCACGCCGTCCCCCAATCCTGCCGGTCCACTTCGGGATACACGTGTCCATTGGCGATAAAAATGTCGAGCAAGCCATCATTGTCGAAATCCAGAAACCCGGTGCCCCAAGCCAGGAAGGGAATTGTCGGATCGCCCAGACCTGCCTGATAGGTGACGTCAGAAACATTGTCGTTGCCGTCATTTCGATAGAGCGTCTTGTAGTCATCCGAAAAAGTGGTCGTGAACAGATCGACTTTGCCGTCACGATTGTAGTCGCCAACGCCGATTCCCATAGACGCCTGCTCGCGCCCATCTTCGCTCAGCGCAAATCCCGATGCGTAACTTACATCTTCGAACGTGCCGTTGTGCCGGTTGTGATAGAGATAATTCGGCGTAGAATCATTCGCAACGGCCAGGTCCACCCACCCGTCATCATCCACATCGACAAATACAGCGGCCAGGCCATAATATCCAGCGCGGTCAGAGACGCCGGCTTTCTCGCTGACATCCGTAAACGTGCCGTCGCCGTTGTTGTGGAAGAGATGGTCTTCCTCTCCGGGCAAACCACGCGGGCCGCACATCACGTTGACTCCGCGGAATTGACAGAAGTTCGCAGGGATGCGACCTTGTCCCGCGATCGGCGGATGATCCTGATCAAACTTCACATAACCCGGCACAAACAGATCGAGTCGGCCGTCGTGGTCGTAATCGCCCCAGGTAGGTCCGGTCGACCAACCGCCGACGGTTACGCCGGCTTTCTCGGCGACGTCCGTGAACGTGCCGTCGTGATTGTTGTGGTACAGACGATTTTTGCCGTAGTTGGCGACATAGATGTCCGGCCATCCGTCGTTGTCGTAGTCACCGACAGCAACGCCAAATCCCCAGCGCTCGTTGGAAACGCCGGCCTTGTCAGTGACATCGGTAAAGGTACCGTCGTGATTGTTGTGAAAGAGCATTGATCGCGGCGGTGGTTCTTGCCCTTTCAGCGCAGCGAACGTCGAACCATTTAGAAGGAAAACATCGAGCCAACCGTCGTTATCGTAGTCGAGCAACGCCACTCCGGAGCCCGGAGTTTCAATGATGCTTCTCTTTTCCGGAGTTCCCGAGCGATGATGGAATCTATTGAGACCAGCTTTTTCGGTAACGTCAATGAACACGACCGGTGCGTCGTCCACAAATCCGCCAGCGGTGATGGGTCGAGACTTGGAGTCTTTCACCGCCGGATGCGCGACGCCGGTTGAGACGCCCATACCGGGGGACGGTTTTGAAGTTTGGTCCTGCTGACAGATGGCAGCAAGCGGAGAGAACCAAACCAGGGAAAGAATCAGGAACCGACAAACGGCAAAGCACAGCTCGGAGCGATCAACTCTCGAGGGCTTCGGAATGGGTGGCATCACAAGTTGGCTGCGGGTTCCTTGGACGCAAGAGCAGTTAAAGTATAGCATCGTCAACGTACACGGCGGGCCCACTTCTGGTGAGGCGGCCGTCCTGATCATGCGTTCGGGTAGTGCGGGGCGTTAGATGTGGGCTGGCTGCGTCATCAGCTAAGGCAACATTTATTGGAATCCTTAGAGCAGGATCACCCATCGAACGTAACTACGAGTGCTGTTCCGGTGTCCCTGAGTAACTGGAGTTATGAGGATATTGTATCCCTGCCGCGGGAGTAACTGGAGCTAGAGGATGAAGAAGCAAAGGCGCGGAATCCACTTTATTGCCGAACTGGCGAACGTCTCGATCGGGACGGTGGATCGTGCCCTGCATGGGCGCGATGGGATCAACGAAGCTACGCGCCAGCGGATTTTGCAGATTGCGCGACAAATTTCGTACACCCCGAACCTGGCAGCACGAGCGTTATCGGTCTCCAAAGCTACTGCTCGGATTGGAGTTTGCATCCCTCGAGAAATCCGTTTTTTCTACGATCAGCTTTGGAGCGGTGTTTTGGATGAAGCTCGCCGGGTTGGGCAGCTGGGAATACAGTTTGTCAACCGCCCGGTTCATGCCCTTGGAGAAGAAGACACCAAAGCGTTCAAGGAACTTGCCCAAAGTGGCGTCAACGGCATTATTCTGACGGCCGGAAACCCGGAAGGACTCAAACCTCTCATCGATGACGCCGAAAAAAACGGCATTCGTGTAGTGTGCGTATCGACGGATGCACCCGAAAGTGCGCGATCAAGTATCGTTTGCGTGGAGCCCTCGTTGAATGGCCGCCTAGCAGGAGAGTTAATGGGCAAGTTTGTGCCGCAGGGCTCCAAAGTGGCCGTGGTTGCGGGTATGCTGACGGCTGAGGATCATCGCAAAAAAACCGATGGCTTCTCGGAAGCCTTCCCACGGCACTGCCCGGGCGGTACGATTGCCCCTGTAATTGAAGGACACGAGGACGAAGACGAGAGTTTCCAGAAGACGTTTGATCTTTTGGGCCGTGTTCCAACTCTGGCTGGACTCTACGTAAATACCGTGAACTGTCTTCCTGTGTGCCGCGCTCTCGGAGCACGCGGCCTCGCGGGAAAAGTTAAGTTGATCACGACGGATCTCTTTGCGGAGATGTCTCCTTACTTTGAAAAGGGGACGATCACGGCCTCGATCTACCAGCAGCCGCATCGCCAGGGTCAGTTGGCGGTTCGGCTCATGGCCGACAACCTCACCAGCAAAGTACCCTTCCCGCCGACCGTCCATCTTAGCCCCGGTGTAGTCATGTCGTCCAACCTGCATCTCTTCCGCGAGATAAGACTTGCCAGCGCAAAGTTTGACGATTCGGCTCTGAGCACGCCGAGCCCTGCGAAAGCCCTGAAAAGATTTGAGGCCTAGATTCTCTGAACTGCGCGACACGTCCATTCGACTGAATTAACCACCTTGAGTCCCTCGTTCTTGGAAGATCTCCGCTGGTTTGATCCTCTTGATAAGCCCCCCGCCCGAACCGATCTTCCGCGCCACCGGTTCGTAGGATTTTGCCGCGGTGACCTTAGTTCGATCATGCAGCGAAGCAAGCTGGATTTAGAATCTCGATTGGACTGATTCAGAATTTCCTTGACAAACATCCCTCGAAGGCTATACAAGCTGCTGCTGTGGTGTCGTTAACGTTAACGAACAGAAAAACCGAATACACCACCGGAGCGTGGATATGAATTCTCCTTGGTTTGATTGCGCCAGTAGTGTCGCCCTTGCTTTGAGGGGCTCCAGTCTTCGTCTAGCGGTCCTTTGCCTGTTCCTCCTTGGTTTCTCGTTCCACGCGTTCGGCCAGGAGGCCACCATCGTCGGAACCGTTACCGATCCTTCGGGGTCCGTAGTGACCAAGGCGGCAATCACCGTGATCAACACCGACACGGGCCAGACTCGCAACACGGTCACGAACGACACCGGCCAGTATGTGGCACCTGACCTTGTCATTGGACACTACACCATCCGTGTGCAAGCGCCAGGTTTCAAGGGAATCGAGCGAAAGGACGTCGTGCTCGCGGTCGGGGACCGAACCCGCATGGACTTCAAGCTGGAACTGGGCAGCGCCCAACAGACGGTCACGGTCGAAGCCACGACGGTTGCAGTTCAAACGGAGTCCGGCGAGATCAGTACCGCGATTACCGGGCAGCAGGTCCGACAGCTCGCCACCAACGGGCGAAGCATATATACGCTGGTCAATCTATCGCCGGGAACCGCCAGTCTGCAGGCGGACTTTCAAACTCCGACGCCGGTCGGCGGAGACGCCAATGTGAGCTTTAACGGGAACCGTCCCGGCCACAACCTTTATCTGCTCGATGGTGGTGAGAATCAAGACCGTGGTGGCGCTGGCACGTTCAGTGTCATGCCTTCTATCGATGCCATCGCCGAATTCCGCGCACTTACTTCCAGCTATAGCGCCGAATATGGCCTGTCATCAGCCGGGACCATGACGACGGTTCTCAAGTCCGGAACCAAACAGTTCCACGCTTCGGCGTGGGAGTTCTTGCGCAATGACGCCCTCGACGCGCGCAACTACTTCAACCCCGCTCCGAATAAAGTTGCCGAGCTGCGGTTCAACACTTATGGCTTCAATGTCGGCGGGCAAGTTCCTCTGTGGAAGAGCCACCAACGTTTTTCTTTTACAACATGGAGTGGCGCAGCCTCATTCAGGGCGGCTTGACCAACCAAACCGTCCCGCTGGTGAGTACCTACGGCGGTCAGTTCGCTTCGTCGTTGGCCGTTACGGCTCTGCACACGCCGTGTACGAACCAGGTCTCCTCGGCAATTGCCGCTCAATACGCGGCGGCCGGTCAGACGCTCAGCACACCAGACCCCACCAGCGGAGCCTGTTCGACATCCAACGGTGCGCAAGCCATCCTCAAGTCTTTTACCAATAACGCGATCCCTACGTCGTTGCTCAATGCAAATGCGCAGGCGCTTCTGAAAGCCGGAATATTTCCTGCTCCCACCAGTGGTGCTCAGTTTATCGGGGGTAACAACTCGCCGACGAATGTTCGGGAAGAGCTTGCCCGCATCGACCACCAGTTCAGCGACAAGTTTTCGATTTTCGGCCACTGGATTTCCGAGCAGATCTCGCAGGGCTATGGCACGACGCAGTGGAGCGGCGATAACGTGCCCACCGTCGGCGATACCTTCGGCAATCCGTCTTACAGCGCCGTGGTCCATACCACCTACGTCATTAGTCCTACGCTGCTCAATGAGGCCGCATTCAATTACAACGGCAACCGGATCAACATCATTCCCAACGGCGTGGTGGCCGCTCCCTCGGACTTCGGTTT
>Ga0210409_10007340_pt1 | contig 11360 bp, 11 predicted proteins | sample IncBWH17MmetaG_FD_161649 | JGI IMG/M metagenome (GOLD analysis project Ga0210409, IMG submission 161649) | Forest soil microbial communities from Barre Woods Harvard Forest LTER site, Petersham, Massachusetts, United States - Inc-BW-H-17-M | ecosystem: Environmental > Terrestrial > Soil >...
GCAACCGAAACCCGATTGGCCCGAAGGAAATCGTGCGCGTCTCCGACATGACCGTCGATCACGTCGTGACTCGCACCGTGCGCGATTCGGCGGCGATGCTCGACTGGACGGGTCGGGGCGACGACGACGATTACTATCCCGCGCCACCGAAACAGCGTGCCTTTGCCGAGGAGGTTGGCGCACCGGCCGGAAGAATGCGCGTGCGATTCAGCGAGGAGACACCGCGGGGTGACAAGATTCACACCGACGTGCGGCGCGTGCTTCACGACACCGTGAAGACCCTCCGCGACCTGGGGCATGAAGTGGAAGAGAAGCCCCTCTCGCTCGACTGGCGTGCGTTCTACCGGGCGCAGAACAAGATCGGGCTCGCGCAACTGGCGGCCTGGAGCGCGCGATGGGAAGCCGAACGCGCAGCGCCGCTGTCGGTGAACGACGTAGAGCCGCCGAGCTGGGCGGGCATCCTGCTGGGTCGCGCCGCCTCGGCCACCGACCTGATGGAGGCGACCATTTCGGTTCGCGAGTTCTCACGCGCCATCCTGCGCCAGTTCACACACATCGACGCTTATTTGACGCCCGTGATGATCACTCCGCCGCCGCGGATCGGCTTCCTCGATCCCACACGGGTCGACCCCCGAGAGCTGAACAAGCGGCAATCGACCACGTTCGGGTTTACACCGCCCTTCAACACCACCGGTCAGCCCTCTATCTCGCTGCCACTGGGGACCAGCGACGAAGGCCTACCTATCGGCATGATGCTGTCGGCCCGCTATGGGGACGAGGCAACGCTCTTTCGACTCGCTGCGCAACTCGAGCAAGCCGTCCCATGGCATGAGCGGCGGCCGCCTCAATTCGGCGGTACGGACGACTAAGACGACGCAACAACGGTAAGGACCGGCCGTATACTGTCTGAGGTCAGAGGAGGGGTGCATCATGAGCGCGGGATCCTATTCCCAAACCGAGCTCGACAAGTTCCGGGAAGTGCAGAGGCTCGCCTACGACTGCGTGCAGCATGTCGAGAAGCAGCTGACCGCCGAGATGACGGAGCGACACGCAGCGAAGTTGATGCGGGACTACCTCGTGTCGCGCGGCGTGAAGCACTTCTTCCACAAGCCGTTTGCCTGGTTCGGGGAGCGCACGGCCTTCGTGAACTTCCGGAATGACCTCTACTTCATGCCCTCCAACCGCACGCTCGCCTGGGGTCTGCCGATCATCCTCGACGTAGCGCCCATGATCGACGGCTACGCAGCCGACATCGGCTACTCGTGCGTGTACGGGAAGAACGACCTCTTCGAAAAGATGGTGTCGGATCTCGAAGCGTACCGGACGCTCATCTTGCGCGAGGTCCGCGCGGAGAAGACGCTGCAACAAATCTACCGTGACGTGGACGATCTCATCCGCAGTCAGGGCTACCAGAACCGGCACCAGCGCTATCCCTATCGCGTGCTCGCGCATCGAATCGATCGCATCGAGCCGAGCCGCTTCGACCGTCTAACCGTTGGCGGATTCGGGGTCCCCGCCCTCCGATGGCTCGCGAGTCAACAAAGCCAAGCGAGGGCTTTCCGGCGCGGAGTCTTACATCACTCTCCCTTCTGGAATGACAAGGACGAGGCCGCCCACCCCGCGACGCCCGGCCTTTGGGCGGTCGAACCGCACATCGGTCATCAGGGCGTCGGGGTCAAATGGGAGGAGCTTCTCGTCGTCACCGAAAGCGACGCATATTGGCTCGACGACGAACTGCCGCACGTGCAGCGCTGGAAGCCGTCGCGGCCTCGTATCGCGCAAGTCGCTGCTGGCTCGGCGTAGCAGCGCGTTCGTACCGGCGTGCTGACCCCACGCGGCGGATGCGCTCGATGTTTACGGGACACGCGCGCAGCGTGCACCGACGCTCGCATCGCGCGTCGTCGGCGTGAAGTTGCCGCGGTACGAGGTGAGAAGCGCAGCGGCCGAGAGGGCAAAGCTCCCGCCGCGGGCCACGCGTGTTCCCCCAGGGCTCACGTTTGCGCAGTCGTTGCAGGGATATACGTACGCGGCGAACGAGTCGAGGTTCCACTCCCCCACGTTGCCCGAGAGGTCGGACTGGCCGAACTTGCCGTCGCCCGTCATCGACTCGGAACCCACGTCGTTCGGGCCGGTCGACGAACACGCGGGCATCCCGAGTGGAGTGAAGTTGGCGTGGCTGCAATCCACAGGGGCGGCCGCTGGGGGCACTGACCACGGGTATACGCGCTGGTCCGTGCCTCCCGAGGCCGCGAAGTTCCACTCCGCCTCGCTCGGGAGAAATCCGCCGTCCCAGATACAGAACGCATAGGCTTCGTACCAGGTGATGCAGTTGGCGGGCCGGCGCTCGTTGGCTGCGGCGCCGCTGGTCCAGGTGGCTGCCACGGCGTCACACGCGAGGTTGGAGTTCCACGCGCCAAGCGTGGTGGCGAGGCTCGAGCTCCAGGCTGCGATCCAGCCGGGTTCGGAGCTTGCCGCGTCCGTGCCGACGCCGGCCAAGCCGCTGCCGCCATTCAGGTGCGAGTGCTTACCGGACCCAGGCGCTGGACGCCAGCCACCTACTGCGGCGCTCACGAACTTGCGCAGTCGCCCTACGGTTATCTCGTAGGCGTCGAAGCGAAAGCCGCTCACGGTTACGGGAGAGTTCTTGTTTGTGTCGCCTGGGGAGACCCCGTCGTAGCTACGGTAGAAGTTCCCGCCGCCACCTACTTCGTAGCTCAGGCAGCAATCGTTGGTCGCTTTACCGTCGCCCGATGACCGCGGGCCACAATCGGTGCCGGCGCCGGCGCCCCCGCCCTGACAGCTCGGGAAGGTCGTGCATCCTCCGTCGCTACACGACTCCGCGCACGCGGCGGTGGTCTGCCAAGAGCCATCGGCCGCGCACGTTTGGACCGCATTGGCCGAGCACGCGGTCGCCCCCGGGATGCAGACGCCGGCACAGGCGCCGTTCACGCAGGCCTGGTTGGAGCACGTCGTGACCGGTGCCTCCGAGACGAGATCGGGTCCGCACTGCATGACGCTGGACCCGACGCACACCCTCGCATTCGACGAAGCGTCCGCGCAATCCGGGACGATTGGCGCGCACGTTCCCAGTGCGGCGCTCGGGCGGCTGTCGCAATACTCCCCAGGCGCGCACGACGCCTGAAAGGCCCAAATCCCGTCGCGGCAGATCAAAGGCCGACTTTGTGCGTTGCCATTGCACGCCAGCTGACCTGAGGCGGAACAAGGGCAGCCTGCGGTTTCTAGACCAGCTTCATCGCTGGACGCGCAGTTTGCCTCGGCCCCATCGTCACTTGAAGACGGCCCGTCGACGTTTGCGTCGTGTTCCGTCGCAACGCCACCCTCGCGTGCCTTGCATGCGGCCGCGGCGCCCAACAAACCTGCGACGACCAAGACTCGGACCGAAGCCCGATTCGTCCTCATCACTGCAACCCCTATCGGATACGCTAACCTCTGCCCCGTAAGAAACGAGCTTAAGGCTGAGAGAAGCAATGGGCATAACGCTCGATGACGGCGCGCGCGATAACGGACTCGCGACAATGCTCGCCCAGCTGGTTATCGAGAACCTCGAAGCCAAACCGCACAAGGGGAGGGATTTCTCCGCGCTTCAGGGTCGTGTCGCGATCGTGGCCGAGGACGCGGACGTTTCGCTGACCCTCTCTTTCGAGCGCGGCGGCAACCTGGAGATCCACGACGGCATCCGCGGGGTCCCGGATGTCACCATTCGAGGTCCGTCGGAAATCATCATGGCTCTGTCCAATGTGCCCCTGGCCGGGCGCCTCGGCCTCCCGATTCCGAGCCGGCGCGATGAGGAAGGCAAGACCACGGTGCGCCGCATCCTGTCGGCGGTCCGAAGAGGCGAACTCCATGTCTACGGGATGCCTCTGCATCCGCTGCTGGTCATGCGGCTCACCAGGGTGATGAGTATCCATGGTTGACCGGTGGCTAGACGATGGGGGCGCTGGCACGATCGTCGGACCCGAATGCCCACGCCCGCAACCGCATCCCGCTGCCGACGTCTCGCCGCTGCAAAGCTAAGATTCGTCGCCGCTACCACCCCCCACCGATGCTCTTCGTAGATACCACCGGCGACGAAGCGGTCATCCGCGTCGGGATGGAGAGGGACACGCTCACGCCGATCCTCGTCAACTTCGTCGAGAGCACACCTTCGCGGTGAGCTCCCCGTACACCTAACTGCCTCGCTCCACGAAGGCGAGCTGCCCGAGGCGGAATGTCCCGGGCATTTGTGCCTTTGTTTTGTTCCCCTCAAATGGACACTCCCGCGCCAAATGCCGATTCCGCGTCGATCGACGAAAAATCGTCCTCTCTCGGGTCGATTCTTCGTAGGCGCGCGAACCGCGCGCCTTTCATCGTGGGCGTGCGACTCTCACCGGGGCGCGAGCGTCCGCAGCTCGCGCGATAACTGCGCAGACTACGCGCCTATCTTTGCTTGCTCGGTCGTCTGCTTCGCTCGCTCAGGGCATAGCTTGCGGGACTCGGTCACGAGCTTGGCGCGCTCGGTCGAGTTCTATGCTTCCTCGACGCCTATTCACGCACACTCGGTGGGCAGCTACGACGACTCTGGTCATTGCTTTGCTAGCTCGGTCGAGAGCAACGCTTGCTCGGCGCAAAGTCAGGCACGCTCACACGAATGCCTTCGCCGACTCGCCCCCGAGCGACGCACGCTCGGACGATTTCTTCACACACTGGGCGGCTTTCTTCGTTCACCCGCCGGCGAGGATCGTTTGCACTCTCGATTTCCTCGCAAACTCACGCGTTCGCCTCGCAAGCTCGCTCGTGAGCGGCGATCACGTTCGCTTGGGTAAGCCTCGCCGACCATTCCGAGCAATTGCCGTCAACGCAATGCATAGTGGATAAGAAGACGCAGTCCACGCAGTGATTCGAGGTCGCTCCTTCGTGACGAGAAGGCGCTCCGGTGGAAGGCCCCCGCCATCGATACCCGTGCTGCCGGGCTGGTACGGGTCGTTCCTTTGACGGAAGCGACCGTTTCGGCCGTGAAGCCCTACTCCCCGCCGGATACGGCGCCCGCATCGACCACCCGCGGGACGCTCGCATTGACTGCGGGGCATGGGTGAGATCGGCCCGCTTGACGCGAGCGAAGCCGGCTCGTACGTTTCGCGCGTTCGAGCGAGGTTTCCTACTACATGGCCGTTCACATTCGACTGTCCCGCGCCGGCGCAAAAAGGCGCCCCTTTTATCGAGTCATCGTCGCCGATCATCGCAGTCCGCGCGGCGGCCGGTTCTTGGAGAACATCGGCACCTACGACCCCACGCAGGAGCCTACGCACTTTGTCATCGACGATGCCCGCCTGACGTTTTGGCGCGCTCGTGGGGCGCTTCCGTCCGCAACGGTCGACCGCCTGATCAAGCGCAAGGCCCGAATCGCCGCGGCCGAGCAGTCCGCTCAGCCCGGTACACCCACGCAGGCCAAATAGGCGGCCCGCATGGGAGCGGAGCCATCCATGCCGCTCAAAGACCTCATTCAAACCATCGCCGTCGAGCTAGTGGACCAGCGCGACCAGGTCCAGGTCACCGAGATCGTCGGAGAGCACAACAGCGTCATCGAGCTTCGGGTAGCGAAGGAAGACATCGGGAAGGTCATCGGCAGAGACGGGCGGACCGCGCAGTCGATGCGCACGATTCTTACTGCGGTTTCGACGAAGTTGGGACGGCGCGCGCATCTCGACATCGTGGACTGAGGGCGCCACAAGGGCCCGTCCCATGGAGCGACGCGCAGTGGTTGCGGCTGACCGATGGGTGCCGCTCGCCGAGATTGCGCGTGCCCATGGCGTTCGAGGGGAAGTGCGACTGCGCCCGTTCAATCCGGATAGCGATTTGCTTTTCCGGCTGCGCGAGGTCCTCCTGCGATGCGCGGACGGCAAGGAGCGCGAGTTGGGAGTCGAGTCGGCCCGCCCGGCCAACGACGCGATTCTCATGAAGCTATCCGCCGTGAACGACCGCGATCGCGCCGCCGAGCTCCGTGGCGCGCTGGTCTGCGGCAGGCGCGCCCACTTTCCACCGCTTGGGGAAGGGGAGTTCTACGCGTGCGACGTCGAGGGGGCCCGCGTGGTGGTCGAGGATGGTCCGGAGCCGCCCCCGTCCCGGGAAGTCGGTCGCGTGATCACTCTACGCAGCGGTCCATGCGCGGACGTCCTCGTCGTCGAAGCCCTCGACGGAGGCCGGCCCTGGGAGGTTCCCTTGGTCAGCCACGTCGTACGCAGCGTCGACGTTGCCCAGGGTGTCGTCACGCTGGCGTCTATGGAAGGCGTCGAGAGAGAGTGACCCGTGCGCTTCGACATCGTCACCTTGTTCTCGGACATGTTCGTCCCTTTTCTTTCGACGAGCATCGTTGGTCGCGCGTTCCAGGGCGGGCGGCTTGTCGTGCGCTTTCGCAGCCCGCGCGACTTCGGCATCGGTAAACACAAGAGCATCGACGACTCGCCGTATGGCGGCGGCAGCGGCATGGTCATGCGGGTGGATGTCCTCGTGGCGACCATGGAAGCGCTCGATGCCGATGCGCCTGGAGGCACTCGGGCTCACCGGGTTCTTTTGACGCCGCAGGGAGCTCGGCTCGATCAGCGCAAGGCGTGCGAGCTGGCATCGCGCGAGGCCCTGATGCTGGTATGCGGACGCTACGAGGGCTTCGACGAACGCATCCGGGCGTACGTGGACGAGGAGCTCTCGCTCGGCGACTTCGTGGTGAGCGGCGGGGAGGTCGCGGCCATGGTGGTGATCGACGCGTGCGTGCGCTTGCTGCCGGGCGTGCTCGGAAACGACGCATCCACGATCGAGGAGTCCCACAGCCTGGAAACGGGAGGGCTGCTCGAGGCTCCGCACTACACCCGCCCACCGGAGTTTCGCGGCGTGTCGGTGCCTCCGGTGCTCATCGGCGGCAACCACGCCGAAATAGCCAAGTGGCGACGGGACCGTGCGGTCGAACGAACGCGCTCTCGTCGCCCGGACCTGTGGGGCCAATTCGAGAGCAAGCGAGGCCAGCGCGAGTCGTGAGGGTCGCCATCGCGCTTCTTCACCACCCTGTGCTCGACGGGCAGGGGGCCACAGTGACGACTGCGGTCACCAACTTGGACGTGCACGACCTCTCCCGTAGCGCTCGGACCTACGGATGTACCGACTACTTTCTGGCGCATCCCATCGCGGCGCAGCGCGAGTTGGTCGAGCGCATCCGAACCCATTGGACCGAAGGCTCTAGCGGACGGCGCATTCCCGATCGGCGTGAGGCGTTGACCGTGTTGCGCGTCGTCGCCTCGCTCGACGACGCAATTGACGCGATGGGCGGTCGTGCGGCGGTAAAGGTCTGGGTCACGGCGGCACGACCGCTCGGCCCAACGCTGTCGTTTCGGGAGGCAAGAACGCGGGTAGAGCAGGACACCAACCCCGTCTTGTTGGTCTTTGGAACCGGCTGGGGTCTCGCGGGGTCCGTCATCGACTCCGCCGACGCGTTGCTCGAGCCCATCGTGGCGACGAGCGGCGCGTACAACCACTTGAGCGTCCGCTCGGCGTGCGCGATCGCGCTCGACCGGCTGCTCGGCGCAAGGTGACCATCCGGAGCACAAGGTGGGTGCATGCACCGAGGAAGGGAATTGAGCCTTTCGCGCACGTGTTTCGGTACCTTTACGGGATGCGTACCCTCGCGAAGGCTCCAATCGCGGCGATCCTGATCTGTGTCGCTTGCGGGAGCGACAGCGGCAACGGCGCAAACGCCGACCAGCACGACGCCGCGAACGGCGGCTCGTCGAGCGGCTCGGACGGGGGCTCGGAAGCGAAGGGCTCCTCGAGTTCCGGTGGTTCCTCCAGCGCGAGCACGTCTTCCAGTTCCGGGGGAACGGGTTCCGACGCCTCTCACGGCTCGAGCGCCTCGTCTGGCTCAGGCTCCTCTTCCGGCGTTGCTGGATCCTCGGGCGTGGGTGGCGACTCGGGGACGGCTTCGGGCAGCAGCTGCACGCGCCCGTTCTTTCCGCCGGGCGCAGCGTGGAACCAGCGCGCCGACACGATGCCGGTCGACAGCCAGTCGGCCGCCATCATCGCGTCGCTGCAAGCCCACGGCTGGGGCGCCGGACGCATGCAGATCGACACGTCGATCCACGTCATGTGCGACCAGGCGGGAACTGCCCCGAAAATGACCTTCACCACGACGGCCGACTTTTACTCGCCCGATTGCGACCACGCGCCGGTGCCGATCCCCGTCGGTGGCCATCTCGAGGGCGAGACAGGGTACAACTGCACGTCGAACGGCGACTGCCATCTCATCGTGATCGAGCCCGGAGAGCACCGGATCTACGAGCAGTGGCGCGTCGACTTCACGACGGGCTCATACCTGGGCGGATGCCTCGCCATATGGGATACGTCCGCGGCGCCCCCTCCCTCGGGACGTGGGGACGGCTGCACCAGCGCGGACGCAGGCGGCTTTCCGATGTCGGCCCTTTTGTTCGATGCCGACGAGGTGGCTGCCGGTCACATCGACCATGCCATCCGTTTCATCCTGCCCAACGACATCATTACCAAGAGCACCTTCATGCACCCTGCGACGCATGCTACGAACTCGTCCGGCACCGCAAATGCAGTGCCTTACGGTGCGCGTCTGCGCATTCGCGCCGACCGCATCATGCCGGTCCTCGCAGGGTTGCCGAATGCCGCCGCGCGCGTCGTCGCCCAGGCGATGCACGATTACGGCATCGTCCTCTCTGACGGCGGAAACATCGCCCTCACCTCGGAGGACGACGAGCGCACGACGGCGAAATGGAGCACCGTGATGGGTACCGGGCTCGGCTCGCGCGACCTTCAGACGATCATGCCGAGCGACTTCGAGATGGTCGACGGCGGGACCCGTTACAACATGGCGATGGTCAGTTGCGGGCACGTGCCGCTCACGAGGTAGTTGCGCCTCGGGGCACGGGCACGGGCACGGACACCGACCTAGGGATATCCCTGCACCGTCGAGTTTGTGATCGCGATGCTCTTGCAGTTCGTACCGACGGCCGTGCCGGCGTTGGTGATGCTGCCGGTCTGCGCGTTGGTCCAATGTCCCCCGGTGTTCCCGGTCATCGTGGTGTCGGTGATGGTCAGAGTCCCGCCGAAGTTGTTGCTCGTGAAAAAGAGGCCTCCGCCGAACGCGTTGGTGCCTGCGGCGTTGCCCTCGATGTCGTCCCCGCACAAGAGGACGTTGACGGAGTTGCCGTCGCTGTAGAGCGCCCCTCCATTGCCGCCGGAACCGATTTCGTATTGCCCGTTGTTCATCACCGAGCACTTGCTCATGTCGGCGTTGTTGGCGTCGTGCCCCGTCGCGTGATTGCCGGTGAAGAGGCTGTTATACACATCGAGCTCCGCGAAGAGGCAGCCCACCGCGCCGCCGTTGCTCGCCGAATTGTTGGTGAACGTGCTGTCGACGATGATGACTCCGTGCTTGCTTCCGGTCACATACATGGCCCCGCCGCCCGTGTCGGGGCCAACCTGCGCAGCCTGGTTGTTGGTGAAGATGGAGTTGACGACCGTCAGGTTGCCGTCGCGCATATAGAGCGCCCCGCCCTCTCCGTCGTCGTACCCCTGGGAGCAAGGCGCCGGGGCCATGGGGATGGCTTGCATGGGCGTCGTCTTTCCGCGGGTCATCGTGATGTTCTGCAACGTCACGCGGGTCTCGTTGTTCTGCCAGTTGGCGCTGTTGAAGTTCAGGATCTGCACGGCGCCGCCGCCGTCGAGGGTGATCAGGTTCTCGCCGTCGATGACCGTGTCCTTGTCTGTGCGGAGCTTGAGAGTGGAGGTGACTTGGACGGTCGCAGGAGCGCTGCCGCAGTTGAACGTGATGACACCTCCGCTTGCGACGGCCGACTGCAACGCGGTGAACGTGCAACCCGCCGCCGTGCCCGTTCCGATGACAGTCGTCGGACTGGAAGTGCTGGCAGCCTGTCCGAGCGCGGGGACGCCGGCGCTACAGGAGCCTTTGGGGTTGCCCGCGTGCGTGCCCGCTTCTGGAGTGCCGCCGGACGAGCCGTTGCCGCTGCTGCCCCCGCTACTCGAGCCCGAGCCCGAGCCGGAGCCCGAGGCCGAACCGGAGCCCGAGCCCGAGGCCGAGCCGGAGCTCGAGCCGATGCCGGAACTTGAAGTGGATCCGGAACTCGAAGCGGAACCGGAGCTCGCGCCGACGCCGGAGCTCATTCCAGAACTGGAGCTCGCGCCACCGCCAGAGGAGCCGTTGGAAACGCCATTGCCTCCCTTGGTGCCCGTCGTGCCCGAGCTGCTCCCGCAGCCGGTCATCGACAGCCCCGCGCAGAACGCGACGAAGATGGATTGCCGCAGCCATGCGGTGAAGGTCGGACCTGTCATGGTGCGCATTACTATCGCACCCGGCCAAGCGACGAACCATCGCGCGTGATCGATATGAGCGCCCAAGGGAGGATAGGGTAGGTCCAGGAAGGTCGTCGCTTCTTCGTTCGAGTTGTGACGGCCTTCTCGCGCGAAAGAGCGCCGTCACTTTTCGAGAAGTATTTGGACACCCAAGAAGTCGGCGTAGCGGCGGAACGCCGCCCGAATGGCCCGAGCCTTTGATTCGGCGAGTGGGACGAACGCAGTCTGCGAGAGTGCGACGTTTCCGCGACCGAGTCGGCGTTGCCACGTGCCGACGATCCGTCCGTCTACGACCATGACGGGCTTGAGAATCCCACCGCCGGCGTTCACTTGCTTGGCGTGCGCGGGATGCAGAGCCGCGCTGCGATCGGTGTAACCCACGGTGAACTCGTCGAAGGCCGGCAAGAGGAAAGCGCCGGAGCTCCGAGCCGAGCGAGGTGTCGCGCTTGGAGCCAACCAGGCGGCGCGGCCATCGAGAGTCTCCTCATCGAGTCGCCCTCCGGCGAGATGAACGGCAAGGCGAGCGTCCGAGGGGCTGAGCCCTGACCACCACGTGAAATCGGCCACGGTGGCGGGGCCGTGCCCGGTGAAATACCGACAGGCGAGCTCCGCGAGGGCCTCTTCGCGCCGACGGCTTTTCGCGCACGGCAGCCACGCATCGAACAGAACGAACGTCTGTTCCTTGCCGTTTCGGGGTCCAAAGCAGAGAAGGCACTCCTGCGCCAGGCGCCAGAGAATATGGATGCCTCGTTGCCCAGCCGTGGAGACGTTCGCCCTTTCAAGCGTCTGGTAGACGGCCCGGCGAGCCAGCGGTCTCCCGTCCGCGAGGCGCTGCACGAGGATTCGCCGCGCGCGAGCCATCGCCGCGCCGTCGAGGCCTAGCTCGCGGAATCGCCGCGCCGTGCGAGCGACGATCCTGGTCGCAGTCAGTTCGACGAGCCACCGCGCATCGGACGCGGCGACGAAATGCAGCGTGCCGCGCA
>Ga0210409_10007342_pt1 | contig 11357 bp, 9 predicted proteins | sample IncBWH17MmetaG_FD_161649 | JGI IMG/M metagenome (GOLD analysis project Ga0210409, IMG submission 161649) | Forest soil microbial communities from Barre Woods Harvard Forest LTER site, Petersham, Massachusetts, United States - Inc-BW-H-17-M | ecosystem: Environmental > Terrestrial > Soil >...
CATCCCCAACTCCCAATCCACCATCCTCCTCCGAGCCACCCGACCCTAAATGTTCCACGTGGAACATCCAGGAACTCGACCACGGATTTCCCGGATCAAAACGGACCAGATCCTGGCCTTAGCCCTTAATCCGCGTCCGTCCGTGCCAATCCGCGGTCGCCCATTGTATCGACCACGGATATGGACTCGGATAGACACGGATCAGGTACAAGGCCAAAACCTTCACAGCCTGTCTTTGTTCCTAATCCGTCTTTAGTCCTTATCCGTGTCCCTCCGCGCCAATCCGCGGTCGCAAACGTTCCACGTGGAACAAAAGATTTCCACACCATTCCCCCCGAAACCCTTCCATTCCCGCAGCATTTCCTGCATTCCACAAGTTCTCCACAGACAGTGTCCCTTCTCCACAACCCCCCTTGTATTGCCTCCAGCGCCTCATCCCGATACCCTCATCCTTACGCCGATGATCACCATCCATCCCAGAAACAAGCCCACACAGCCTTCAGAGGCCGACAAAACCACGCCCGAAGCCGCTGTCCCCGTCACCACCCCTGAAACCCCCAAGCCATCCAAGGTCATCGCCGTCGTCAACCAGAAAGGCGGAGTAGGTAAAACCACCACTGCCATCAACTTAGCCGCCGCCCTCGCCCTCGAAGGCCTCCCAACCCTATTAATTGACTGCGACCCCCAGGCCAACACCACCGGTGGCCTCGGCTTCGCCCGCGACGACGCCCGCCCCAGCATCTACGACCTCCTCATGGGCCACCACCCGGCCGACAAGATCATCGTCCCCACCGACGTCGACAACCTATCCCTTATCCCCGGCAGCAAAAACCTTATCGGAGCCAACCTCGAGCTCGTCGCCCAGGATCGCCGCGAATACCGTCTCCGCGACGCCCTAGCCACCATCCGCTCCAACTATCCCTTCATCCTCCTCGACTGCCCCCCGGCCCTCGACCTCCTCACCCTCAACTCGCTCGTAGCCGCCGACGGCCTCCTCGTCCCCATGCAGGCCGAGTACTTCGCCCTCGAAGGCATCTCTGAGCTCATGTCCACCCTCGACCGCGTTACCCAGTCCTTCAACTCCACCCTCGCCCTCGAAGGCGTCCTCCTCACCATGTACGACGACCGCACCAACCTCGCCCTCCAGGTCACCGAAAACCTCAAAGCCTTCTTCAACGACAAGCTCCTCACCACGAACATCCCCCGCAACATCCGCCTCGCCGAAGCTCCCAGCCACGGCAAGCCCGTCTCCCTCTACGATCCCAAGTCCCGCGGAGCCGAGGCCTACCGCGAACTGGCCTTCGAGATCCTCACCCGCAACAACCTCGAAAGCCCTGAAGCCAAGCGCCGCAAAGCCGCCGCTGCCGCTGCCGCCAGCTCCCTCAAGTCCTTCAACAAACCCGAGAAGAAATCCCGTTTCTGGTCCTCTTCCAAATAACGTCGGCCCGATAGCCATCTTTACCACACGTTTCACCACAAATTGACCAGCAGAGAGCCACACAAAATGCCAACCGCCACCGCAGATCCCAAACGCCGCGCCCTGGGCAAGGGCCTCGAGTCCCTCCTTCCATCCCGCCCCGCCACCCCTCCCCCCGCGCCCGTAACGCATGTCGAATCAACAGGTAAACCACTAGAAATCCCCCTCGACCAGATCGACCGCAACCCCTACCAGACCCGAACCAACTTCGACGAGGCAAAACTCACCGAGCTGGCCCAGTCCATCGCCGCCTCCGGAGTCGTGCAACCCATTGTAGTCAGGATACTTAGCCCCAATGCGGTGCCACCCCGCTACCAGCTCATCACCGGCGAACGCCGCTGGTTAGCCAGCCGAAAAGCCGGCAAAGCCACCATCCCCGCCATAGTCCGCCAAGTGTCTGATGAGCAAACACTTGAGATGACCATCGTCGAAAACCTCCAGCGTGCCGACCTCAACCCCATGGAGCAAGCCCGCGCCTATCAACGACTTAGCCAGGAGTTCAAACTAACTCAAGAACAGATGGCAACCCGCACCGGTAAAGAACGCGCCAGCGTCTCCAACTTCCTTCGTTTGTTGAAGTTACCCGAAACCGTTCAGCAAAAAGTAGAATCCGGCGATTTAACCTTCGGCCACGCCCGCGCCCTCCTGTCCCTAGAGAGCCCAGAATCAATAACATCCGCAGCCCAAAAGGTCCTGGCGTTGACGCTCTCCGTCCGCCAAACCGAAAGCTACGTCCAGAACCTCATCAACCCCGAAGCCAAAGAAAAGAAAGCAGATAAGAAAGAAACCCAACCCGAAGACCCGAACGTCCGCGAGGCTCAGGACCACCTCCAGCGCACCCTCGGCCTGAAAGTCCGCATCGAGGACAAAAAAGGCAAAGGCCGAGTCATCATCGAATACGCCGGTCTCGAAGACTTCGACGCCATCATCACCGCACTTGGCGGCGAAACGAATTAGTCAAAAATCCCACTCCATAAGGGCAGGTCATGAAGAAGAACGTTTATTTGCTCCTAACACTGTTACATATATCTGTCTTCGCCGCCTTCGCCCCCACGCGCACACTCCTCCGCGCCGGCCACATCCTCGACGTAAAAACCGGAGCCGAGCCCGCCGCTCAAACCATCATCGTCACCGGCGACCGCATCACCGCCATCACCCCTACGGCCTCCACGCCCAAGCAGCCCGGCGACATCGAGATCGACCTCTCCCGTTACACCGTCATGCCCGGCCTCATCGACGTCCACACCCACCTCACCGGCGCGAACAACTTTGATCCCTACTTTGAGCTCACGATGACCCCGGCCAAGGAAGCCATCATCGGCGTAGAAAACGCGAAGGTCACCCTCGAAGCCGGCTTCACCACCGTCCGCAACGTCGGCGCGAATGACTTCACCGACGTCGCCCTCCGTGACGAGATCAACGCCGGCCACATCCCTGGCCCGCACATGCAGGTCTCCGGCCCGCTCCTCGGCATCACCGGCGGCCACTGCGACGAGAACCTTCTACCCTTCGAATACCATCACGTCGCCGAAGGCGTAGCCGACGGCATCGCCGCAGTCCAGCAGAAAGTCCGCCAAAACATCAAATACGGAGCCGACCTCATCAAGATCTGCGCCACCGGCGGCGTCCTCTCCAAAGGCGACGATCCACAGGCCAGCCAGTACACCCTTGAAGAGATGCAGGCCATCGTAGCCGACGCCCATCGCCTCGGCCGCAAGGTCGCCGCCCACGCCCACGGAGCCCAGGGCATCCTCTGGGCCACAGAGGCCGGCGTCGACTCCATCGAGCACGGATCGTATCTAGACGACGCGGGCATCGCCGCCATGAAGAAGCACGGCACCTACTTGGTCCCCACCGCCTTCCTCGTCGACTGGATGCAGCAGAACGGCCACCTCCCATCCTTCTACGCGCAGAAGATGAAAGACGTCAGCACCGTCGAAAAACAAAACGCCATCAAGGCCATCAGAGCAGGAGTCAAAGTAGCTCTAGGCACCGATGCCGCAGTCTATCCTCACGGCCTCAACGCCCACGAGATCGACGTCTACGTCAACCAGTTCGGCATGTCGCCGCTCGAAGGCATCCAGACCGGCACCATCAACGCCGCCGACCTCATGGGCTGGACCGACCGCGTAGGCACGTTAGAACCCAACAAATACGCCGATATTATCGCAATCGAAGGCGATCCACTCAAGGATGTAAAGCTCCTTCAGCACGTTCCTTTCGTAATGAAGTCCGGCACCGTCTACAAAAACGAAATCAAATAGATTCGATAGAGAAATACAAAGGACAACCGCGCCTCGCGCATCCATGAAAGCTACTGCTCTCGAGTTCCGCTTCCGCTACCTCATCCACGCAGTCATCTACGTCCTCGGCTTCACCACGCCCTGGAACAAATGGCTGCACCTGGACTCCATCCGTACCTGGCAGTGGCTCGCCGCAGTGCCCTCCCGCGCCGGTTGGCTCTCGTTCCAATCAGCGACCGTCGCAGTCCTCATCATAGGAATCCTTTGCGCCCTCATCGCCGCATCGCTTCGCACATGGGCCGCAGCTTATCTCGACTCCTCCATCGTGAAGGACGCCTCAATGCACGGCAATCAAGTCGTCGCGGCAGGTCCTTATCGCTTCCTGCGCAATCCTCTTTACGTAGGCACCATCATCCACACCTTCGCCCTGGCGCTCCTCATGCCACCCAGCGGAGCACTCGTCTGCATCATCCTCATCGGCCTGTTCCAACTCCGCCTCATCGCTGGCGAAGAAGCCTTCCTCACCGCAAACCTCGGTGAGACCTACCTCGCCTACCGCGCAAAGGTTTCAGCGCTGATCCCATCACTCACACCAAGAGTCGCAGCCTCGCCGATCCATCCTCGGTGGCCGCAAGCCTTTCTCGGCGAGCTCTACATGTGGGGAGTCGTCATCGCCTTCGCCGTCGCAGGCTGGCGCTACAACTCTTTCCTCATCATTCAGGGAGTCGTCGTCTCACTCGGCATCTCGCTTATCGCCCGCGCCTTCATCCCAAGCCTGCAAGCAAACCCACAAACAAAGGCGTAACAGTGATCAAAACGAAAAAGCACGATCGATAAAAAGAACAAGACCAAAAGACCAGACACTATCCGTTTTGCTTTTGCTCTTATCCGTCTTTGTTTCTAATCCGTGTCCATCCGCGCCAATCCGTGGTCGCCCCGCTTTGTTCTAATCAGCCGTTACCCTTTTGATCCCCGTTACGCCTTTATCCGCGTTCCTCCGCGCAAATCCGCGGTCGCCCAAAAGCGATAGCCCGCCGCACCCTGGAATGAAATCAGGGCGCAACGGGCTTGTTTTACTCCAGCACATGCGTTCAGCGTCGAACGCATCGTTCAACTGGGAGGGCTACTCCGCCAGGTAAAAACTACTTCTTTACCGGTGCGATCGTGTCCTTCGCAACCTTGGCCACGCGGAACTTCACCACGGTCTTGGCCTTGATCTTGATCGTCTCACCCGTCTGCGGGTTGCGGCCCAGGCGGGCCTTGCGCTCTGCCTTCACCAGCTTGCCGATGCCAGGAATCGTGAACTCGCCGTTCTTCTTCGTTTCCTTGACTGCGGTCTCAGCCAGCAGTTCGAGACCAGCTGCTGCCTGCTTGTTGGTGATTTCGAGCTTTTCAGCCATGTGGCGTACGAGCGCTGTCTTTGTCATTCCCTTTGCCATGTGTGTTGCTCCTTCTTACTTTCAAAGATGTATTTGTCGGTTCGCTTAGTTGAACCCACTTGAAAACTGACCCAGACGCATCTTTCATTCAATGCGAAATCATCAATATCCACGCGGGTGCGGAGAACCGTCCGCAATCCACCTTCAGCTTTTCCGCGCTCTTTGTCAACCCGATTTCTTCGGTTTCCACAGGTTTTTTCCGGTTTTTCTCGGTTTTGTCTGAAATAAGGTTCATTTTGCCTCAAAAACCCACTGAAAACGCCCTCTTCAGCAAGTCAGAAGCCAAAAGCCGTAACAGTGATCAAAGAGAAAAAGCAGGATAAAAAAGAACAAAAACTTCGAACTCATCCACTCCCGTCTCTCGTTTTACCTTTAATCCGTAGTTGTTTTGTTCTTATCAGCCTTTATCCTTTTGATCACCGTTACGCCGTTACCCGTGTTCATCCGCGCCCATCCGCGGTCGCCTCAAAACATCGGCTTCCGCGGCTTCGGGATCAGCGGAGCATTCAGCAGCGCCACCACCGGCGCAGCCACCTTGAATCGTTCCACAATCTCCTTCAACAGAGTCGGCTTCGTTGCGTTCTCCGCCGGCAGCGTCACCGAAACGCCCCACTGCCGACACAGCAACAGATCCATCGCCGGATCATCAGGCGCAAAACCCTTCGGAGGCCGCGTCAGCTTCTGTCCATCGAACTCACCCAGCAGACTCTTCAGCTTCTTCCCCGCCAGCAGCCTCCGCAACTCCGCATGGTGCTCCACCAGGTATCGCCGAATCGCCAGCAACTGCTCCCGCTCCGGCATATACACGCCCGCCGCAATCACGAGATCACTCCCGCCCACATGAAAGTAAAACCCACCGCCAGAGGTCTTCTCCAACCCCGTCCGCGCCCACCAGGCTCCCTGCTGGTGCTTATAAGGCCGCTTGTCCGGGCTAAACCGAATATCGCGATAGATCCGCATTATCGCCTTCTGCGGAGGCCGTACATTCTCCGGCGCAAACCCAAGCATCGCCTCATTGATCTCCGCAATCAGCGCCAGCATAGGAGCCTTCACCTCGCGCTCATACACCGGCTTCCGCGCCGCAAACCACTCGCGATCATTATTCCGCTTCAGCCCCCGCAGAAACTTCAGCGCCTCATTCGAAAAGTACGTAGCCATCCCTCAATCGTAAATCGCGCAACCTTCCCTCATTCGTTCTTACTATCAGTTTGTCTTTATCAGCCTTTATCCTTCTGATCACCGTTACGCCGTTTATCCGTGCTCCTCCGCGCCAATCCGCGGTCGCCGCGTTCACTTCGCAAAGCCGATCAGCTTCTGCACCAAACCCTTTACCAAACTGTCGCTCGTAGGTTTCTTCTCCACCTTCAAGCTCCACTTCCCATCCGGATTGCGTTCAAACTTCACATGAGACTGCAACACAATCAGCACAGCCACCGCGATTCCGATCCCGAAGTCGAACGTCTGTCCACCCTCCATCGGCGTCGAAGCCAATCTCTCAATCGCAATCTCCGCCTCCGGATCTTCTGCGAGCACGAGCAGCGCCTGCCGAGCCAGCTCACCTTCAGAGATCGTGCCGCCAGCAGGCGCAGCAACCCCAAACTCCTCGGCAAGCGCCTTTCCTATCTCCGGACTCCATGCAATCCGTTCTCCGCCCGGAGCCGGTTGCGAGCCGGCAATCCGGCCCAGAATCTGTTTCGCTGTCTTATCGTCGAGCGATTGAATCAAGTCTTGTATGGGCATAGTCACACTCACTAAAAAGAATTTTTACTGGATTCCTGTAGTCCTCTTTCTTGCTTCAATGTCGAATTGAATCATCTCCACCAACGCTCGGGCAGCCGCTAAATCCCCTGCCGCGACGGTACCTCCCGTCCGCGTCTCCAGGTCCTCCATCGCAGCAACGGCATACGCAAGAGCTTTATCCATCTGCCCCGTCTTCAGGTACGCACGCGCAACCTCCCGCCGCCCCTTCGAAGCTCCGCCAAGATCATCGGTCGCCTCCGCAATCTGTATCGACTTGATGTAATGCGGAATGGCAACAGCGGTTTGCCCCGCATCGTCATAGATATTCCCCAGCAGATGATGGATATGCGACCCCAGCGGGTGGCCAGGCGGAAGGATCTCCAACGCCTTATGCGCGTACCTCGAAGCCTCGTTCAACAGAAGATTCACCTGCTCCATCTGAGGATTCTGCATCTGAACCTCATCTAGAAACCGGCGATAATTTACCTGGCCAATCTCATGCATCGCATGAGCCATGCTCACAGGATCGTTTCGCTTCGCGGCCAGCTCCAGTATCCTGCGGTAAAAATGTTCCGCCTTTCCAAGATCACGGATCGACGGAAAATCCACATACGCATGCGCCAGTTGCATCAGCGTTCCCTCGCGGTCGCCCGCCTCACCCAGGCGTTCCGATAGCGCCAGCGACTCTTCAAACGATTCAACGCACGCCGGGTCCCCGTCCAGCCATTGCGACACCCCATAGTTCTGCAGAACAGTGGACAGCCCCCATAAAGCGTTCCTGCCCTGCGGGCTCAGTTCAGCCGTCGGATCAGCAGCAAGCACCTCCTTGGCCTCGGTTCTCGCATAGGCAATCAGCAGCGCGTACATCATCCGGCCTCTTTCCGCTCCGCCCTTGCTCGAACGCGCTTCGCTGGCCACCATCAACGCTATCTCGAACCACCAATCCTCCATCCCCGGCAGTGGATCGATGCTCGCAACATCGATGAAATCCGTCGCCACGTCCTCCAGCACGCGAACATACTCCACATTCCTGCCCGAGTCCGTGTACATGCTCTTGATCGTCCGCAGAAGGCTGACCACCTGGTACCACCAGCCATTCTCTCGTGCTATCCGAAGCGCGTGCAGCAGGTTCTGTTCGTTCGCATTCAGGTCATAGAGAACGCCGCGTTCGCCCCCGGTATAGGTATTCACCAGGTATCGGCCCACGCTCGTCATCGTATCAACGAACCTTCGATTCACCGCCACTCGATCCGTGTAATAGCTCTCAAACAGTTTCTTGAAATACCACGGCACCGCCGGGTGAATCGCGTAATGCTTTTCCGGGATCACCGCCGTCAGCAAACCCACCTCGGCTGCACGGTTCAGCATCGCAACCACGGCAGGCCGTTCCACCGGATGTACCTCCGGAGCGGGCGTCGCCTCGGTATCGTCGCACAGGATCACCAGCGAGCCGGGGCTCACCATCCCCTGAAAAAGATGCAACAGCGCAAACAGCCGCCGCTCCTCATCAGAAAACGCAGTGGCAAATCCATAGCTCAGCGAAGCACCCAGCGAGCGGTCGCGGCCCTCCGTCTCATCGTCCTCCACATCCGCGCTTCCTTCGCGCAACCGTTGCACAAAATCTTCAATCTGTTTTCTGGTCTTCAATCCGTTGCGCAAAGCTTCGCCCACCAGCACCGTAATGGTGAACGGATTCCCATGCGAAAACTCCAGCAAAGGCCGCCAGTCTTCTACTTCATCCAGCCTCCCGCCATACCGCTTCACCAGCTCTCGCGCCAGTTGCACCCGCTCCTGGGTCGGCATCGGAGGCATGCCAATGCGTCTTGGCAACTCGCCAAGCCACCCTCGCTCGTCTCTCCGTGAAGTCAGCAGAAACTTCCCCTGTCCCTGGCTTGCGGCCCTTAGAAAATCCACCAGCTCCTGCTGTTCGGCCGCGCTCCATGCCGACTGTGTTCCGGTAGGAAATCCCGCGATCGGTTCCACGTTGTCCCATATCCAAAGCACTGGTATCTGCTTCAGAATTTCCAGCGCCGTGTCGCGTCGCTCGCGATCATTCAGTGTCAGCCAGTGCACGCCCACCGATTCGAGAACGGGCGCCAGCCGCTCGCCCAGTTGATCGACAACCCGAGCCAGCGGTTGATACTGCTCAAAGCTGGTAAACAAAATCGGCCCATTGATTCCGCCCGTCAGATCGTACCAACGCGCAAACTCCACCGCCGTAGACGTCTTTCCGCTTCCCGCATATGAGTGCAGCAGCACGATCGCTTGCGTATCAAATCCACGGTCCAACGCCAGCAGCGTCTCGTCGCGCCCGAAAAATCCGACGTCCGGGCGCGGCGGCAACGACTTATCCGCCCCTTGCGTCGTCGCCTCAAACTGGCCCGGGTTCAGCGATATCGTCAGCCCCTGTCCAGCCAGCTTCGGAAACAGCGTGATCGCAGCCGACTCGTACACCACCGGAACGCCCCAGTCCTGTAACGAACAAGCCTGGAACCCAATCTCTCGCAGCGGTTGTGCGGCAAGCTGCTTTCGTGCAGCCGTCGCCGCAACCCCCACCGAATCCCCCTGCACCAGCGACGAGTACAGATCAGCCACAAACTGCGCAGCTGTAATCACGTAGACGTTGTAACGCATCGCCACAACCCCGGCTACACCCGCATCCATCACCTCCTGCGCAAGCGAGCCGAAGGCGCGAACCTGTTCATGTGCGCCCGTCGCCGCCGCGCCTGCCGCCGTCTCCATCGGTTGCGCGGGAGGGTCCGCATGCGCCGAACGGCACGCATTCAACACCAGCAACGGCACATGAGTCTCTGCCAGCAGCTTGCCCAGCCTGCTGCCATCCACCAGTTCCCCTTTGGCCGTTGCTTCCCCGCTCTCAAACAAAAGAAATCCATGCTTGCCACTCCGCTTACCCGCAAGCAACAGCTTGCTCATGCCCGCAAACAGATCTCTCAGGCTGCTCTCACCCGAATCGGCAAAGACACCATGCCCGTCAAAGTGGACGATGTGATACGGCTGCCCATCCAGCTTTGCGCGCAGCAATTCGCGAGACAGTTGGTCGAACGTCGGTGGCCGCAAAACCTTAAGATCGCAGCTCTCTCGCGCATCCAGCTTCAAACCCTTCACCAACCGGCTCGCAACCGAGCGGAACGGAACGTCCTCCCCGCCTCCCGGCCGGCAGATCACCAGCAGCACGCGAATCGGCCCTGCCCCGGCCTCTGCAAACTTCGGCTGTTGTGCGGGTGTTGGATGCGATCGCACAAACGCCTCGGCGCGCAGCGCAAGCGACGTATCGGTCTTCGGATCTCGAATCAGCTCCCACGGAATACTCGCGGCCTCGTGTATCCCTGTCACTACCTCCACACGATATCGATCGATGTCCGACCGGACCGTCGCCCATAAATCACGAGCATCTTCTCCGCTCTGAAAGATGCTTCGGAACAACTCTTTCCCAAGCTCTTCCAGCCGGCCCTCGATGCGTCCGGCAATCTTCGGCGCCGGCTCAATTGGATATTGAAGGTAGTCTTCGAAGTACCAGCGCATGTCTTCGCGTTCCTGCGGTGTCAGCGCAAACTTGAACTCGCTGGTTGCAGTCATCCGCGAAGAGCCGGCACGCTCTACAGCGACCTCGACCCGGTAGCTGTCCGCACCGGTATTCGTTTGCGTCAGGCGAAGCAGAGCCATGGAGTGACCCCCAAAAACCAAAACCCCAAAACATCACCAGATACGAGTTCCGGTAGTGTAGTAGATTTCTTTGACAAACAGCATCCGCCCATTCATCAGGTCAAATCAAAAGCGAGCGCACTGCCATTTATTCCCCAAAAAGTGCGAAACTTATTCCCATGCCAACGCCCACACCCCTGCTGACGCCCCGCGAAGCCGCCCGCCTGATTGGGATCAGCTATCCCACCATCAAGCAATGGATACTGAGCGGCAAACTGAAGACCGTCCAAACCCCCGGCGGCCACCATCGTCTCACCGAGGCATCCCTCAAGCCCTTCATCGCCAAAGACAAAGCCAAACCGGCCACCGAGTCTCGCGAGCGTTTCCGCCGCGTCAGCGGCCGCAACCAGCTCACCGGCAAAGTAGTCAGCGTCCGCATCGAAGGCCTGCTCGCCGAGGTCGTCCTCTCCATCGGAGACGCCTACATCACCTCCATCATCACGTCCAACGCAGCCCGCGAGCTCAAGCTCAAAAAAGGCGAAACCGCCGCCGCTCTCATCAAGTCCACCGACGTAATGATCGAACGCCTCGACGACCCCTCCTAAACCATTACTACCCGCCACGGCCACCGCCTCCGCCGTTGCCGTTGCATTTGCCCGTTCTAGTCGTCCTCTAACCCGCCACAAACGATCGGGTGCCCCATCTTCGGCGCGGCTTCATTGTCAAGTTCCATGACATGCTTTACAGGTTGTTATCAGGACATCCTTTACAGGTTGGAAGGTAGTTTGGGGTTCA